>OKVS01000310.1_pt1 | contig 19525 bp, 15 predicted proteins | sample 1606911 | NCBI WGS metagenome assembly OKVS01 (sample SAMN03281016, study PRJEB24777) | human gut metagenome | isolation source: fecal sample PR161 from 1 month old female Malay infant, caesarean... | reverse complement strand
GATGATGGAGACGTCCATCGGGGTGATGATGTCTTCCAGACGCTGCTCCAGGGCATTCACCGTGCCGATCACGTCAAACTCCTGACGCGAACAGGTTGGGCAGGCAAAAGTTAATGCCGCGGGAACGAATACGCAGAGATTTGAGGATATCGAAGCCGACCTTGATCTCTTCCACCGGATCCGCCGCCAGCGAGACGCGCAGGGTGTCGCCGATCCCTTCGGAGAGCAGCAGGCCCAGGCCGATCGCAGACTTCACCGAACCGCTACGCAGGCCGCCCGCTTCGGTGATCCCGAGATGCAGAGGCTGATCGATCTGTTTTGCCAGCAGGCGATACGATTCAACGGCCAGGAAAACGTCAGAGGCTTTTACGCTGACCTTGAACTGATCGAAGTTAAGACGATCCAGATGATCGACGTGACGCATGGCGGATTCGAGCAGCGCCTGCGGCGTTGGCTCGCCATACTTTTCCTGCAGATCTTTTTCCAGAGAGCCGGCGTTCACGCCGATACGGATTGGAATGTTTTTGTCGCGGGCGCAGTCAACCACCATGCGAATGCGTTCTTCATTGCCGATGTTACCCGGGTTAATACGCAGGCAATCAACGCCGTATTCAGCAACTTTCAGCGCGATACGGTAGTCGAAGTGGATATCTGCAACCAGCGGCACGCTGACCTGCTGTTTGATCAGCTTGAACGCCTCAGCGGCATCCATCGTGGGCACTGAGACGCGAACAATGTCCGCGCCTACACGCTCTAATGCTTTGATTTGGTTGACCGTTGCTTCCACATCCGTGGTGCGCGTATTGGTCATCGACTGGACGGCGATAGGTGCCCCATCGCCGACTGGCACATTCCCAACGTAAATCCGTTTCGATTTTCTACGTTGAATCGGAGCCTGGTTATGCATGAAAAATCTCCCGCGTTGCCCGTCTGTTACTGTGCTGCTGATTGTTCGGCATTAACGGTAAGACGTGCAACCTGGTTAGTTCTGATAAAGCGGCTCAGGTCGACAGGTTTTCCTTGATACTGGATCTGTACCGCTGCCGGAGCGCCGATTTTAAGTTTGTAAGGTGCCTGACCCGTTAGGTTTAACGTGCCATCTTTCCGCTGCAGGCCGCTGAACAGTTTTTTACCTGTCGCGTCAGTCACTTCCAGCCAACAGTCAGCCGTGAAGTTCATCACCAGCGCGTTTGGATCGGCGGCTGGCGCGGCAGTTGCCGCCGGGTCGGTCGGCAGGGACGCCGCGGCGTTGTTCGCCGGCTGAGTCGGTGCAGGGGCGTTCGCCGCAGTATCGACATTTGCCTGAGAAGGGGCGACGACCGCGTTTTGATCCTGAGCCTGAGGCGCAGCGGTGTTCGCCGTTGCGGCCGGAGCCTGTGCTGCATCGGTTGCCGGAGCCGTTGTTTGCGGCTCGCTTGAGGCCGCCGCACCGTCGGTGTTCAGCGGAACGCTCTGGGCACCACCATTGCTCGCCTGATTGAGTTCCGCGGAGGATTGATCGGCCATAGTGGTGATCTCTTCCTGCTGCGCCTTGTGGTTTTGCCACCACCATGCGCCGGTCAGGCCGACAACAACAAACAGCACCAGCCAGGTAAAGCTCATCAGCCAGCCATTCACGTTTTTTACGACGTTTCCCCAGGGAGAAAGTTTGCATCGGGGCAACTTTTGCTGCACGAACCGGTGCCTGCTTCTCCATCATTGGCAGTAATTCGTTTTCGGGGATGTGCACCAGTTTTGCGTAAGAGCGGATATAGCCGCGCAGAAATGTTGAAGCCAGATCGGCAGGCGCCTTATCTTCTTCAATATCGCGAACCGTGGAAACTTTCAGGCACAAGCGTTCTGCAACAGCTTGCTGGCTGAGTCCGAGTTGTTCACGGGCGTTGCGAAGACGAACGCCAGTGGAGAGTGCTTCATGTTGGTCGTGAGTGGCTTCAGTATTCATTCGCTACAACTACTGGTACGTGAAAAAAAGGGTTCAGGTGCCGGTGAGTCACAATGCCGCCCGCACCGCGAAACTTCAGGTCAGTTAACCTTGAACAGACAGTATAAGACTGTCAGCCGGTAGATGACAGTGCAGCTCTGCCCGCGTGGCTAAACTGTTGTTACGTCGTTACATACTGCCCGAAACTCATATGAAACGCACCGTAATTATTAATCAAACGTCACGAATCTGACTGATTATTCAGTCAGATTATGCATCACAGCGTAGATAATGCGCCGTGATGCATAATAATCAAACAGCTTTAACCGCAATGGTCTCGCCCTGCATGCGTTTACGCAGGGTACGTTTGGTACGGTCAATGACGTCACCGGCCAACTGTCCGCATGCAGCATCAATATCATCACCGCGGGTTTTACGCACGATAGTGGTGAAACCATACTCCATCAGCACCTTGGAGAAACGGTCGATACGGCTGTTCGAGCTACGGCCATACGGCGCGCCCGGGAACGGGTTCCATGGGATCAGGTTGATTTTGCATGGCGTATCCTTCAGCAGTTCAGCCAGCTGATGCGCGTGCTCAGTACCGTCGTTGACGTGGTCCAGCATCACGTACTCGATGGTGACGCGGCCCTGGTTTGCGTTGGATTTCTCCAGGTAGCGACGCACGGCAGCGAGGAAGGTTTCGATATTGTACTTTTTGTTAATCGGTACAATTTCGTCACGAATTTCATCGTTTGGCGCGTGCAGGGAGATAGCCAGCGCAACGTCAATCATGTCGCCGAGCTTATCCAGCGCAGGCACAACGCCTGAGGTAGACAGCGTCACGCGGCGCTTGGACAGGCCAAAACCGAAGTCATCCAGCATGATTTCCATCGCCGGCACCACGTTGGTCAGGTTCAGCAGCGGTTCGCCCATCCCCATCATTACCACGTTGGTGATCGGACGCGTGCCGGTCACTTTTGCCGCACCCACGATCTTCGCAGCACGCCAGACCTGACCGATGATTTCAGACACGCGAAGGTTACGGTTAAAACCTTGCTGAGCCGTAGAGCAGAATTTGCACTCCAGCGCACAGCCCACCTGAGAAGAGACGCACAGCGTGGCACGATCGTCTTCCGGGATGTAGACGGTTTCAACGCGCTGATCGCCTACGGCAATCGCCCATTTGATGGTGCCGTCTGCCGAGCGCTGCTCTTCCACCACTTCCGGCGCGCGGATTTCAGCCACTTCTTTGAGCTTGTTGCGCAGCACTTTGTTGATGTCGGTCATCTCATCAAAGTTGTCGCTGCAGTAGTGGTACATCCATTTCATTACCTGATCGGCACGAAACGGCTTCTCACCCATATCTTTAAAGAACTCGCGCATCTGCTGACGGTTCAGGTCCAGCAGGTTAATTTTTCCATTTTTATTGGGAACCGCAGGAATGGCGACTTCGGAGGTATTCACTAGTTCAGACATAATTTTTTCCGGCCTCGTTGTTACACGTTGTGGCCCTTGGTGGGTTGAAAAAGAAACGCCCCGGTAAGCAGTCTGCTCGTCCGGGGCGTTGCATTGTACAAAGTCTGGCGCAGGGATGCCACGTTTGCACGCGGCATTTACGAAATTATTAGCGAGTGCGCGGGCACACTTCGCCTTCAGCGAAGAAGAACGCGATTTCGCGTGCGGCAGACTCAACGGAGTCGGAACCGTGGGTGCCGTTCTCGGTGAAGCTGTCAGCGTAGTCAGCGCGCAGGGTACCTGCCAGCGCGTTGTCCGGGTTGGTTGCACCCAGCAGATCGCGGTGACGCTGTACTGCGTTTTCGCCTTCCAGCACGGAGACCACAATTGGACCGGAGGTCATGAACTCCACCAGGCCGTCAAAGAATGGACGACCTTCGTGCTCAGCGTAGAAACCGCGAGCCTGCTCAACGGTCAGGTGCAGCATTTTGGTGCCAACGATCTTAAACCCTGCTGATTCAAAGCGAGCGAAGATGCTGCCAATAACGTTTTTTGCCACCGCGTTTGGTTTGATGATGGAAAAAGTACGTTCAATAGCCATGATAACCTCTGTAAAATGTTCTGTTGTTTTGCATACCTGAGTATGGTGTGGCGCGGATTATAAAGAGCAATAGCGCCATTGCCTATGGTTCTGCATAACATTTTTTTAAAATGAGACGAAGATTAGCAACAGGCCGGATTTCGCATACCGTGTTGATGGCGTAAACAGAGCGGGCACTGCTTTTCATCAGGCGTAAATGACCAGAACTGGCGCTGGCACGTCAGGCAAACTGCTTTATATGCGGGAGTGGCCACGTTTTTTGCCGGTCCATCTGTTTCTGCGACGTTTATGGCCTCGTGCTGACATACTGCCTCACAGCCACCGCAGCCGGTACAGCGCCCGGTCTCCACCACCAGCGCGGCGTTCTCAAACCGAATCGCGTTTTCCGGGCAGCTTCTCCAGCATGCACCACACAGCACGCACTTATTAATATCGAGTGCGATATCTGACTCGCTAAACGTCGAGAATGCCCTGCGCAGCTCCCGCGGCCCCGGGGAAACGCGACAGGCTTTTACATCCTCGCGGGGAACGTGCATCAGCGCACGACGAGCGATATTCACCTCGCCGATCGGTATGAGCTTAAACCCCCACTCCGCTTCACCACGGCGACGAAGCGCAAGATTAAGCCGGGCAAGCGCCAGCAGCCAGTCAGGGTATTGCTCTGCGTCGATACTGATAAAACGAACCTGGCGTTGCGCGTGCCACAGCAGCAGCTCATTCACCCCAGGTGCGCGTTCAGTAAAAGGCCCAACAAGGGTATCTCCACGCAGAAATCGCTTTCGCGGCGCGATGCCGGTAATGGCCCCGGAGGGGCAGACGAACAGGCAGTCACCGCATTCAATACAGCGATTTTCATCAACCAAGACGCCGGTTTCCGTAAAAGAAAAAGCCTGCGCTGGACAAACGTCCGCGCAGGCGCAGCAGGAAGCGTGGCGAAAACGGCGACGGACGCACGAATGCGTCACGTCCATCGCCGGGGCAAACGTCAATCTGCCCATCAGCCAATACTGAAGAAAACGAAGCGCAGCATCAGCTCACCCGCAATCAGCAAGGCGCTGCCCAGCAGCAGCGTGCCGCGCGCCGCTTTCAGGCCGCCCGCAGCAAAGCAGAGCATACCTGCAACGGACACGCACCAGCTCAGCAGATGTACCGCGCGCAGCTGTTCGAGCATCCGTAGCGGTGCGTGAGGGAACGTCACCACGGTATTGTCCATGACAGTGATGTCAGCCAGCCAGACGGGCTGCATTACCAGACGCACAAGCACCACCAGCGTGATAATGACAACCGCCGCACGCAGGGTAGTCTGGGAACGCATCCCAATTGCCATGCAGGCTGAACCGATGATACCCACCGAGCCGATAAACAGTACCAGCGTGTTAATGTGCTGCCAGGTCACCACGGACGCGTGCATGTAGATTTGTGCCATGCAGAACACGTCCACCAGCCCGACAAGACCCGCCACGGCCAAAAGCAGCTTCCAGCCTGGCTTATTGGAAAACATCAGCAGCACGGCGAGGCCAAGCGCCGCCAGGTAAAGGCTGGCGAAGATAATCTCGCGGCTCAGCCACGAACTGGAAACGTGGCGTAGCGCGTTCAGGGCGTTGAGCGGATAGCCCATATGCAGCGCTGAGGCGAGCAACCCCAGGCTCGCCAGCACAAACGCCCCAGCGGCAGGCAGCAGCGCGCTACGCGGTGTAGTATGCGCCCCCCCGAACGCAGCCAGAGCGTCACGCCAACCGATCCCTGCAGGAACAGCGTAAAAATCAGCAGCGGTAACTCATGCATGACGTTTCCCCTCTTTTTCTGCGCCCTGATGCGCTTTGATCACCAGGTTCGGTTTTGTAATCGAGGAATCAGGCAAGCCCTTCACATCGCATACCGCACCGTATTTCGCCCGAAGTTCATCAATAGGCCCAAATTTGATCGCTTCGAGCGGACAGGTTGCCACGCAGACGGGCTGCTCGCCCTTTGCCTGCAGATCCACGCAAAAATCGCATTTGGACATCTGCCCGGTCTGCTCGTTGAGCTGTGGCGCGCCGTAAGGGCAAGACCACGCGCAGTAGCCGCAGCCAACGCACTTGTCCGTATCGACGCGCACGATGCCGTCGCCCGGACGCTTGTGCATTGCGGTGGTCGGGCAGTTTTTGGTGCAGATCGGGTCCGCACAGTGATTACAGGAAATAGAGAGCGTGTAGGCAAAAATCGTTGTTGCTAACGCCACCCTGCCCGGTTGGGATGAAATTCCCGCCGTTGACTTCGTACACGCGACGGAAACGACGTCCGACCTCAAGGTTGTTTTTGTCTTTGCACGCCACCTGGCATGCCTTGCAGCCCGAGCAGCGGGAAGAGTCAATATAGAAGCCCAGCTGTTTGTCGCTCACCGGCGCGTAGTGTTTAAACTGACTCATGCTTTAGCTACCTCCACCAGCATGGTTTGATGGGAATTCCCTTTCGCAAGCGCGGTAATACGGGCAGAGCTGAGCACGTTCGCGCAGCCGCCTTTATCGACGCCCTGTTCGTCCGGCTGCCACCAGGCGCCTGCCTGCATGGCAACAACGCCCGGAATGATGCGCGGCGTGACCTCAGCCGGAATTTCACAAATGCCGCGCGCGTTATGAATGCGCACGGTATCCCCCTGGGAAATGCCGCGCTTTTGCGCGTCCTGCGGGTTGATCCACAGCTTTTGCTGCTGCGCCTCAATCAGCCACGGGTTGGCGTACTGGGTTGAGTTAGCACGGTTTTTCCCTTTCCAGGTGATCAGCTGCAGCGGGAAGGTTTTCGCCAGTTCGTCTTCCGGCCCTTCGTGGGCGGGCACGTAGTGCGACAGCGCCGGAATCTCCGGATGGTGCATGTCGTACAGACGCTTCGAGAAGATCTCAATTTTCCCGGACGGCGTCGGGAATGGATGATTTTGCGGATCGCGAATATTGTCTTCAAAAGCGACGAACGGCGCGCTTTTGAAAAGATGCTGACGCGTCTTTTGTAGCGTCGCGAAGTCCGGCAGGTTTTCATCTGGCATGGAGAGCCGCGTCTGCTCCCAGATGTGCTCAATCCACGCTTTTTCGTCACGGCCCTCGCTGAATGCAGGTTCGACGCCAAGCTTAGCAGCAACTTCCCGCAGCCAGTCGTAGTCTGAACGGCGTTCGAATTCAGGTTCAATCAGCTTTTCCGACAGGATCAGATAGCTGGCCGTGCCCCAGGTTTCGCCAATATTCCAGCGTTCCATAAAGCTGGTTTCCGGCAGGAGAAGATCGGCGTATCTGGCGCTCGGCGTCATAAACAGATCGCTTGCGACGATAAACTCGATTTTCGACTCGTCTTCCAGCACGCGCGTCGCCTGATGCAGATCCGGGTTCTGGTTAGCCAGATAATTTCCCGCCAGCGAGAAGAGGATGCGGATATTGCTGTCCAGCTTCTCTGCATCCTTCAGGCCGTCTTCCGCCGTTACCTTAGAAGCATCATCGGCGGCCTGCACCCAGTTCATCACCGATATTTTGGCTTTTACCGGGTTATCCGGCATCTCCGGCCCGGCAGCAAATTTACGATTAGCGCAGCCGCCATAGCCTGCCGCCCAGCCGCCCTTCACCCCAACGTTACCCGTCAGCGTTGCCAGTAACGTCGAGCCGCGCGCGGTGCGCTCGCCGCAGTTATGGCGCTGCGGTCCCCAGCCCTGGATCAGCGCGGCGGGTTTGGTGGTTGCGTAGTCGCGCGCCAGCTGACGAATGGTCTGCGCAGGCACGTGGGTGATTTTCTCTGCCCACTCGGGCGTTTTCGCCACGCCATCTTTTGCGCCGCTCAGATAAGCCATCAAGGATTCATTGGCCGGAACGCCTTCCGGCATGGATGCTTCGTCAAAGCCCAGGGTATAGCGCTGGATGAAGTCGCGATCGTGCAGATTCTCCGTGACGATCGTGTACATCATGGCGTCCATCAGGGCGTTGTCTGTTGTGGGAAGCAGCGGGATCCACTGGTCGGCAAGAGAGGAAACCGTATCGGAATAGCGCGGATCGACGACGATAAAGCGCGTGCCGTTTTGCTTCATCTTCTGATAGAAGTAGTTGCTGTGACCAAAGATCGTCTCCGTCGGGTTATGTCCCCAGAGGATGACCAGTTTGGTATCCAGCAGCGTGTCCAGAGAGCTGCCGCTGGCGGCGGTGCCGTAGGTATACGGCGTGGCTGCCGCCGTGTTGCCCATACTGACCGAGTGATAGCTTTCAAGATAGCCGCCGGTTAAGTTGAGCAGACGACGAACCATTTTATCGCCGGAAAACGTTCCGCCGGATACCGCAGTGCCCACATGCACATAGCGTGAGGCAGCGCCGTATTTTTGTGTAATCGTTTTTAATTGATTCGCAATAAGCGTGGTGGCTTCATCCCAGGTAATACGCTCGAATTTTCCTTCGCCACGTTTACCCACGCGTTTCATTGGATATTTAAGCCGATCGGGATGATAAACAAATTTCCGATAAGCGCGGCCACGAACGCAGGCGCGCATAACAGGCATTTGAGGATCCAGTTCATTATCCGGACGCGTTGAAATTCTTGTGACTACGCCCTCACTGACGTGAGCGCGAATATCACATTTACCGCCGCAGTCAAACGTGCTGCAGGTTTGCACCACTTTTTCTTCAGGCGTCGCGTGTGTTGCCGCTGCACTCTGTGCCTGTGCTTTACCTGTTGTCGCTACAAAAGGAAGGGCGGCGAGCGCCGACCCTGCCTGAATAAAATGACGCCGGGATAGCGCGGGAATAAGCCCCTCTCCCTGATTTTTATTTTTCTTCATTGCTCGTTCCTTAAAATAAAAACGCATTCTCGTTTTTTTTCAGGAACGAATATTGATAATTATCAAACTAACTCTTCGGGGGTAACACTTAACGGTCTAATTCAAAATTCACCGTCGCCGTTTGTCCTGAGTCATCCATTACAAGTAATTGATATTCGCCAGGCAAATATAATTTTAATGAATGAGTATTATTGCGGCCTTCTAACGGTTCTCCATTTAAAAACCACCAGCGCCCACCTTCTCCTCCAGTCGTAATAACAGATAGCGTCACGTTCCCTTCACCAGGGAGTCGCTTAATAACAGCCCCCTCTCTGATACCCGAAATCATAAGCGGTGCTGCATTGTTATTATCCAGCGGCGGGCAGAGCGTCGATCTCGCAGGAAGACGCGAAGCCCTTTTTTCCGCTGCGGGCAGCCACGGCTCCAGCGGCAGCGGCCAGACGTCGAGAACTTTTTCTGTGGCATCAGGGCAATCTGCCGCCACACGCTTGCCCGTTTTATCCAGCCAGACCGGGAAACGAATGCCGCGAATGCCTTCCTGTTCCGGCAGCAGCAGCGTGGGCGGTTCACTCCCTTCCAGCAGCCAGGTCGAAAGACGACGCCGACAGTTTTCACTGCCTTCCGGCAGCGACTGGCCGCCCGGCCAGCAGATTACGCCCCGCCCAACGCTTTCCGGACGCGGATCGCGCGGCAGGCGGGCCTCGTCTATTGTCGAGCGTGACTGAAGCAGGTTATTCACCTGGTTTAATAGCGGAACCGCGCTGGCAAAACCAAACTGCCCCGCTACCGGCGTGCCGTCAGGTCGTCCGGTCCATATGCCGATGACGTAACGGGCATTCAGACCGATGGCCCAGGCATCACGGTAGCCGTAGCTGGTGCCCGTTTTCCACGCCAGCGGCGCAATTTGCGGCAGCGCACTGTCCGGCAGCGGCTGCGCTTCATTCGCCAGAATACGGCGAATAATCCACGCCGAACCTGGCGATAACAGCGGGCGTTCAGTTAGCGGGTCGCCCGGCTGTAAGCGCAGCCGGCCCACCTTGCCATGCCTTGCAAAGGCGCTGTACGCGGCGGCGATATCCGCCAGCCTCGCGCCTGCGCCACCCAGGATCAGCGACAGATTCGGCTGCGCTCCGGCAGGCAGGATCAGCGGCAGGCCTGCGTTACTCAGCATCCCGGCAAACCGTTTGGGACCGTAGGCTTCCAGCACCTGGACGGCTGGCAGGTTGAGCGAGCGCACCAGCGCTTCACTCATGCTGACCGGCCCGTGGAACCCGCTGTCAAAATTTCCCGGGCGATAATCACCGGTTTTTCTGGGCACGTCCTGAAGCAGCGAGGCGGGATGGATCAGGCCATCATCCAGCGCCATACCGTAGATAAACGGTTTCAATACCGAGCCCGGGGATCGGATCGCGTTAACCATATCCACATGGCTGAAACGCGTGTCATCGTTGATATCCACCGAGCCGACCCAGCCGCGCACCTTCATGTCGGTATGATCGACCACGATCATCGCCAGCGAACTGCGTGCCGGCAGGCGGGATTTCCAGTTCATCGCCAGCTCTTCCAGCTGCCGTTGCAGTCCGGCATCCAGCGTAGTGACAATTTTTGTGTCGCGGCTTTTGCCGAGCATCATGCGTGCAAAGAGCGGCGCCAGCTGCGGCATCTGCCGGGGAGCCAGCCATACAGGCTCTTCACGGGACTCCTTCACCTGCTTTGCTGACCAGACGCCCTGAATCATCATGCGATCGAGCACTTTGTTGCGTGCCGCTTCGGCCCGCTCGGGCCAGCGATCCGGGCGCAGACGGCTGGGTGCCTGCGGCAGTACCGCCAGCAACGCCGCGTCGGAGTAGCTCAGCTGCGACGGGGGTTTCCCAAGGTAGGTCCAGCTTGCTGCTCCCACGCCCTGCAGCGTGCCGCCAAACGGAGCACGATTGAGATAGAGCGTAAGAATGTCACGCTTAGAGAGGTGCCATTCCAGCTGCATCGCCCGCCAGAGCTGGCGAATTTTGCCGCCAAAGGTGCGCGGATGCGGATCCAGCAGGCGTGCCACCTGCATGGTAAGCGTGCTTCCTCCCGAAACCACTCTTCCGGAGCTGAGATCCTGCCAGGCGGCGCGCAGGACAGAGAGCGGGTTTACACCCGGATGCTCCCAGAACCAGCGATCTTCGTACTGGATCAGAGCCTCAAGATAACGGGGAGAAACCTCTTCAATGGTCACCGGGTAGCGCCAGATGCCTTCGCTGTCGGCAAAACGCCAGAGCGGCGCGCCCTTCTCGTCCACCACAACTCGTGCGAGGTTAACCTCTTTCAGAGGCAGCGGCCACAGGCGGTCGGCGGCGACAATCAGCCCCCCTAAAACGAGAAGCGCTCCCGCCAGCCAAAGCCAGCGGGAGCGTGTCAGACGCGCTATCAACATATTACGGAACAACAATCAGCGGGCCGCTGGCCGCACCCGTTGCCCGCCACTGCGGAACGTACATAGACTCCACCATCGGAACCGGCACCTGGTAGGTGCCCGGCGTTACGGCACGGGCCAGATAAACCAGCGTAACCGGCTGACCTTCGTTTACCGGCACGGCGGCCACAAAGCGGTCGTCGCGGAACTCCATGTGCTGAATGTCCGCCTGCTGCATCTGGCTGAGCAGGTTCTGCACTTCGCTGCCGCTGTCCTGCAGGCTTGCGCTGCTGCTCGTCAGGTTCTGGTTTTCCAGCTCCAGACCAGCCGGGAGGAGATCCACAACCAGCGCATCCGGCACGTTCTGGCTGGCTTTCACTTCAAGCCAGACCAGCACCAGCTCACCGCTCTTCAGCGAAGAGAGCGATTTGCTGCTGCCATCGGTTGCCAGGATATGACGTTCAACCTGCAGCACGTTGGAACTCGGCTGAGGCGCATATTCCGGATAGCCGGTACTGTCCAGACGTACCCACAGCGGTGCCGTGCCGGTATTGGTTACCTGAAGCGCACCAAGCTGGTCGCCGCTTACGTTTTGTACCTGCGCCTTATCGCCGCCTGATGCGGTATCAGACAGGGAGGTTTTCGCCTGCCATGCGCCTGACAGGGTTTGCAGCGAACGTCCGGCCAGGAACAGCGCATTGCTCTCCTGGGTGGATAGCCAGCGCTGGCTGAATGCCTGTTCAGAAAGAGCAATCAGCAGCGTATTTTGCGCATCCGGCAGCAATTTATACTCCTCCAGAAGGGAGAGCATCAGCGCGTTATCGCGAAGCGGGCTGCCGTAATCGGCCATCCATGTTTTGCTGTCGTTGCGCGGCGTTTTGAGCGCCAGATCCAGCGCCTGCTGGCTGCGCGGCGCGTCGCCCATCAGTTTAAGCGCCATACCCAGCTGCATCAGCGGCAGCCCGGAGGCGGCCTGAGCGTGGCGATCCCAGATTTCACGCAGCGCGCCCAGCGGGGCTTTTTGCTGACGCGCCAGCACCAGCGAGGCATACGCCTGCACGGCAAATTTGCTGGCCTGGGTGTCGTCGCTGTAGCGGATAGACATCATGCCCGGATCCTGCAGATAGCGCAGCAGTCGGTTGTTGGCGTTGTTCACCGCATCGGCAGGTACGCTATAACCCTGCTCGCCCGCGCGCACCAGGAAGTCAGTCACATAGGCGGTCAGCCAGTACTCTTCTGGCCCGTTTTATCCCACAGGCAAAACCGCCATCATCACGCTGCATCTGCAGCAGACGGGAGATCCCGATATCAATGGCAGCACGGCGCTTGTCATCGGTATCTCCTTTTATACCAAGCGCGGTAAGCTGCGCGGCGTTGGTATAGAGTGACGGGAACAGGCTGCTGGTGGTCTGCTCCAGGCAGCCATACGGATACGCCTGCAGTTCACGAATATAGCGCGCCAGGTTGAGCGGTGGCTTGCCGCTCAGTAGCAGTTGCCCCTGCAGAGTGGCAGGAGAGAAACCGTTGCTGTGCTGCGCCGGTGCGGTCCAGGACTCGCCGGGGTTCAGCATGGCACCGGTATTGACCGTCTGCGCCGGGAATGCCGGACGTACGCCAATTTTCCAGCTTTTCTGCTGCGGTGCGAAGGTTTCGCCCGGAAGCTGCAGGCCGGTCACCTGCGCGGTCACTTCACCGTCGCCATAACCCTCCAGTGCGCGCACCGGAATAAACAGGGTACTGCGCGCGCCCGGCGGCAACTGAACCGGCTGCGGCTGTGCACCTTCCAGAGACAGTTTGCCTGTCGCGCTCAGGGCGACGTTCAGCGATTGCGGTTTGTCGGTCAGGTTAGTGAGATCCAGCGTCAGCCGTGAGGTATCTCCACTTGCCAGGAAGCGCGGAGTATTAAGCTCGGTAATAACCGGCGCGGCCACCACAACCTTGCTTTCGCTGCTGCCGAAATCATCTTCCGTCCACGCCTGCGCCATCAGACGCAGTTCGCCGTTGAAATCACCAATCGGCAGCGTAACGGTGCCTTCTCCGTTGGCATCCAGCGTAACCGGCTGAGCCTGTTGGGCAATAATGGTGACGTGGTTCACCGGCGGTTTACCGCCGCGCTTGAGTTCATCGCCATCACCACCGAAACGCAGCGCGGCCATGCGGCCCTGCCCTTCAATGACCTGGCCGTAGATATCATAGATATCGGCGCCGTAACGCTTCTGGCCGAAGAAGGCCTGCCACGGATCCGGCGTGACGTAATCAGTAATGTTCAGCACGCCGCTGTCCACCGCCGACACCAGCACGTTCACTTTCTGCGGAACCGCCCCCTCTTTCACGCTGGCATTCACCTTCACGGAGAGCGTCTGGTTTGGACGCATTTTCTGCGGGTTATCCAGCGCGATGTTCAGGCGGCGATTTTCGTCGCCCATCGGCAGATGCAGCAGACCGACCGCGCGCTTCGGCGTGGCGGATTTGGATTTATCGCCAGGACGCACCACCAGCGTACTGAGATAGAGATCGTGACGTTTCCAGGCTTTATCCACCGGAATGGAAAGATCGAGCCCGTTTGCCGGTACGTCGATCTCTTTCCACCACAGCGGCCCTTCGCTGGACTCGATCATCGCATAGCCCTTGCCTGCGGCTGGCGCTGCAATGTGCAGCTGGATGGTATCGCCTGGCTGATAGGCCGGTTTATCCAGTTTCAGGGTCACGCGGTCAGGGCGCACCGCACCCGTGCCGTCGCTGTTATCCTGCCAGCTGTAGCCCGCCCAGAAGCGCACGCTGCTGACCACATCATCAGGCGCTTTCACTTCCAGACGGTATGAGCCCCACTCCACCGGGAAGGTGACTTTGCCGGTTTCATCGGCCTTAAGGCTAAGCTCCTGCTCGCCCTCAATCAGATCTTTTTGATCAAACTGAGACTGCCAGCCTTCGCTCTCGGACCAGTTCCAGAAATAGTCACGGCGTTCACGGATCAGGCGTACCTGTAAGCCGGATACCGCTTTTTTCGCGCCGCTGGCATCGGCATAGACGATGTCAAAGCTGGCGTTGCCGTTCTCGTCGACAATCGGTTGGTTGACGGTGGTATCGGTACGGTAGTCGTAGACCGCCTTACTGGCGAACTGCGGACGGATACCGGGAAGTTGCGCCGCCGGCCAGATAGCCTGCTCCGCGCGGCGCGTCACCGGACGACCGCCTGATTCCAGAAGGCTCGCCTGCAGGATCAGCTGCAGAGGAGAGTGTACCTCTTTCCACTGGCTTTCGATGGTGACCTGCCCGTGCCCCTGCTCATCCAGCGTAAGCTGCACTTCATCCAGACTGCGGCTCAGGTTTTCTTCCGCAATATCACCAAACTGGAAGCCGGGCAGCGCAGCAACGGCCTCACGCAGCGGACGCAGGAAAAGCTGGCCCTGAAGAGAATTGCCGTTGGCCGGAGCGCCATACAGGTAATAGCCCACGATGTTGAAGTCCACCTCATCCTGTGGGGAAACCGGTGCTTTTTGTCCCGTCAGATTGAGCGCCATACGCTCGGGCATAAAATCTTCGACGTGGAAATCCCACAGGCGCTGCTGGTTATCGCCCGTATTGGCGCGAATATGCCACATGCCGGTCTGCGCGCCGCTATCCAGCGGGTAATTGAAGCGGTAGAGGCCGTTCTCAGGCTGAACAACGATCGTGCGTGCCACCTGGCCGTCCGGGCGCAGCACGTCAAGCTTCACGGGCTGATCGGGAAGCGGTTTTCCGTCGCTGTCGCGCAGCAGGCCGTTAAGGATCACAGTTTCACCCGGACGATAAAGATCGCGCGGGCCAAACATAAAGAATTGCTTGCTGAAGCCGGGGCTACCGGCGATGTCGAACTCTGCCAGGTCGAGCGCTGGCAGCTTGAGATCGAGCAGCGTAGTCTGGCCGTCTTTGCTGGCGAGGATCAGCGCGGCTTCTTTGTCTGTTTCAAGCTTCGCATGGCCGTCGGCGTCGCTGCTGGCTTCGGCGAGCGTCTGACCTTTGTCATTCAGCAGCGTGACGGTGACGCCGGACTGCGCCGCACCGTTTTCCAGGCTCTGGGTGAAAATGTCCAGCCGGTTATGATAGCGGTGAGCAGACAAACCGATATCGCTCAGGGTAAAGAGCGTTGCGGCATTGCTGTAGTTGTAGTGCCCTGCCTGGTTCATGACGGCGATATAAACGCCGGACTGCTGAAGCGGCTTGATATCTTTAAGCGGCAGGAGCAGTTTTTCACGCGTGTTGCGCGCCGGGTTGAGGTCAAAACGACCGGTATAGACCAGTTCCGCCATCTTCAGCAGATTGTCAGATTCCCAGTTGGTCAGCGAGTTGCGGTACTCCCACTGGCTGACAAACGAGGCCAGCGATTCCGGTTTCACGCGGTAGAAATTGACGTCCACATTGTTGACGTTAAGCGCCATCACCGGCAGCCCTTCCACCACCTTGCCCGGCAGCAGCGAGCCGCGGCTGGCAAAACCGACCGTCGGCTCTATATCTCGCGTGGTCAGAGCTTTTTCATAATCAATGCCAAAAGTCGCTTTGTTCAGCGCCACCAGCCCACGATCCACGGTGATAACCAGGTTTCGGTTAGGCTCCAGATGGCGCAGGCGAAGCTCTTTCAGGTTAGGCGCAAGTTCCCACGCCCCGTCAACTTTGCCGCTTTTCTTATCCACAACATGCACTGTTTTCGCGAAATCCTGTTCCGGATCCAGCGGGACAGAGAAGGTCAGCACCAGCGTAGCGGCGCCGTCCAGTTGCACTTCAGACGCATCAAGCAGAGTCAGCGCTTTTCCCTGACTCTGGGCGGCCATTTTAGCCAGCTTTTCAGCGTCGGGCTTTTCCGCGGCTTTCGGTGTTGATGCGGTGGATGCTGCGGGAGCCGCAGCCTGAGGTTTATCGTCGCTGTTATCACAGCCGACAAGCGTAAAGGTGGTGAGCAGCGCGAGAGAGATCGCGGCTAAGCGAAACGGTTTCATCCTGTGTCCCTGGCCTGAGGGGGCCTGTTGGTCGTCGTCCGGATAAGTATTATCCGCAAGTTTCGTTAATACAAAAAGTCCAATTTAAGAATCTGGAAAGCGCCTCGCATAATGGCATCACGCCGCTACACCGGGATGGAACCGCGATCACAGCGCATAACGTCACATGTTACCTTTTACGTCATTTGTTTTTAAAACAAGAAGATAGCTGGATATGTTCGCTCAGAGCCTGCTAGTTTTATGACCATGACGCACCCCGAGTGCGCGGTTCAAAAAGAGAGAAAGCCATGAAACGAGCCGTGAACGCCCTACAAAATTTCGGAAAATCATTATACGGACCGGTACTTATCTTACCGATTGTCGGTCTGTTTATCGCCTTTGGCAATGTGCTGGGCAACGGTAACCTGGCCGAATACCTGCCGTTCCTTGGCCATCCGCTTATCCAGAGTATCGGCCAGCTGATCGCCAAATCTGCCGTGTCGGTGCTGGTCAACCTGGCGCTGGTGTTTGCCGTCGGGATCCCGATTGGTCTGGCGACGCGCGATAAAGGCTACGCGGCGCTGATTGGTCTGGTGACTTTCGTGGTGTTTATCAACGCCATGAACGTGACGCTGCAGCTGCAGGGCGAGCTGGCCCCTGCTGAGCAGATTAAAGCCGCCGGGCAAAGCATGGTGCTGGGCGTTCAGGTGCTGGAGATGGGCGTTTTCGCCGGGATCCTGACCGGGGCGCTCTCCGGTTACCTGTACAACAAATACTCCGGCGTACAGTTTAACGGCGCGATGGCGATTTACTCCGGCCACTGTTTTGTCGCCATTGTCATGTTGCCCGTCTCTATGCTGCTCGGCGTGGTAATGAGCGAACTCTGGCCGTACGCGCAGCATGGGATTAGCGCCCTGGCGCTGGCAATTAAAGGCTCTGGCCCGTTCGGGGTGGCGATCTACGGTTTCCTTGAGCGCATTCTGGTGCCGACCGGCCTGCACCATCTGGTTTATACGCCGTTCCTGTATACCGAACTGGGGGGCACGCAGGAGGTGTGCGGCACGGCTTACCAGGGGGCGCGCAATATCTACTTCGCCGAGATGGCCTGCCCGGAAGTGAAACAGCTCAGCAGCACGGTAGTGTGGGACGCGCGCGGGATCAGCAAGATGTTCGGCCTGCCTGCCGCCGCGCTGGCGATGTACATGACCGCGAAGCCGGAGCGTAAAGCCGTTGCGAAAGCCATTCTGATCCCGGCGGCGCTGACCTCGCTGCTGGTCGGCGTGACCGAACCGATTGAATTCTCCTTCCTGTTCGTCGCCCCGCTACTGTTCGTGGTGCATGCGGTCCTGACCGGTATTGGCATGATGCTGTTCTCGCTGCTGGGCGTTCATGCCATCGGTGCCAATGGGATTATCGATTTCATTCTTTACAACCTGCCGCTCGGCACCGAGAAATCCAACTGGCCGATGTACATCGTGGTTGGGCTGATCATGTTTGCCCTCTACTTTGTGGTGTTCCGCTTCCTGATCCTGCGCTTCAACATGAAAACACCTGGCCGTGAAGATGAGGACCAGGAGACGCGTCTCTACAGCAAGCAGGAGTACCAGGCGAAGGGCAATAACGACGGGCTGGGCGAGTCCATCGTGGTGGGCCTGGGCGGCCGGGAAAATATTGAGGTTGTGGATAACTGCTACACCCGCTTACGCGTCACGGTGAAGGATGTCGCCATCATCGACGAGCCGCGCCTGAAGGCGACCGGCGCGAAAGGGATTATCAAACAAGGTAACAACGTTCAGGTGGTCTACGGGCTGCACGTCAAAAAAATGCGAGAAGCCGTTGAGACGTTTCTCTGAAAGGAGCTAAAGATGTTTACACCCCCATTCATTCTGTCGATTGCCGGCGGCGGCAGTACCTACACGCCGGGTATAGTGAAAAGCCTGATGGTGCGTCTGCAGGACTTCCCACTGGCCGAAATCCGCCTCTACGACATCGACGAGGCGCGTCAGAACACGATTGCCCCGGTGGTGGAAAAAGTGATCCGCGACCACAGCCAGAGCATCAAATTTACCGTCACCAATGACCCGGAAGTGGCCTTCAGCGGCGCACACTTCGTCTTCGCCCAGATGCGCGTTGGCCAGTATAAAATGCGCGAGCAGGATGAGAAGATCCCGCTGCGTCACGGCGTGGTTGGTCAGGAGACCTGCGGCCCCGGCGGGCTGGCTTACGGGCTGCGTACGATCCTGCCAATGGTCGAGCTTATCGATCTGGTGGATCGCTACGCGCATGAAAAAGCATGGATCGTAAACTACTCTAACCCGGCGGCAATCGTCGCAGAGGGGGTGCGTCGCCTGCGACCGAACGCCCGCGTGCTGAATATTTGCGATATGCCGGTTGCTGCAATGCGTAACATGGGAGCCATTCTGGGGGTCGATCGCCGCAAGCTGGAGGTGGACTACTTTGGGCTGAATCACTTCGGCTGGTTTACCCGTGTGTTGGTGGACGGCGAGGACAAGCTGCCGGAGCTGCGTAAACATATCGCGAAGTTTGGTCTGCTGACGGAAGATGCCGCCAAAACCGACCCGCAGCACTCCGATCCGTCGTGGGTGAAAACCTGGCGCAACATCAAGCCGATTATGGATAACTTCCCGGAGTATCTGCCGAACCCGTATCTGCAGTACTACCTGATGCCGAACCAGATTGTGGAGCATCAGAACCCGGACTACACCCGCGCTAACGAAGTGATGAACGGACGTGAGAAAAAGCTGTTTGCCGCAGCCGAAGAATATAAGCGTACCGGGATCCTTCCGGACGCCTTCCACGTTGGCGTTCACGGCGAGTTTATCGTCGATGTCGCCTGCTCGCTGGCCTTCAACCTGCGGAGCCGTCATCTGGTGATGGTGGAAAACCGCGGGGCAATTACTAATCTGCCGTACGATGCGGTCGTCGAGGTTCCCGCTTATATCACCTCAGAGGGGCCAGAGCCTGTCCGCGTGGGCCAGGTGCCGCTGTTCCATCAGACGCTGCTACAACAGCAGCTCGCCTCTGAACAGTTGCTGGTGGAAGCAACCATTGAAGGGAGCTATGAGAAAGCGCTGCAGGCATTTACCCTGAATCGCACCGTGCCGACCATGGAGCACGCGAAAGCGATTCTGGATGAGATGATCGAGGCTAACCGCGAGTACTGGCCTGCGCTGCAAAAAGCCTGGCAGAACGGCGAAGCGGTGAAAAAATAGGGCTTGCTCGCGAGTTGAACGTGGTTTGCTTGTCGGTGTCAGAAAAAAGCACCGACAATCCTTTTTTACGGAAAAGAATGGAGGCAACCCATGTCCACCTCATATTTTGTCGCCGCCGACTGGCTGATTGAGCACGGCGACGATCCTGAAGTGCAGATTATTGACGCGCGTATGGCTCCTCC
>OKVS01000308.1_pt1 | contig 19665 bp, 18 predicted proteins | sample 1606911 | NCBI WGS metagenome assembly OKVS01 (sample SAMN03281016, study PRJEB24777) | human gut metagenome | isolation source: fecal sample PR161 from 1 month old female Malay infant, caesarean... | reverse complement strand
GCGCGGGAAGTGAGACTTGCGGAACATCTCTTTTTGCAGCTGCTTCACGTTGTGACGGGCGTACAGGTCGTGCATCTCCTGGCAGATCTGGCGCAGGGTGTAATCCGCGTAACGTTCCGGATGCTGTTTGTAGAGGGAGGGCAGGACGTCTTTCAGCGGCACATCGCTCTCAAGCAGTTTTTCGAAGCGCACCAGCTGGGCGACCAGCTGCTGCAGCTTGCCCATGTCCTCCGCAGGGGTGAGCAGGAACAGGATCGAGTTGAGATCGCACTTCTCCGGCACGATGCCGTTTTCACGCAGGAAGTTGGCGAGAATGGTGGCGGGCACGCCGAAGTCGTCATACTCCCCGGTGCGGGCGTTAATGCCCGGCGTGGTCAGTAGCAGCTTGCACGGGTCGATAAAATACTGGTGCTCTGCATAACCTTCAAAGGCGTGCCAGCGTTCACCCGGTACGAAATGGAAGAAGCGCAGATCGGTTGCAATCTCTGCCGTGTCCCAGCTTTCCCACGCGCGGCCATCCACCGTCTCGGGCACAAATGGACGAATAAATCGGCAGTTCTCCAGGATCAGCTTGCGCGCCTCAATGCCCGTCACCACGCAGTCCATCCACATGTTGCGGCCGCTTTGCCCCTCATGCATGCGGGCGTTAATGTCCAGCGCGGCAAACAGCGGATAAAACGGGCTGGTGGAGGCGTGCATCATAAAGGCATTGTTTAGCCGCTTATGTGGGACATAGCGCTGCTGGCCTTTGATGTGGCTGTCCTTCTTGTGAATTTGCGAGGTCTGCGAGAAGCCAGCCTGCTGTTTATGCACGGACTGGGTGACCAGAATCCCCGGATCGTTTTCGTTCAGCTCCAGCAGCAGCGGCGAGCAGTCGGCCATCATCGGAATAAACTGCTCGTAACCCACCCAGGCCGAGTCAAACAGGATGTAATCACACAGGTGCCCAATCTTATCCACCACCTGACGGGCGTTGTAGATGGTGCCATCGTAGGTGCCCAGCTGGATCACCGCCAGACGGAACGGACGCGCATCGCGTGCACGGCCAGGCGCCACCTCTGCCACCCGTTCACGCAGGTAGCTCTCCTCAAAGCAGTGCGCGTCAATGCCGCCGATAAAGCCGTACGGGTTGCGCGCGGTTTCCAGATAGACCGGCGTTGCGCCAGCCTGGAGGAGGGCACCGTGATGGTTAGATTTGTGGTTGTTACGGTCGAACAGCACCAGGTCGCCCGGAGTGAGCAGGGCGTTCAACACCACTTTGTTGGACGACGAGGTGCCATTCAGCACGAAGTAGGTCTTATCGGCGTTAAAGACTTTTGCCGCATGCTGCTGGGCAATGCACGGTGCGCCTTCGTGGATCAGCAGATCCCCCATCGCCACGTCGGCGTTGCACAGATCGGAGCGGAATAACGTCTCGCCAAAGAAATCGACAAACTGATTGCCGGCAGGATGACGGCGGAAAAACTGCCCGCCCTGATGCCCCGGGCAGTCAAACGCGCTGTTGCCCTGCTTCACGTAGTCGACAAGGGCCCGGAAAAACGGCGGGCGCAGCTGGGTTTCATACTTCTGCGCGGCCGCTTCCAGCTGGCGTCCATAAAAGTCTTTGCTGGTGTCTGAATGCTCAAATACGCCGTGAATGCGCGATAAATAATCTGCCGGGATGATCTCTTCTTTGTGCGTCGCCACAAATACGGGAATGCCAAAACCGGTAGCTTCTATTTCTTCCAGGATACCGCTGGCAATATCCGTGACCGCCAGAACAATGGCGGCAACATCAATATAATCAGAAGCGCGGACATCCACCACTTCACGCTGGGTAGTAAAGCAGTCCGGACATGCACGGCTGGCTGCGATTTTTAAATTTTTCATCTTTCTCTCTTTATTTTAGGTAATAAGCGTCCCTCGATTTCTTGCAAGAAAGAAATCGATAATTTTCCGGAAAAAAGCAATGGGTAGCCGCTGATTAAAATCAGTGAATTGCTTTTTTGATGATTGAAATTCAGTCCGCCCGGTGCGGATGAGTCTGAATTAAGATGAATGAGCGCACGAGTTCACAGGTAATTGCCTGTAAATTAAGGTGTTTCAGGATGACCTGTAAGCGAGTGCGCCAGAAGTCGAAGGACTACCGGGCATTAAAGAGATGAAAGTCAAAGCAGTTTCGGTGGGCAAACATCATAATATGTGTTGTCCGCCTTATATGGGGCATTAAGCGATTGTTGTTTTCCATGTTTATTTTCCTTTCAGTAATTGAAAGCATGGTCATTTTATCCAGGCAAAGGCGATTAACCGTGAAGCAGATCACTATTAACCGATCATTTCAGAAATAATTAGTCGCTTTTGATGAATAATGCAGATCAAAATTCTGAATTGTTAGTGTCACGTTAATAGATTGTTTTGTGAATGTTTGATACGAGCGTAAATAATCAAAAAAATAACGGTTGGGATATTTATGAAATATTTTCCGAGAGGTTTAGTTTTTATTTAAAAATAAATTGAATAGTTATTCAAAGCATAAACCGATAACCGATACCGGTTTCAGTTAATAAATGACGGGGGCGCGCGGGGTCAACTTCAAGTTTCTGGCGAAGATGTCCCATATATATGCGTAAATAGTGACTATGCTCCACCGCGTTGGGTCCCCACACCTGACTTAACAGCTGGCGCTGGGTGAGTACTTTACCGTGATTATTAAGCAGCACGGCGAGCAGGCGAAACTCGATTGGCGTGAGATGGATTTCTTCTTCACCGCGCACAATACGTCGCGCGGCCAGATCAACCCGGATATCCCCAAACGTGTAGGTTGGGTCAGCAGGCGTGGTTGCGCTGATGGCGGCGCAGGGCCACGCGCAGGCGAGCCTGTAGCTCGCCGATACCAAAAGGTTTTATCAGATAGTCGTCCGCCCCGGCATCCAGCGCGGCGATTTTATCCGTCTCTTCAGTACGGGCGGAGAGCACCAGAATCGGCATCTGGCTCCACTGACGTACCTCGCGGATAAAATCGATGCCGTCACCGTCCGGCAGGCCAAGATCGAGGATCACCAGGTCCGGCTTGCGGGTCGCGGCTTCAATTAGCCCCCGCTGAAGCGTACCCGCATCATGAACGCGCAGACCATCGCCTTCCAGCGCTGCGCGCAGAAACCGGCTAATGGCGATCTCATCTTCAACAATCAGAACGTTGATCACAAATCCTCTGGTAATTCATTCAGTTCCGGCGGGGTTTCCAGAGGAAGTGTAACACAAAAACGCGCGCCGCCTTCCGGACGATTCTCCGCGAAAATGGTTCCGCCATGAACATCAATTATTGCCTGACAAATCGCCAGCCCCAGCCCCACGCCCGGGATGGCAGACTCTTTATTGCCGCGTGCGAATTTTTCGAAAATAGCCATCTCCTGTCCGGCAGGAATGCCCGGCCCGGTATCCCAGACGTCAAGACGAAGCGTGTCGTCGACCACCGTCGCATCCACCCCAATCCGGGCGCTGGCACCCGCATATTTGCCGGCGTTTTCCAGCAGATTAATTAACACTCGTTCAAAAAGCGGACCGTCGACGTGAATTAACGTCAGGGGCTCGGGTATGTTCAGCGCAATATGCCGCCCACCGAGGCCGGGTTCGAGCATTTTCAGCGCGCTGCCCACCACCTCTTCAAGCGTGAGCCACTCTTTTTTGAGGTTAAAACCGCCTGACTGGATCCGCGCCATATCGAGCAGGTTATTCACCAGACGCGTGGTATTGAGCACGTGCTGACGGATTTCGCTGGCCTGCATGGCGTGTTTTGAACCTTCCGCTGCCAGGTCCAGCGTCAGGATTTCCGACTGGCCAAACAGGACGGTAAGAGGTGTGCGCAGGTCGTGTGATAGCGCCGCCAGCAGCGAGTTACGAATGCTTTCGCGCTCGCTTGCCAGCCGGGCCTGCTCTTCGCTGGCGGTGAGAGCCAGCCGTTCCAGCGCGCTGGCAACCAGCAGCGTAAAGGTCTCCAGCAGTCGCTGCTGTTCGGGGATCATCAGCTGGCGCAGATTAGAGGGCTCCACGATAACCAGCCCCAGGTTTTTATCGGCGCTGCGCAGGGGCAGAATTTGATAGGGCACGCCGGGCAGGGTGTCGGTCCCTGCACCCGCCGGTAGCCCTTTATCAAAGCTCCAGCGGGCGATGGCTTCGTCCCAGGGCGTCATGCCCGAGGCCGACGTCAGCGGGCGCAGCTTGCCGTGATCGTCCGGGAGTAAAATCAGGTTGCTGGCATGAAAGGTCGAGCGAATAAACTGCTCGCTGGTCTGCACAATATCCAGCGGCGTGCGGCCTACCGCCAGCGATTTCGACATCTCATAAAGATGCCGCGTGCGCTGTTCGCGATAGCGGGCGATACGCGCCTGGTAGCGCACGCCAGCCGTTAAGTTCCCGATCACCAGCCCGACGGTGAGCATCACGGCGAAGGTGAGGATGTACTGTACGTCCGAGACGGCGAGCGTCCCGCGGGGGGCAATAAAGAACAGATCGAAGCTGATGACGTTAATAACCGTCGCCAGTACCGACGGCCAGCGTCCGTAAAAGAGCGCCACCACTACCACGCCCAGCAGGTAGATCATCACCAGGTTGGCCGCGTCGAAGGCAATCAGCCATTTGCTGGCGATTATAGTGATCAGGGCGCAGAGCACGACGGCGACAAGGCAGCCGCGGAGCTGAATACGCCATTTATCGCTGAAGGCCCGGCTGTCCGGCGCGCGGCTGGGGAGGGGAGCAGGTTTATCATCCAGCGCCACGATCACCAGGTCCAGATCCGGCGCGCGGCGGGCCAGCTTGTCGGCAAAGGATTCGCGGCTAAACCAGCGGCGATGCTGGCGGCGGCCAATGACAATTTTCCCCAGGTTATGCTCCCGCGCGTAGCGCAGAATGGCCTTATCTTCCTGCGGATCGGAAAGGGTAGCGGTTTCGGCACCCAGCTCCTGCGCCAGGCGCAGCGAGCTCAGGATCGCGCGGCGCTGATTTTCGGGCAGAGCGTGCAGCTGCGGCGTTTCGACATACACCGCATGCCAGACGCTGCCAAATTTGGCCGCCAGGCGCGCAGCGGTGCGGACCAGTTTTTCATTGCCGCTGCCGTGGCCCACGCACAGCAGAATGGCATCCCGCGTATGCCAGACGCGCTCCTGTCCCTGCAGGTCACGCCAGGCGCGCATCTGATCGTCAACGCGATCGGCAGTACGACGCAGGGCCAGCTCGCGCAGGGCAATCAGGTTACCTTTGCGGAAGAAATGTTCGATGGCGCGCTCGGCCTGGCCGGCAATATAAACCTTTCCTTCGTGCAGGCGCTGGCGCAAATCGTCAGGAGGCAGGTCAACCAGCACCACCTCATCGGCAGAATCAAAGAACGGGTCGGGCACCGTCTCGCGCACCTGAATGCCGGTCACGCCGCTGACCACGTCGTTCAGGCTTTCAAGATGCTGAACGTTAACCGTTGTGAACACATCAATGCCGGCCTCGAGCAGCTCTTCAACATCCTGCCAGCGTTTGGGATGGCGTGAGCCTGGCGCATTGCTGTGCGCCAGCTCGTCCATCAGGATAAGCGCGGGGCGGCGGGCGAGGGCGGCATCGAGATCGAATTCGGTGACTAACCGACCGCGGTGGCTGATGCGGCGGGGCGGCTGGGTAGCCAGCCCCTTCAGCAGCGATGCCGTCTCTTTACGTCCGTGGGTTTCAACCACGCCGATCAGAATATCGAGCCCCTGCGCCCGAAGCCGCTGGGCTTCCGTCAGCATGGCGAAGGTTTTCCCGACGCCCGCGCAGGCGCCGAAGAAAATTTTCAGTTTGCCGCGATGGGCCTCAGCTGTTTGTTCGAGCAGCCTGTCCGGATCCGGGCGCATGGGCTCGTCGGTCATTTAGTTTTTCCTTAGCGCGTCCAGCGCCAGATTCAGCTCAACAATATTAACCACGGGCATGCCGATGAAGCTGACCAGCGGCTTTTGCGTGTGCTCTGCCACCAACTGGCTCACCTGTTCGACGGTCAGCTGACGGGCAGCGGCGACGCGCGGGATCTGCCATGCCACGGCTGCTGGCGTCAGGCTGTAGTCCAGCCCGCTGGCCGAGGCGGTTACCAGCTCCACGGGAATGTCACGGCTGGCCTGCGGATTCGCGGCGCGCAGGGCTGCCACGCGCTCAGCGACGGCTTTGTCCAGCTCGGGGTTGCTGCCCGCCAGGTTACTGCCGCCGGATGCCATCGGATTATACGGGCTTTCGGCAGTGGCGGAAGGGCGTCCCTGGAAGTAGCGAGCATCCGTAAAGTTCTGACCAATCAGGCGTGAACCGCGGTTTTCGCCGTTTTGTATAATCAGCGAGCCGTTGGCCTGATCCTTAAACCACCACTGGCCCAGCGCGGTGGTTACCAGCGGGTACAGCCCGCCGGTAATGAGAGACAGCAGAATAAACAAAAGTATAGCGGGGCGTAACATCGTCATTTGATTCACCTTTTAAACCAGCCCGAACAGGGTCAACAGCAGGTCGATAGCCTTGATACCGATGAAAGGCACCACCAGCCCGCCCAGGCCGTATATCCACAGGTTGCGGCGCAGCATGGCAGCGGCGGTCAGCGGCTTATAGCTCACGCCCTTCAGCGCCAGCGGAATAAGAAAGACAATGATCAGGGCGTTGAAAATCACCGCGCTCAGAATGGCCGATGCCGGAGAGTGCAGGTGCATCACGTTCAGCGCATTGAGCTGCGGGTAGGTGGCCGCAAAGGCCGCCGGGATAATGGCAAAATACTTCGCCACGTCGTTGGCGATACTGAAGGTGGTCAGCGAGCCACGGGTCATCAGCATCTGTTTGCCGATGTGCACTACCTCAATTAGCTTGGTCGGGTTAGAGTCGAGGTCGACCATGTTGCCCGCCTCTTTTGCCGCCTGGGTACCGGAGTTCATCGCCACCGCCACGTCGGCCTGCGCGAGGGCAGGAGCATCGTTGGTCCCGTCGCCGGTCATCGCCACCAGACGGCCTTCCGCCTGGTACTGACGAATCAGTGCCAGCTTGGCTTCCGGCGTGGCTTCGGAAAGGAAATCATCCACGCCCGCTTCAGCGGCAATCGCCGCGGCGGTAAGACGGTTATCCCCGGTGATCATCACCGTTTTAATGCCCATTTTACGCAGCTGGGCAAAGCGCTCTTTAATGCCGCCTTTGACGATATCTTTCAGGGCAATTACGCCCAGCACGTTCGCGCCTTCTGCCACCACCAGCGGCGTGGCCCCCTGACGGGCTACGCTTTCGACCAGGTTGTCCACTTCAGGTGGGAAGTGGCCATTGTTGGCCTCAATGTGGCGACGGATGGCGTCAACAGAGCCTTTACGGATCATGCGATCCTGAATGTTAATCCCGCTCATTCGGGTTTGCGCCGTAAACGGCACGAAAGTGGCATGCAGGCTCTGAACGTCGCGCTGGCGCAGGTTAAAGCGCTGCTTGGCGAGGATCACGATACTGCGGCCTTCCGGGGTTTCATCGGCAAGCGAGGAGAGCTGTGCCGCATCCGCCAGCGTTTTTTCATCCACGCCCGGGGCGGGTAAGAATTCGGACGCCTGGCGGTTACCGAGGGTAATGGTCCCGGTTTTATCCAGCAGCAAGACATCCACGTCACCGGCGGCTTCAACCGCGCGCCCGCTGGTGGCGATGACGTTAGCACCGAGCATACGGCTCATGCCGGCCACGCCGATGGCCGACAGCAGGCCGCCGATGGTGGTGGGGATCAGGCAGACCAGCAGCGCCACCAGTACGGTGATGGTGACCGGAGTGCCGCCATAGGCGGAAAATGGCCACAGCGTCGCGGTTGCCAGCAGGAAGACGATGGTCAAGGCTATCAGCAGGATGGTCAGGGCAATTTCGTTCGGTGTTTTACGGCGTTGAGCACCTTCCACCATGGCGATCATCCGGTCGAGGAAGGTTTCACCCGGGTTGACGCTGCACTGGATCACCAGCCAGTCGGAAAGAATGCGCGTCCCACCCGTTACGGAGGCAAAATCACCGCCAGATTCACGGATCACAGGTGCGGATTCCCCGGTAATGGCGCTTTCATCTACCGATGCGCCACCTTCAATGACTTCTCCGTCGCACGGGATGATGTCGCCAGCTTCCACCAGCACCACATCACCTTTACGTAGTTCATCCGCCGGAATCGTGGTCCATCTGCGCGCCGTATTTCGGTTCACGTAATTTCCGCGCAAACGCCGTTTTTTTTCACCCCTTTCAGGCTGTTGGCCTGCGCTTTACTGCGGCCTTCCGCCAGCGCTTCGGCAAAGTTGGCGAACAGCACGGTAAACCACAGCCACAGGCTGATGGCCCCGGTGAACATCGCGTTTCCCGACATGTGACCCGTCCCCATGGCAATCGCCAGTGCGGTGGTCAGGACGCTGCCGGCCCAGACGATAAACATCACCGGGTTGTGCCACTGCACGCGCGGGCTCAGCTTTTTGACCGCATCCATAAGCGCCTGACGAACTAACGTCGGTTCGAGCAGGGCCAGTTGTTTACGACTCATGACAAATACTCCGCAAAATCAGCGTAAAGAGAGAGTTTCCGCGACCGGGCCTAACGCGAGGGCGGGGATAAAGGTCAGGGCGCCGACCAGCAACACGGTGCCCGTCAGCAGGCCGATAAACAGCGCGCCGTGGGTCGGTAACGTCCCGGTGGTGGTCGGTTGGATTTTTTTATTCACCAGCGATCCGGCAATCGCCATTACCGGCACAATGATCCCGAAGCGGCCCACGAACATGCAGAACGCCAGCAGACAGTTCCAGAACGGAGAGTTGGCGCTTAAGCCTGCAAAGGCGCTACCGTTGTTGTTGGCGGCCGAGGAGACGGCATATAGCACTTCGCTAAAGCCGTGAATGCCCGGGTTAAAGATGCCGCTGCGTCCGGCCTCGGTCATCAGGGCCAGCGCGGTGCCGAGCAGCACAAGCGCCGGGGTGACCAGAATCGCCAGCGCGGTTAATTTCATCTCGCGAACGTCGATTTTTTTACCGAGGTATTCCGGGGTGCGGCCAATCATCAGACCGGCAATAAACACCGCCAGCAGCACGAACAGGAGCATGCCGTAAAGACCGGAGCCCACGCCGCCAAACACCACCTCGCCGATCTGCATCAGCCACATCGGGATCATGCCGCCCAGCGCTGTGAAAGAGTCATGCATGGCGTTTACCGCCCCGCACGAGGCCGCCGTGGTGACCACCGCATACAGGCTGCTGGCGAGAATGCCAAAGCGGCTTTCTTTGCCTTCCATATTAATACTGCTGTTCGCCCCCAGCTGCATGAAATGGGGGTTGCCGCTCCATTCAGCCCACATCACCAGCGCCACGCAGACCACGAAGATCAGCGACATGGTCCAGAGCAGTGTGCGGCCCTGACGGCGATCGTTGACCACATCACCAAAGGCGAAACAGAGCGCGGCGGGGATCAGGAAGATCGCCAGCATCTGCACAAAATTGGTCAGGGCGGTAGGGTTTTCAAACGGATGCGACGAGTTGGCGTTGAAGAATCCGCCGCCGTTGGTGCCGAGCATCTTGATGGCTTCCTGCGACGCCACTGGCCCCATCGGCAGGATCTGTTTTGCTCCTTCAAGCGAAGTATACGGGGCGTAAGGCAGCAGGTTTTGCAGGGTGCCCTGCTGAATAAAGAACAGCGCGATAAGCAGCGCAATCGGCAGCAGGATCCACAGCGTAATGCGCGTCAGATCCACCCAGGCGTTACCCAGGGTACCGATTTTCTGACGTGCAAACGCGCGCGTCAGCGCGAAAATTACCGCGATACCGCTGGCTGCAGAGAGGAAGTTCTGCACGGTTAATCCAGCCATCTGGCTGAAATAGCTGAGGGTGGTTTCACCGGCATAGGACTGCCAGTTGGTGTTGGTAACAAAACTGACTGCCGTATTCAGCGCCAGGTGCCAGGACAGGCCCGGTAACCGTTGCGGATTCAGCGGCAGGCTACCCTGCAGCATCAGCATGGCAAAAAGTGCAATGAGCCCAACGATGTTCAGCAGCAGAATGGCGATCAGATAGTCACGCCAGTTCATCTCCCGATCGTCTATACCCAGTACGCGCCAGATCCCTTTTTCAACGCCTCCCGTGCCGGGCAGGGGGACGTTGTTGATCAATCGCGCCAGTCCCGTTCCCAGCGGCCTTGCCAGAACGAACAATACCACTAAGAAGCTGGCAATAAGCAAAAACGCCTGAGCAGCCATCAGAATGCCTCCGCGTTAATCAGGGCATAGACCAGATAACCCAATAACAGGAACACCAGCACGATGCCGGCAATAAGACCTGCACTCACAATCCACCTCCGGGTGACTTTTGTTGTTGTGCTAACGGTAGGATTTATGGCGCAAAGATTTCGCAAAAATCAGAAGGGTGGGTGTAAAAAAAGTATAAAAATGGAAAGACCATAATTTAACTATTGATAAGTAAATCATTAACTTTTTTGTAACTTAATTACGGCGCGAATGTAAATATTCGCTAAATGAATAAAAATAAGTGGTCGGATGAGTAGTAAAATTACACGCAAAGCGATATTATTTTATCCAGGTCACAGATTTCACATTTTCCGGAGAAGGTTTCCGGCCAACTACAGGGGAGAAAAATATGGATCTTTATAAAGAGTATCCGGCTCATATCGTGTTCATGCGTCGCACTTTCGCCGTAGTGGCTGGCGTGCTGGCTCTGCCGGTGATGTTGTTCTGGAAAGATCGCGCGCGTTTTTACAGCTATTTGCACCGCGTCTGGGCGAAAACCAGCGAGAAGCCGGTGTGGATGGATCAGGCAGAGAAAGCGACCTGCGATTTCTATTGATACAACGCTGACGCGTAGCCATAAAAAAACCGCCAATAGCAATATGGCGGTTTTTTTGTCCCTCGGGATTCGCGGTCCGTTGGGTGGTCTTGCAGCCCCTACCCGGGATTTTTATCATACCCTTCTGTAAGAAGATGGCAATCCCTCGAAGCCTTTATAAATTCCTAATTTTATTCGGGTATCTTACCTTTGCAGCGGATAGTAATTATGATGCTGCGTCCCTTTCCGCCATCTCGCAAATGGGCATCGGTCCTGGGAAAGGTGTATTTTCAGCCGTAAAGCAGCCCGCCTACCCGGGCTTGTGTCCACCGACTTATCACCGGTGGTGAACGGTGAGCGGTTAGCAGCAGGGACCGCATAGTGAAACGCTATATATGCATCGCGTTCATTGTCGCCAGCGTACTCGTTGTAAAGAGTGATGAACCTAATGCGTTTGTCGCTTTAACCACGATAGCGCAGGACAAGTAGCGTTAAGGCCGCCCCGGGCGGCCTTTTTTATTTCATCCTGTCTACACTTCATGGCAAAGTAGTTCAATGCATGCTTTTTCCTTGTATGGCATGCCCTTATGGACATAATGGACAATTGCCTGGAGTTTTATGCCCACCCATCTGGTTTGGTTTCGCGCGGATTTGCGCGTACATGACAACATCGCTCTCGCGGCAGCCTGCCGCTCTGATGACGCCAGCGTACTGGCGCTATTTATCGCCACGCCTGAGCAGTGGCAGCAGCATGATATGGCTCCACGGCAGGCGGCTTACCTCAAATCACACCTGAACGAACTGCAGCACTCGCTTGCCGAGAAAGGCATTCCGCTGATCTACAAAGAGGTCAGCGATTTTACCGCGCAGCTTCATATGCTGCAGGAGATATGCCAGCAGAACGGCGTCACGCATCTTTTTTATAACTACCAGTACGAACTGAACGAACAGCAGCGGGACCGCCAGCTGGAGAAAATGCTGGGAGAGGTGGTATGTGAGGGATTTGATGACAGCGTGATGCTGGCACCGGGCAGCGTTATGACCGGCGGTCACGAAATGTATAAAGTGTTTACGCCGTTTAAAAATGCTTTTGTTAAGCGCCTGAAAGAGGCGCTGCCGGAGTGTGTACCCGCGCCCGCCGCCAGAGGAGAGGCTATAACCGATCTCCCCGAATTAACGTTCAACTATCCCCAGCGGGCATTTGATGAACTTCTGTTCCCTGCCAGTGAGAAGGCCGCTATTGCGAAGCTGCGCCAGTTTTGCAAGCAGGGCGCGGGAGAATATGACGCGCGCAGGGATTTCCCGGCAATTGAAGGGACAAGCCGGTTATCGGCCTGCCTGGCGCTGGGCGTGCTCTCTCCTCGCCAGTGTTTGCATCGTCTTCTGGCCGAACAGCCGCAGGCGCTGGACGGTGGTGCGGGCTCGGTGTGGCTGAACGAACTTATCTGGCGTGAATTCTACCGCCATCTGATGACGTACCATCCCAGTCTCTGTAAGCATCGTCCGTTCATTCCGTGGACCGACAGCGTAAAATGGCAGCACGATGAGGCACTTTTACAGGCCTGGCAAAAAGGGGCAGACGGGCTATCCGGTAGTGGACGCCGCTATGCGCCAGCTAAATGAAACCGGGTGGATGCACAATCGTCTGCGAATGATTACCGCGAGCTTCCTGGTGAAAGATCTGCTTATCGACTGGCGAATCGGAGAGCGCTATTTTATTTCTCTGCTGATCGATGGCGATCTGGCTGCGAATAACGGTGGCTGGCAGTGGGCGGCCTCTACCGGCACCGATGCGGCTCCCTATTTCAGGATTTTTAATCCGACCACCCAGGGGCAAAAATTTGATGCCAACGGCGACTTTATTCGCCGCTGGTTGCCCGCGCTCAGGAACGTTCCTGAAAAAGCGATCCATGACCCGTGGGCATGGGCGGATAAACAGGGCGTAAAGCTCGATTATCCCCGCCCGATTGTCGACCATAAACAGGCGCGCGTCGCCACGCTGGCGGCGTACGAAGCCGCCCGAAAAGTTTGAGAGAATGATGATGAAAAACAGTGAACTGGAACGCCTGATTAACGAAAAACTTAATACCGCCTCCTTTAGCGACTATGGCCCGAATGGCCTGCAGGTCGAAGGGCGCGAAACGGTGCAGAAAATCATCACCGGCGTGACGGCAAGCCAGGCGCTGCTGGATGAGGCGGTGCGTCAGGAAGCCGACGCGGTGATTGTCCATCACGGTTACTTCTGGAAAAACGAATCGCCGATTATCCGCGGCATGAAGCGCAACCGCCTCAAAACGCTGCTGTCGAATGATATCAACCTGTACGGTTACCATCTGCCGCTGGATGCGCATCCTGAACTGGGAAATAACGTCCAGCTGGCGCAGCTGTTAGGGATAACCGTGATGGGTGAAATCGAGCCGCTGGTGCCGTGGGGCGAACTGTCGATGCCGGTACCGGGGCTGGAGCTGGCATCGTGGATCGAAGCGCGGCTGGGGCGTCGTCCGCTGTGGTGCGGAGATACCGGGCCGGATACCGTGAAGCGCGTGGCGTGGTGTACCGGCGGCGGCCAGGGCTTTATCGACAGCGCCGCGCGCTTTGGTGTTGATGCGTTTATTACCGGCGAAGTCTCCGAGCAGACGGTTCACTCTGCCCGCGAGCAGGGGCTGCATTTTTACGCGGCAGGCCACCACGCTACCGAGCGCGGCGGTATTCGCGCCCTCAGCGAGTGGCTAACGGAAAATACCGATCTGGATGTGACCTTTATTGATATCCCTAACCCGGCCTGATGAGAGGTAGTTAAGTGCAGCGAGCGCGTTGTTATCTTCTGGGTGAAACCGCGGTAGTTCTGGAGCTTGAGCCTCCCGTGACGCTTGCCACGCAAAGCGTATCTGGCGCCTGGCTCAGCGGCTGCCCGAGCTACCCGGCGTGGTTGAAGCTATTCCGGGTATGAATAATATCACCGTGGTGCTACGCGATCCGCACACCGGGGCGCTGGATGCCATTGAGCGTCTGCAGCGCTGGTGGGAAGAGAGCGAGGCGCTGGAGCCAGAATCGCGGGCGATTGAGATCCCGGTTGTCTATGGCGGCAAAGGTGGCCCTGACCTTGGCGTGGTGGCCGAACACTGTGGATTAACAGTAAAGCAGGTTGTGGAGCTGCACAGCTCGGTGGATTACGTCGTCTGGCTTCTGGGCTTTCAGCCGGGCTTTCCGTATCTCGGGCGGATTATCTCCCCGGCTGCATACCCCGCGTCGGGCTGAGCCGCGCCTGAGCGTACCCGCAGGAACGGTGGCGATTGGCGGTGAACAAACCGGAATTTATCCGCTTACTTCACCGGGCGGCTGGCAGCTTATCGGGCACACGTCCACGCCGTTATTTGAACCTGGCCATGACGCGCCAATACTCCTGCGTCCGGGTGATACCCTGCGCTTTATCCCGCAGAAGGAGGGGGTATGTTAACGCTTATTCGCGCGGGGCTTTATACCTCCGTTCAGGATGCCGGACGCTTTGGCATGCGCCAGTCCGGCGTGAGCTACTGCGGTGCGCTCGATCGTCCTTCGCTGGAGATTGCCAACCTGCTGGTAGGCAACGCGGGCAGCACGGCGGCGTTAGAAATTACGCTGGGTCAGTGCGTTATTGAATTTGGTGAGGAGACCTGGTTCGCCTTAACCGGCGCGGGCTGTGACGCGACGCTGGACGGCAAAGCGGTGTGGACCGGCTGGCGATTGCGGGCGAAAGCCGGGCAGCGTCTGACGCTTAAGCGTCCTCTGCACGGCGTGCGCAGCTATCTTGCCGTGGCGGGGGGCATCGACGTGCCGGAGGTGTTGGGGTCGTCCAGCACCGACCAGAAAGCGGGAATGGGCGGCCATGAAGGACGGCTGCTGCGCGACGGCGATCGTCTTGCGATTAAGCCATCAGCGCGCCATTTCACCACCACGCAGGGCGTGAAGCAGCTGCTGTGGGGGAACGTGATCCGCGCCTTGCCGGGACCGGAATATCAGGAGTTTGATGAAGCCTCAAAAGAGTCTTTCTGGCGTTCGCCGTGGAAAATCAGCCCGCAGAGTAACCGTATGGGTTACCGGCTTCAGGGGCAGCCGCTGACCCGCACGACTGACCGGGAGCTGCTTTCCCACGGGCTGCTGCCGGGGGTGATTCAGGTGCCGGGCAACGGGCAGCCCATCGTACTGATGAACGACGCGCAAACTACCGGCGGCTATCCGCGTATAGCCTGCATTATTGAAGCGGATCGCTACCATCTGGCTCAAATCCCTCTCGGTCAGCCGATTCATTTTGTGCAGTGTACGCTGGAGGAGGCGCTAAAGGCCCGGCAGGATCGGCAGCGCTATCTCGAACAGCTGGCGTGGAGGCTTGATGGTAAAGATTGATTTAAACGCCGATCTGGGGGAGGGCAGCAGCGCCGATGCGGAACTGATGACCCTGGTCTCCTCGGTCAATATCGCCTGCGGTTTTCACGCGGGCGATGCGCAAACCATGCTGGAGAGCGTGCGTAATGCCATTAAAAACGGCGTGGCGATTGGCGCTCACCCGAGCTTCCCGGACCGGGACAACTTTGGCCGTACGGCGATGGATCTGCCCCCTGAGACGGTCTACGCTCAGGTGCTCTACCAGACTGGCGCGCTGGAGGCGATGGTGCGCGCTGAGCATGGCGTGCTGCGTCACGTCAAACCGCACGGCATGCTCTATAACCAGGCAGCGAAAGACCCGGCGCTGGCGGAGGCGATTGCCCGCGCGGTGCGGGACTGCAATCCGCAGCTGATTCTGGTTGGCCTGGCGGGTAGCGAGCTTATTCGTGCCGGAGAACGGCTGGGGCTGACGACGCGGCAGGAAGTCTTTGCCGATCGGGGATACATGCCGGACGGCAGCCTGGTGCCGCGCACGCAGGCCGGTGCGCTGATTACTGACGAAAATAAAGCGCTGGCGCAGACGCTGGCGATGGTGCGCTTCGGGCGGGTGACCGCCGTGGATGGAAAATCCGCAAATGTTCAGGCCGATACGGTGTGTTTACACGGCGACGGGGAGCATGCGCTCCAGTTTGCGCGACGCCTGCGGGCGGCGTTCTCTGAAGAGGGCATTCTCGTCAGCGCAGATTGATTATAAAAGGACAATGACATGCCTGAAGGTCCGGAGATCCGCCGCGCGGCGGATAGCCTGGAGGCGGCGATAAAGGGCAAACCCCTGACCGATGTCTGGTTTGCCTTTCCTCAACTTAAGCCGTTTGAAACAGAGCTGGTGGGACAGACGGTGACCCACATTGAAACGCGCGGCAAAGCGTTGCTCACGCATTTTTCCCATAACCTGACGTTATATAGCCATAACCAGCTCTACGGTGTGTGGCGCGTCGTCGATGCGGACGAGCAGCCGCAAACGAAGCGCGTGCTGCGCGTCCGGTTACAAACGGCGGATAAGGCGATCCTGCTCTACAGTGCCTCTGATATCGAAATGTTAACGCCGGAGCAGCTGCTGACGCATCCGTTCTTACAGCGCGTCGGGCCGGACGTGCTGGACATGCGCCTGACGGCGAGCGACGTTAAAGCCCGGCTATTGTCTTCCCAATTCCGCAACCGCCAGTTTTCCGGGCTGTTGCTCGATCAGGCGTTTCTTGCCGGGCTGGGAAACTACCTGCGGGTGGAGATCCTCTGGGAAGTGGGGCTGGCGCCGCAGCGCAAGGCCTCTCAGCTTAGCGAGGAACAGCTGGAGGCGCTGTCGCACGCGCTGCTTGATATTCCACGGCTGTCGTACAACACGCGCGGCCTGGTGGATGAGAACAAGCATCACGGGGCACTGTTCCGCTTTAAGGTATTCCATCGGGCGGGGAAAAAGTGCGAGCGTTGTGGTGGGGTGATTGAGAAGGCTACGATCTCTTCCAGACCGTTTTACTGGTGCCCTCGGTGCCAGATGTAAAAAAGCCGGGTGGCGGAGGTAAAAGCAAAACGGCAACGAAAGTTGCCGTTTTTTAATGTTTTGAGAGGGCCGGGGGGAGGGCATCAGGCCGCACCCAACGTTTCTTAGCGCTTCAGGTCAGACTTAAAATCACGCTGCTCGTAGCCGGTGTACAGCTGACGAGGACGGGCGATTTTCATGCCTTCGCTGTGCATTTCGTTCCAGTGCGCAATCCAGCCCACGGTACGCGCCATGGCAAAGATTACGGTGAACATGGATGACGGAATGCCCATCGCTTTCAGAATAATGCCAGAGTAGAAGTCTACGTTCGGGTAGAGTTTCTTCTCGATGAAGTACGGGTCGTTCAGCGCGATGTGTTCCAGCTCCATCGCCACTTCCAGCAGATCGTCTTTGGTGCCCAGCTCTTTCAGCACTTCGTGGCAGGTTTCACGCATCACGGTTGCACGTGGGTCGTAGTTTTTGTACACACGGTGACCGAAGCCCATCAGACGGAAGGAGTCATTCTTGTCTTTCGCGCGGCGCACGAATTCAGGAATGTGCTCAACGGTGCTGATCTCTTCCAGCATCTTCAGTGCAGCTTCGTTTGCGCCGCCGTGCGCCGGTCCCCACAGGGAGGCGATGCCCGCAGCGATACAGGCGAACGGGTTCGCGCCTGAAGAGCCTGCGGTACGGACAGTAGAGGTAGAGGCGTTCTGCTCGTGGTCAGCGTGCAGGATCAAAATACGGTCCATCGCACGTTCCAGCACCGGATTCACTTCATACTCTTCGCACGGTGTGGAGAACATCATGCGCAGGAAGTTACCGGCGTAGGAGAGGTCGTTACGTGGGTACACAAACGGCTGGCCGATGGAGTATTTGTAGCACATCGCCGCCATGGTCGGCATTTTGGACAGCAGGCGGAACGCCGCGATATCACGGTGACGCGGGTTATTCACGTCAAGTGAGTCGTGGTAGAACGCCGCCAGCGCACCGGTAATCCCGCACATCACCGCCATTGGGTGAGAGTCACGACGGAACGCATGGAACAGACGGGTAATCTGCTCATGGATCATAGTGTGACGGGTTACGGTGGTTTTGAATTCATCGTACTGTGCCTGCGTCGGCTTTTCGCCGTTCAGCAGGATGTAGCACACTTCCAGGTAGTTGGATTCGGTGGCTAACTGATCGATGGGGAAGCCGCGATGGAGCAGGATACCTTCGTCACCGTCAATGTAGGTGATTTTGGATTCGCAAGATGCGGTAGAGGTAAATCCAGGGTCAAAGGTAAATACTCCTTTGGAACCCAGCGTACGGATATCAATAACATCCTGACCGAGCGTGCCTTTTAGCACATCCAGTTCAATAGCATCATCACCATTTAGGGTGAGTTTTGCCTTTGTATCAGCCATTTACGGTCTCCTTAGCGCCTTATGCTTAAGACTGCTTTTACCGGATTTGCCTTCAGCTGTTAATCACCGTTACCAGATTGTTATTTGGCTTACCGCTCAGCTCACGAGGAGTAACCAGGGTACAGAGCTATGGCGCCTTGCAGGTAAACGAATGAAATATCAGTGAAACAACAGCAAATCAGCGTTTTTGCAGTCCGAATTATTCAAACCTGTATATCACTAATAACTGTCCTGATAACTTCGGTCAATACCATCACACTGTTACATAACTATTTGTCAGGTGAAAGAGAGACCTCATAACTTTTGCGCATTATATGCCTTTTCTGATGACGTTTGTAACAATATTGTTTAACATTTGTCAAATCAGATGATTAAAAATTAAAAAGATGTTGTTATCGTGACCCTGATCACTGTTCCAGAGAAAACCCAACAAACTGTATGTAGGTTAATTGTAATGATTTTGTGAACGGCCTATACTGCCGCCAGGTCTCCGGAACACCCTGCAATCCCGAGCCACCCAGCGTTGTAACGTGTCGTTTTAGCATTTGGAAGCAATGTTTTGCATGACGCGCAGTTATAGAAAAGGAACGCTGTCTGACCCGCATCGCAGTCCGGAGGAAGGAAACAATAAGAACAGCATGTGGGCGTTATTCATGATAAGAAATGTGAAAAAACAAAAGACCTGTCAATCTGGATCTCAAAACGATCCGGTTCCCCGTAACAGCAATAGCGTCCATTCTGCACCGTGTATCGGGTGTGATTACGTTTGTGGCGGTAGGCATTCTGCTGTGGTTACTGGGCACCAGCCTCTCTTCCCCTGAAGGATTCCTCCAGGCCTCTGCCATCATGAACAGCTTCTTCGTGAAATTCATCATGTGGGGCATTCTGACCGCGCTGGCGTACCACGTTGTGGTGGGTGTTCGCCATATGCTGATGGACTTTGGTTACCTGGAAGAGACTTTCGAAGCCGGGAAACGTTCCGCTAACATTTCATTTGTGATTACAGTCGTGCTTTCACTTCTCGCAGGAGTTCTCGTATGGTAAGCAACGCCTCCGCATTAGGACGCAACGGCGTACATGACTTCATTCTGGTCCGTGCTACCGCCATCGTTCTGACCCTCTACATCATCTATATGATCGGTTTCTTCGCGACCAGCGGCACGCTGACGTGGGAAATCTGGAGTGGTTTCTTCGGATCGGCCTTCACCAAAGTGTTCACCCTGCTGGCGCTGTTTTCTATCTTGATTCATGCCTGGATCGGCATGTGGCAGGTGTTGACCGACTACGTTAAACCGCTGGCGATTCGCCTTCCTCTGCAGTTGGCCATTGTCGTTGCACTGGTGGTTTACGTTATTTATGGATTCGTTGTGGTGTGGGGTGTGTAATGAAACTGCCAGTCAGAGAATTTGATGCTGTTGTGATTGGTGCGGGTGGCGCAGGTATGCGCGCCGCGCTGCAAATTTCCCAGAGCGGCCAGACCTGTGCGCTGCTCTCTAAAGTATTCCCGACCCGTTCCCACACGGTATCTGCGCAGGGCGGTATTACCGTTGCGCTGGGTAACTCCCATGAA
>OKVS01000306.1_pt1 | contig 19745 bp, 21 predicted proteins | sample 1606911 | NCBI WGS metagenome assembly OKVS01 (sample SAMN03281016, study PRJEB24777) | human gut metagenome | isolation source: fecal sample PR161 from 1 month old female Malay infant, caesarean... | reverse complement strand
GATGATGCCCTGGTCGCAACATCTTGACAATCCTTTTTTGGCACGCTGATCCCGGCGCTGCTGATCGGGATACCGCTCGGCATGTGGTGTTATCGTCATCCCTCACGTCAGGGTAGCATCTTTGCCGTGCTCAACGTCATCCAGACCATTCCCTCCGTTGCGCTGTTTGGCCTGCTGATTGCCCCCCTGGCCGGGCTGGTGAAGTCGTTTCCCGCGCTGGGCGCGGTGGGTATCGCCGGAACGGGGTTAACGCCCGCGCTAATTGCGCTGGTGCTGTACGCGCTGCTCCCGCTGGTGCGCGGCGTAGTCGCGGGCTTAAGCCAGGTTGCGCCGGATGTGCTGGAAAGCGCCCATGCGATGGGGATGAGCGCGCGACAGTGTTTCTGGAAGATACAGCTCCCGCTGGCGCTGCCCCTGCTGCTGCGCAGCTTGCGGGTGGTGGCAGTTCAGACCGTTGGCATGGCGGTGATTGCCGCGCTGATTGGAGCGGGCGGCTTTGGCGCGCTGGTGTTCCAGGGGCTGCTGAGCAGCGCCCTCGATCTGGTGTTGTTAGGCGTAGTCCCTACCATTGCGCTGGCGGTTGTCGTCGACGCCCTGTTTGCCTTATGGCTCGCGCTGCTCAGGAGAAGAGCCAATGATTGAATTTCATGATGTGAGTAAAACCTTTGCCGGCCGCCCGGCGGTAAGCCATCTGAACCTGAACTTTGCCGAGGGGGCATTTTCCGTGCTGATTGGCACTTCGGGCTCGGGAAAATCCACCACGCTGAAGATGATCAACCGGCTGGTGGAGCATGACAGCGGGCTGATTCGCTTTGCCGGGGAAGAGATCCGCAGCCTGCCGGTGCTGGAGCTGCGCCGCCGAATGGGCTATGCCATTCAGTCTATCGGCCTGTTTCCGCACTGGACGGTGGCACAGAACATCGCCACCGTGCTGCAGCTGGAGAAATGGTCGCGGGCTAAAATCGCTGACCGCGTTGATGAACTGATGTCTCTGCTGGGGCTGGAGCCCGCGTTGCGCGACCGCTATCCTCACCAGCTCTCCGGTGGGCAACAGCAGCGCGTGGGCGTGGCGCGCGCGCTGGCGGCTAACCCGCAGGTGCTGCTGATGGATGAACCCTTTGGCGCGCTGGATCCCGTTACGCGCGGGGCGCTGCAAACGGAGATGACCCGCATTCACCGCATTCTTGGTCGAACCATCGTCCTTGTGACGCACGATATAGATGAAGCCCTGCGCCTGGCCGACCATCTGGTGCTGATGGACCACGGCGAGGTGGTGCAGCAGGGCGCGCCGCTTGCGCTGCTGACCAGCCCGAAGAATGACTTTGTGCGCGAGTTTTTTGGCCGCAGCGAGCTGGGCGTCAGGCTGCTCTCCCTGCGGACGGTCGGAGACTATATGCGTCGGGAGAATGCACCGTCCGGCGGGGAACCGCTACAGGAGCAGATGAGCCTGCGGGATGCCCTCTCCGCGTTTGTCGCGCGCCGGTGCGAAGTCCTGCCCGTGGCGGATGTCCGGGGTGCGCCGTGCGGCAGCCTGCATTTTCGCGACCTGCTGGCCGGGGAGGTGACGCGTGAAGGCACTGCGTGATCCGCTCCTCTGGCTGATAGCGCTCTTTGTCGCCTTACTGTTTCTGATGCCTCACAGCGCGGCGCTGTTTAACACTCTTTTTCCGGGGCTACCGCGGCCGGTGTATCAGCAGGAGAGCTTTATTAACCTTGCCCTGGCGCATCTCTGGCTGGTGGCGCTCTCAAGCGTCATCGCGGTGGTGCTGGGAGTAGGGGCGGGCATCGCGGTCACGCGACCTGCGGGCCGGGAGTTTCGTCCGCTGGTGGAGACGGTTGCGGCCATTGGACAGACGTTTCCGCCAGTGGCGGTGCTGGCGATAGCGGTGCCGGTGATGGGTTTTGGTCAGCAGCCCGCGATTATTGCGCTGATTTTATACGGCGTATTGCCCGTTCTGCAGGGTACTCTGGCGGGCGTTGCGGCGGTCCCGGCGTCTGTTTTAAGCGTGGCGGAAGGGATGGGGATGAGCCGCTGGCAGCGGCTGCGCAAGGTAGAACTGCCGCTTGCGGCACCGGTTATTATTGCCGGGATCCGCACGTCGGTGATCATTAACATCGGGACGGCGACCATTGCGTCTACGGTCGGTGCCAATACGCTGGGAACGCCGATCATCATCGGCTTAAGCGGGTTTAATACGGCTTATATTGTGCAGGGGGCGCTGCTGGTCGCGCTGGCGGCCATCGTTGTCGATCGCCTTTTTGAGCGGCTGGCGCTGTACCTCAGCCGACACCGCCACGAACGATAAACGAGTATCCTGCAAGCATCACGCCGCCGATACCGCTTACGGCCATCAGGACAAAAAGGGTAATAATGGCGAGTTTAGTTGCCTTCATCATATGCTCCTGTTGTTAACGGAACAATTATACGGTGAAGCGCAGCTGTTAATGAACCATTAAATGCCGTTATGACTCATCCGGGCCAAGGGAATAAACCGGATAACCATGCTCACGCCACTCCGTCAGCAGCTGTTGCTGCGTGGCGGACGGCACTTCGCCACACCAGACCAGCAGGGTCTGGCCGTCGAAAAACTCGGGTTTGAGCTGCCCCAGCGAGTGCGCAAGGACATCCACGCGCCAGCCCTTTTGGGTGGCGATCCACGCTTCCAGCCACAGACGGGTGGTATCGTGCACGTTCCAGCCGACCACCAGCGCATCTTTTCCTGCCTTGTTCTTCGCCGAGGCAAGACAGACGGCGATATAGTTGATCAGCACCCCGTCAAGCATGCTGAGCAGCGCCTGCAGGGTAGACTGTTGGCACTGCAGGCGCCGACGGAGCGGAATGAAAAGATGGGTGATAAGCGTTTTCGCCGGATAATCGCGACCCTGCTCTTTGATCCAGGCGCGCAGTCGCTGCAGGTTACCCGCCTGCAGGAGCCGCAGCAGCGTTTCCTGCTGCTCGCGCCAGAGGCGTTGCGTGTCCGGGTCGTCGTGGCTCAGCAGGGACTTCACTTTCCCGACCTGCACCCCGTTGTCGATCCAGCTTTTGATTTCGCGGATCCGGTCGATATCGGCATCGTTGAAAAGGCGATGACCACCGTCCGTCCTCTGCGGTTTGAGCAATCCATACCGTCGCTGCCACGCCCGTAGGGTAACGGGATTGATATCACAAAGGAGTGCCACTTCACCGATTGTGTAAAGCGCCATATTTGCCCCCTGGCTTACGGTCCCCAGCTTAACTGTAGACCCACTTTGCCGAACCAGGAAGAGTTGATTAATTTTTAAACAAATAATGCGAAGCATGCGCGATGTGCAGAAAAGATGTGATAACGGACACGATTTTGCGCTTTTTTGGGGCGCTTCAAAGAAAGTTCAGCCGCATCCGTGTATGTTACGCGTTTTTTAGCGTGTGCGGTTTTGAGTATGTACGAGTTTAACCTGGTGCTGCTGTTGCTTCAGCAGATGTGCGTGTTTCTGGTCATTGCCTGGCTGATGAGCAAAACGCGTCTTTTCATTCCGCTGATGCAGGTCACCGTACGTCTGCCGCACAAGCTGCTCTGCTACGTCACCTTCTCTATTTTTTGCATCATGGGGACCTACTTCGGCCTCCACATCGAAGACTCTATTGCTAATACGCGCGCCATCGGCGCGGTGATGGGCGGGCTGCTGGGCGGCCCGGTCGTCGGTGGCCTTGTCGGTTTAACCGGTGGGCTGCATCGCTATTCCATGGGCGGGATGACGGCGCTCAGCTGCATGATCTCCACGATCGTCGAAGGACTGCTGGGTGGCCTGGTGCACAGCTATATGATTAAGCGCGGTCGCCCGGACAAGGTGTTTAGCCCGCTTACCGCCGGGGCCATTACCTTTGTGGCTGAAATGGCGCAGATGGCGATCATTCTGCTGATTGCCCGCCCGTTCGAGGATGCGCTGCACCTGGTCAGCAGTATTGCCGCCCCGATGATGGTGACCAACACCGTCGGCGCGGCGCTGTTTATGCGTATTCTGCTCGACAAGCGCGCCATGTTTGAGAAGTACACCTCGGCCTTTTCCGCCACGGCGCTGAAGGTTGCCGCCTCGACCGAAGGGATCCTGCGTCAGGGGTTTAACGAAGAGAACAGCATGAAGGTTGCGCAGGTGCTCTACAAAGAGCTGGATATCGGCGCGGTGGCCATTACCGATCGCGAAAAGCTGCTGGCGTTTACCGGCACCGGAGACGATCACCACCTGCCGGGCAAACCGATCTCGTCGACCTATACGCTGCGCGCCATTGAAACCGGCGAAGTAGTGTATGCCGACGGTAACGAAGTGCCTTACCGCTGCTCGCTGCATCCGCAGTGCAAGCTGGGCTCCACGCTCGTCATTCCGCTGCGCGGGGAAAATCAGCGGGTGATGGGCACCATCAAGCTGTATGAGGCGAAAAACCGTCTGTTCAGCTCCATCAACCGCACGCTGGGGGAGGGTATCGCCCAGCTTCTTTCCGCGCAAATTCTGGCCGGGCAGTATGAACGGCAGAAAGCCCTGCTGACGCAGTCTGAAATTAAGCTGCTGCATGCCCAGGTCAATCCGCATTTCCTGTTTAATGCCCTCAACACGCTCAAAGCGGTGATCCGCCGCGACAGCGATCAGGCCGCGCAGCTGGTGCAGTTTTTGTCGACCTTTTTCCGTAAAAAACCTGAAGCGCCCGTCAGAGATCGTGACCCTCGCCGATGAAATTGAGCACGTGAATGCCTATCTGCAAATTGAGCAGGCGCGGTTTCAGTCCCGCCTGCAGGTGTCGCTCTCCGTTCCGGACGAACTGGCGTATCAGCATCTCCCGGCCTTTACCCTGCAGCCTATTGTGGAGAACGCCATCAAGCACGGTACCTCGCAGCTGCTGGGGACAGGGGAGATAACCATTGCCGCCAGCCGTTTTAACCACCATCTGGTGCTGGATATTGAAGATAACGCCGGGCTGTACCAGCCTTCCGCTTCGGGCGGATTAGGGATGAGCCTGGTGGATAAACGTCTGCGCGCCCATTTTGGCGACGACTGTGGCATTACCGTCGCCTGCGAGCCTGACCGTTTTACCCGTATTACCGTTCGACTGCCGCTGGAGGAAAACGCATGTTAAGAGTGCTGATCGTGGATGACGAGCCGCTGGCACGGGAAAACCTGCGCGTTCTGCTGCAGGAGCAGCCAGACATTGAGATTGTGGGGGAGTGCGCCAACGCCATTGAGGCCATCGGTGCGGTGCACAAGCTGCGCCCGGACGTGCTGTTCCTCGACATTCAGATGCCGCGCATCAGCGGGCTGGAGATGGTCGGCATGCTCGACCCGGCGCATCGCCCCTATATCGTGTTTCTGACGGCGTTCGACGAATATGCCGTTAAGGCTTTTGAGGAGCACGCGTTCGATTATTTACTCAAGCCGATTGAAGAGAAGCGGCTGGAAAAAACGCTCACCCGCTTACGCCAGGAGCGAACCGTCCAGGACGTCACGCTGCTGCCGGAAAACCAGCAGCCGCTGAAATTTATCCCCTGCACCGGGCACAGCCGGATTTATCTGCTGCAGATGGACGATGTGGTCTTTGTCAGCAGCCGCCTGAGCGGGGTGTTTGTCACCAGCGCGGAAGGGAACGAAGGGTTTACCGAGCTGACCCTGCGCACGCTCGAGAGCCGCACGCCGCTGATTCGCTGTCACCGTCAGTATCTGGTGAACATGGCGCACCTGAAGGAGATCCGTCTGGAAGATAACGGTCAGGCCGAGCTGGTGCTGCGCGCCGGGCAGACCGTCCCCGTCAGCCGCCGCTATCTGAAAAGTTTGAAAGAGGCGATTGGCCTGTAAAACTGTTACACTGCGCGCCATTGCATCATCGACATTCGAAGGCTCTATGCTAAGTAACGATATTCTTCGTAGCCTGCGCTACACCCTGAAAGCAAACAATAACGACATGGTGCGCATTCTTGCGCTGTCCGACATGGAATCCACGTCTGCAAATTTTGATACCTGGATGACCAAAGAGGACGAAGAGGGCTTCGTCCGCTGCCCGGACATCATTCTGTCGGGTTTTCTGAACGGGCTGATTTACGATAAACGTGGAAAAGATGACTCCGCGCCCGAGCTGGCGCTGGAGCGTCGCGTGAACAACAACACGGTGCTGAAAAAGCTGCGTATCGCCTTCTCGCTGAAAACGGACGATATCCAGGCGATCATGACCGAGCAGAAATACCGCGTGTCGATGCCGGAAATCACCGCCATGATGCGCGCGCCGGACCACAAAAATTACCGCGAGTGCGGCGACCAGTTTCTGCGTAATTTCCTGCGCGGGCTGACCCATCGGGTGCATCACCCGAAACCATAAAAAAAGCCGGAGATTATCTCGCTTTTTTGTTATTTCACCTGCTGGCCCGGCTTCGCGCCTTCGTCTGGGCTTAACAGGAAGATATCCTTCCCGCCAGGGCCTGCTGCCATCACCATCCCCTCGGAAATGCCGAAGCGCATTTTGCGCGGCGCCAGGTTAGCGACCATCACGGTTTGACGGCCGATCAGCACCTGCGGGTCCGGGTAGGCAGAACGGATGCCGGAGAAGACGTTGCGCTTCTCGCCGCCGAGATCCAGCGTCAGGCGCAGCAGCTTGTCAGAGCCTTCCACGAATTCTGCGTTTTCAATCAGCGCCACGCGCAGGTCGACCTTAGCGAAATCATCAAAGGTGATGGTTTCCTGAATCGGATCGTCCGCCAGCGGGCCGGTTACCGGTGCTGCAGCCGCTTTCACCTCTTCTTTAGAGGCTTCGACCAGCGCTTCAACCTGCTTCATCTCGATGCGGTTATACAGCGCCTTAAAGGTGTTCACCTTGTGGCCGAGCAGCGGCTGCGCCATTGCATCCCAGGTCAGTTCGGTGTTCAGGAACGCTTCAGCGCGGGCTGCCAGCTGCGGCAGAACCGGCTTCAGGTACGTCATCAGCACGCGGAACAGGTTGATGCCCATGGAGCAGATGGCCTGCAGATCGGCATCGCGGCCTTCCTGTTTAGCGACAACCCACGGCGCCTGCTCGTCCACATAGCGGTTAGCCAGGTCAGCCAGCGCCATGATTTCACGCACTGCTTTACCGAACTCGCGCGTTTCCCAGGCTTCGCCAATGGTGGCTGCCGCGTCGGTGAAGGTTTGGTACAGGGCAGGGTCCGCCAGCTCAGCGGCCATTACGCCGTCAAAGCGCTTGGCGATAAAGCCCGCGTTGCGGGACGCCAGGTTCACCACCTTGTTGACGATGTCTGCGTTCACGCGCTGCACGAAATCTTCCAGGTTCAGGTCGATATCGTCGATGCGGGAAGAGAGCTTCGCGGTGTAGTAGTAGCGCAGGCTGTCCGCGTCGAAGTGGTTCAGCCAGGTGCTGGCCTTGATGAACGTCCCGCGGGACTTGGACATCTTGGCGCCGTTTACCGTGACATAGCCGTGAACGAACAGGTTGGTCGGCTTGCGGAAGTTGCTGCCTTCCAGCATGGCCGGCCAGAACAGGCTGTGGAAGTAAACGATATCTTTACCGATGAAGTGGTACAGCTCAGCGGTAGAGTCTTTCTTCCAGTATTCGTCGAAGCTGACGGCGTCGCCCCGCTTGCCGCACAGGTTCTTGAAGGAGCCCATGTAGCCGATTGGCGCATCCAGCCAGACGTAGAAATATTTGCCCGGCGCATTCGGGATTTCGAAGCCAAAGTACGGCGCATCGCGGGAGATATCCCACTGCTGCAGGCCGGATTCGAACCACTCCTGCATTTTATTCGCCACCTGCTCCTGCAGCGCGCCGCTGCGGGTCCACGCCTGCAGCATTTCGCTAAAGGACGGCAGGTCGAAGAAGAAGTGCTCGGAATCACGCATCACAGGTGTGGCGCCGGATACCACGGATTTGGGCTCAATCAGTTCGGTCGGGCTGTAGGTCGCGCCGCAGACTTCGCAGTTATCGCCGTATTGATCCGGGGATTTACATTTTGGACAGGTGCCTTTGACGAAACGGTCCGGCAGGAACATGCCTTTTTCCGGATCGTACAGCTGAGAGATAGTACGGTTTTTGATGAAACCGTTCTCTTTCAGACGGGTGTAGATCAGCTCCGACAGCTCGCGGTTTTCGTCGCTGTGCGTGGAGTGATAGTTGTCATAGCTGATGTCAAAGCCAGCAAAATCGGTCTGATGCTCCTGACTCATTTCGGCAATCATCTGCTCCGGGGAAATCCCCAGCTGCTGCGCTTTCAGCATGATCGGCGTGCCGTGGGCATCGTCCGCACAGATGAAGTTAACCTCGTGGCCGCGCATTCGCTGGTAACGGACCCAGACATCAGCCTGGATATGCTCCAGCATGTGGCCGAGGTGGATTGAGCCGTTGGCGTACGGCAGGGCGCACGTTACCAGAATTTTTTTCGCGACTTGAGTCATAGTAGGCATTACTTCTTTTAACTGTGAAAAGGGTTTTCGATATTACCAAAAGGGGCATTATTAAGTAAGCACAAACCACGGCCTTTCAGGTAAACTTGTTTGTCTAAGGTCTTATTCACAAGAACAAAGGAGTCGGGATGAGTTCTCAATCCCAGGCCAAATCACCGGAAGCCTTACGAGCAATGGTCGCCGGGACGCTGGCTAACTTTCAGCATCCAACCCTGAAACATAACCTCACTACGCTGAAAGCGTTGCACCACGTCGCGTGGCTGGACGATACGCTGCACGTTGAAGTGCAGATGCCGTTCGTCTGGACCAGCGCCTTTGACGCGCTGAAAGAGCAGACCAGCGCCGAGCTGCTGCGCATTACCGGTGCGAAAGCGATTGACTGGAAGCTGAGCCACAGCATCGCCACGCTGAAGCGTGTGAAAAATCAGCCGGGCGTCAATGGGGTGAAAAACATCATCGCCGTGAGTTCAGGTAAGGGTGGGGTGGGTAAATCCTCTACCGCCGTCAACCTCGCGCTGGCGCTGGCGGCGGAAGGGGCAAAGGTCGGTATTCTAGATGCCGATATCTACGGTCCGTCTATTCCAAACATGCTGGGTGCGGAAAATCAGCGTCCAACCTCGCCGGACGGCACGCATATGGCGCCGATCGTGGCGCACGGTCTGGCGACCAACTCCATCGGTTACCTGGTGACCGACGATAACGCCATGGTCTGGCGCGGCCCGATGGCCAGCAAAGCGCTGCTGCAGATGCTGCAGGAAACGATGTGGCCGGATCTGGATTATCTGGTGCTGGACATGCCGCCGGGCACCGGTGACATTCAGCTGACGCTGGCGCAGAACATCCCGGTAACGGGGGCCGTTGTGGTCACCACGCCGCAGGATATTGCGCTGATCGACGCCAAAAAAGGCATCGTGATGTTTGAGAAAGTGGAAGTGCCGGTGCTCGGCATCGTCGAGAACATGAGCATGCACATCTGCAGCAACTGCGGACACCATGAGCCTATCTTTGGTACGGGTGGGGCGGAAAAACTGGCAGCGCAGTATCACACCCAACTGCTGGGGCAGATGCCGCTGCATATTTCCTTGCGTGAAGATCTGGACAGCGGGAAGCCGACGGTCGTCAGCCGTCCGGACAGCGAGTTCGCTGAGATGTATCGCCAGCTGGCGGGGCGCGTTGCGGCGCAGCTCTACTGGCAGGGTGAAGTGATCCCGGGTGAAATCGCCTTCCGCGCGGTGTAACCCCCCAGCGCTGGATTGCCGGGTGGCGGTTTCGCCTTACCCGGCCTACGAAATACGATTTTGTAGGTCAGGTAAGCGAAGCACCACCTGACTTTACCCAAGCCGGTAATGCATAAGATAGTACTCTCCCTCAGGAGAATTCCCCGTCGCCTCAATGTGCCAGCCGTGCCGCTGGTAAAACGTAATAGCCCGCGCATTTTTCACCAGACACTTGAGTGAGCCCGTGCTGGTAAACGTCTTCTGTACGTGCTCAAGTAACACATGTCCGACGCCCAAGCTCTGATACTGCGGGTCGACAAACAGGTTGTGCAGAAAATTATCGTTCGTCCAGACTGAGGCGAAGCCAAGTCGGTGCCCATCCTGCTCCGCCACCCAAATCTCTTCGTCCAGGGTTGCCGCGTCAAAATCTTCAAGCTGCCACGCAGAACTGTCCAGCCACGGCCAGGCTTCACGCCGGGCGTGGAGGTAGAGCGTACGCAGGAAAGGGCGGTCGCTCTCCTGCCACGGACGGATTACGATCGTATCAGCGATGATAGAAAATATCTCCATTGTAGGCTTTGTAGATTTTGCCATCTGCATCGCCAATCAGGACGTAGTTTTCGCCCATGTAGGTCCAGTGGGTACCGGCATCCGGTGCCGGAAGATTACGCAGCTGGTACTGTTTAATGGTGTACTCCGGCGTTTGATACTGCGCCGGTGCCGTATCGCCGATTTTAAACTTCGTGAAATCGGCGATGAACTCTTGTTCTTCATAGGCCTTGATGCCCGATGGCGCAGCGGCGGTTTGCGGGGCAGAGAACGCGGAGCCCGCCAGAGACAGTAATACACCCAGAAGCAGCAATTTACGCTTAGCCAATTTTTTCTCCAGTGATATTGTTTCAGAGACTTTCGTCTGCAGGGCACCCAGCACAAGACAGACGGTCTATTTTAAGTATCAAAGCATGATGCGTTTGATAAAAAATGTAACAAAAGTGGAGGGGTTTGGGTAGTCGATAACGGTGATGCTCATCATTGCGGTGAATGTTGATTGTGCAGAATATTTGTTATTTTTATTATTTTATTAATCTATTCTGAAAATAAGTTTATACGTCAAAATAGCACCGTTAAGCGAATGCTTTCGTAAGGGATAACATTTAATATCGCGGCGCATAAAGTATTATTACTCTCCGTTTTCTTGCGCAATTGTGCGCTGTTTTTTAACTTTTTAAACAACAGCGAACGTGTGTTTTACAGTATCACGGGGAAATAATAAATAACGATATTTCAAGGTCTTGCTTGCTTTTTTTGCGAGTTAACTACCCAGCGCAACGATAAATCAACATTTTATATAAATGAAAAATACAACTGCTCTTTTACTGTCCTTTCTGACGCTCAGCCAGCTAACAGGATGTGTATTTTCACCAGGCCAGAACTTAAGTCTTTCCGGGAAAAAAGTCACTACCGGTGAGGAAATTAACGATCCGCTGGACAAACGCGTGGAAGTTTTTCCTTTAACCCCTGGATTGATTGAAAATCTGCGCCCACCCGTTTCTAAATCTCAGGCAAATCCTACTCTGGATGAGCAGCTCAAAAACTGGGAATACCGCATTGGCTCAGGGGACATTTTGACGGTTCACCGTCTGGGATCACCCTGAACTCACGACGCCCGCAGGGCAGTACCGTAGCGCGAGCGACGCGGGTAACTGGGTTAACGCCGATGGTACGCTTTTCTACCCCTACGTCGGCAAGCTGAAAGTGGCGGGCAAAACGGTTTCGCAGGTACGTGAGGAGATCACCGCGCGGCTGGATGAGGTCATTGAGAGCCCTCAGGTGGACGTCAGCGTTGCCTCCTTCCGTTCTCAAAAAGCCTATATCACCGGAGAGGTTGAGAAATCGGGCCAGCAGCCAATAACCAATATTCCATTGACGGTAATGGATGCGGTGAACGCCGCGGGCGGTCTCTCTGCGGATGCCGACTGGCGTAACGTCGTGCTCACGCATGATGGCCAGGACTCGCGCCTTTCCCTGTATGCTCTGATGCAACATGGCGATTTAACCCAAAATAAGCTGCTTTATCCGGGCGATATCCTGTTTGTTCCCCGGAACGACGCGCTGAAAGTGTTTGTGATGGGCGAGGTGGTTAAACAGAGCACCCTTAAGATGGATCGTAGCGGCATGACGCTGGCCGAAGCCCTGGGGAATGCAGGCGGGCTTAACCAGAATATGGCCGATGCAACCGGGATTTTTGTTATTCGCCCGGTTTCACGAAAAGGCGAGAAAGACAAAATTCGCCAACATCTATCAACTCAATGCGGAAGATGCCTCAGCCATGGTGCTGAGCACAGAATTCGAGTTGGAACCGTACGACATTGTCTATGTCACGACGGCACCGCTTTCACGCTGGAATCGTGTGATCGCCCAGCTGGTACCCACCATCAGTGGCGTACATGACCTGACCGAAACCGTCCGTTACATCAGGTCGTGGCCGCAATAATGTTCAATTCAATTCTCGTGGTTTGCACCGGCAATATTTGCCGTTCACCGATTGGTGAGCGGCTGTTGCGGCAGCAGCTACCCGACGCGCAGGTGACCTCGGCAGGTATTTTCGGGCTTGAAGGACGCCCGGCGGATGCGACTGCAAAGGCAGTCGCCTTACGTCATGGCGTTTCGCTGGAAGGTCACGTGGCGCGTAAGGTCACACGTTATCTGTTACAAAAATCCGATTTGATTCTGGTGATGGAGCCAGAGCATCTCCGTTTTATTGCCTCAGTGGCACCGGAGAATCGGGGGAAATCACTGTTGTTTGGTCAGTGGCTGGAAACAAAGGACATTCCCGACCCGTATCGCAAAAGCCGGGAAGCCTTCGAATATGTTTTCGAGCAGTTAGGAAAAGCCAGTCAGGAATGGGCTCGTCGTTTGCGTCAACAAGGAATGAAGCAGTAATGTCGTCTCATAAATCAGACAAATTTGGTGCTGCGACACCGCATGATAATGAAATTGATCTCATTCAGCTGTTGGCTGAGATGTTTGATCATCGGGTAATGATAGCGTGCATCACGCTCCTGTTCACCGTATGCGCCGGGATCTATGCGTATAGCGTCACACCGATCTATCAGGCTGATGCCCTTGTGCAGATAGAAGCGAAGCAGGACAACTCGTTGCTCAAAAGCTTAAGCCAGTTTGGTACCGATCTTTCACCTGATGTTGCGCCCGAACTCTTGCTGCTCAAGTCGCGGATGATTCTGGGGGAGACCGTTGATAAGCTGGGGCTAACGTACAGCGTCAAACGGCGCGTGCTGCCCGCCATTGGGCCGCTGCTGGAACGAGGGCGTAAAGCCGGTGAACTGACAATTGGCGCGCTTACCCTTCCTCTTCTGGAAGACAAGCCACAGGAACTTTTACTGACCGTTCAGGAGCAGGGCCGGTATCACCTCGAAGGAAAAACGCTGGAGGCTGATGGCGTTGTTGGGAAAACGCTGGTTAAAGACGGAGTAACGCTGCTTGTCACCTCGCTCAGTGCGGCACCAGGCACCCGTTTTGCCCTCAAAACCGTCACAAAGCTTGAAGCAATTAACGCCCTTCAGCGCCGACTCATTGTTTCTGAGTCGGCGAAGCAGAGCGGAATTATCACCTTAACGCTGACGGGCGAGGACCCTGACAAGATCGCCGTGGTGCTCAACACCATTGCTGAAAATTATCTCAGCCAGAATATTGCGCGCCAGGAAGCTAAAGATACCCGCAGCCTGACGTTTTTACAGGACCAATTACCTAAAATCAGGCGCGAACTGGATGAAGCAGAAGCACGACTGAACGCCTACAGAGAGCAGCGCGATTCTGTCGATCTATCCCTTGAGGCGAAGACGGTTCTCGATCAGGTTGTTAATGTGGAAAATCAGCTTAACGAGCTGACGTTCCGCGAAGCAGAAGTTTCTCAGCTTTTCAAAAAGGATCACCCAACCTACCGCGCCTTACGGGAAAAAAAACAGACCCTGGAGCAGGAACGTACGCGCCTGAATAACCGTGTCTCATCCATGCCTTCTACACAGCAGGAAATTTTGCGTTTAAGCCGTGACGTTGAGTCCGGGCGCACCATCTACCTGCAGCTGCTGACGCGTCAGCAGGAGTTGAATATCTCGCGCTCCAGCGCCATCGGAAACGTGCGGATCATTGATCCGGCAGTAACGCAGCCTGGACCCGTCAAACCGCACAAAGTGATTATCATTGTGTGCGGTATGCTGGTGGGATTGATGCTCTCTGCAGGAACGGTGTTGGTGCGCTCTGCGTTTAAACGGGGCATCACCTCGTCTGAACAGCTGGAAGCGCAGGGAATGCCTCTTCTGGCTACGCTCCCGCGCTCAGTGTGGCTATGGAAAAAAACGCATTTGCGCAGGAGGACGCTGTTTGCTTCCCACTGGAAGCACAGGACGTCAAACGTACCTTTCCTGCCCGTTGACCGTCCGGCGGATATATTTGTCGAGGCGGTGCGCGGGTTACGCACCAGTCTGCATTTTACCATGATGAATGCCGTTAATCGGATAGTGGTGATTTCAGGCCCTTCGCAGGACTGCGGAAAGACTTTGGTTAGCACCTCGCTGGCGTCGATTGCCGCTCAGGCAGGTCAACGGGTACTGTTTATTGATGCGGATATGCGCAAGGGATATGTTCACAATATTTTCAAACTGAACAACCAGCATGGGTTGTCCGGCGTGCTGGGGGGAAGCGTAGAGTGGCAGGATGCGATTCAACGCTTCGAGAAAGGTGGCTTTGATGTCTTGACCTGTGGACCTCAGCCTTCACATCCTGTCGAGCTGCTCATGAATGAGCGCTTCCAGACGGTAATGTCGCGAATAGACAAAGAGTACGACATCGTGATTGTTGACACGCCACCGGTGCTGGCCGTGACGGATGCGCTACTCGTCGCCAGAGCCGCGGCAACCACGTTGCTGGTTGCCCGTTTCGGTAAAACCAGCGTCAAAGAGATCGAAAACTGTCGGAAGCGTCTGCAGCAGATGGGCGTCCAGGTTGAAGGCGCGATTCTCAATGATATTGTGAAATCCGCTGCGTTCTATTACCACTCGGGTTATAGCCATTACAACTACGGCTATACCCCGGAATAAAGTGACGCGACACTTCTTTACAGCATGACGCCGAATAGCCCGCTAAGATGACCTCCGTTAAATCGAGAGGTCATAATGGATAACCGTAAATTGAGTCGCCTGCGCCGCTGGGCGCGGGAAGGGATCATACTCATTCTGCTTACGCTGGCGGTCATGTGGGGCGTGGATCAATACCGAAAGCCGTCATTACCCGCCAGCTTTAGCGCAACGCCTATGCAGAGTATCGACGGTAACATTCACGATATCGCGGCGCTCAGCAAGGAGCGCCCCCTGCTGATTTACGTCTGGGCAACCTGGTGTAGCATCTGTCGTTATACGACACCTGCGGTCGATAAGCTGGCAAAAGAGGGCGGTAACGTCGTGAGCATTGCCATGCGCTCCGGTGACGATGCAAAGCTCGCTCGCTGGGCTGAAAAGAAAAACCTGAGTATGCCGGTGATTAACGATGCAAACGGCGCCGTGTCGCAACAGTGGCAGGTGAGCGTAACGCCGACGCTGGTGATTGTGTCAAAGGGGAAAGTAGTCAGTACCACAACGGGCTGGACGAGCTACTGGGGATTGAAAAATCAGAATGTGGTGGGCAGGCGTATAAAGATAACCCCCTCTTCCGACGGAAGAGGGGTTTTGTATTACTTCGCGAGAACTTCCTGCGCGGTGCGCTCAACCAGCGACAGCAGGATTTTGATATCTTCCAGCGTCACGGTTGGGTTCAGCAGAGTCAGCTTCAGGCAGGTGATGCCGTTATGCTCGGTCACGCCGACGTTTGCACGGCCGGATTCCAGCAGCGCATCACCAATTTTCTGGTTCAGCAGGGCGATGCCCGCGTCGTCCATCTGCACCTGGCCACGGAAGCGGAACAGCACGCTTGCCAGCTGTGGCTGCATAACCAGTTCCAGAGCAGGCTGCTCTTTCACGTAGGCTGCAACCTGCTGCGCCAGCGTTACGCCGTGATCGATGATCGCCGCGTATTGCTCCTGACCCAGCGCTTCCAGGCTCATCCACAGCTTCAGCGCGTCGAAACGACGGGTGGTCTGCAGAGATTTGGACACCAGGTTAGGCACGCCCGCTTCTTCGTCGAACTCAGAGTTCAGGTAGGCCGCCTGATAGCGCATCAGCTCATAGTGACGCGCTTCTTTCAGCAGGAACGCGCCGCAGCTGATGGTCTGGAAGAACTGCTTGTGGAAGTCCAGGGTGACGGAATCCACCAGCTCGATGCCGTCCAGGTAGTGACGATACTTATCGGACATCAGCAGCGCGCCGCCCCAGGCCGCGTCAACGTGTACCCAGATGTTCTGCTTCGCCGCCAGTTCAGCAATGGCACGCAGCGGATCGATAGCACCGGCATCGGTAGTACCTGCCGTCGCGACGATGGCCAGAATCTGCTCCCCGTTCGCGTTGCACTGCTCGATTTTCGCCGCCAGATCGGTCAGATCCATGCGGGAGAACTCGTCGGTTTTCACCTGCACTACGGACTGATAGCCCAGGCCCATCAGCGCCATGTTTTTCTGCACGGAGAAGTGCGCGTTTTCGGAGCACAGCACGCGAATTTTGCGCAGATCGCCCACCAGACCGTCCTGCTGAACGGAGTGGCCCTGACGCGCGAAGAATGCGTCACGCGCCAGCATCAGACCCATCAGGTTGCTCTGGGTACCGCCGCTGGTGAACACACCCGCGTCGCCAGCCTGATAACCCACGCGGGTACGCAGCCACTCGATCAATTTGATCTCAATAATGGTTGCGGACGGGCTTTGATCCCAGGAGTCCATACTCTGGTTAGTGGCGTTGATCAGCACTTCCGCCGCCTGGCTTACCACCAGGCTTGGGCAGTGCAGGTGCGCCACACACTGCGGGTGATGAACGGACAAGCTGTCTTTCAGGAAGAACTCCACGGCGCGTTCAATCGCCGCTTCGTTGCCCAGCCCTTTCGGGTTGAAATCCAGCTTAATGCGGTCGCGCAGTTCCGCGACCGTTTTGCCCTGATACATCTCAGGCTGTTTCAGCCACTGCATCACAGCCTGAGTGCTTTGTTCAATCGCCTGCTGGTAAGCTTCAATGCTCTGCGCAGAGGAGAACAAAATTGGGTTTGAATCTGACATCGTAATCAACTACTCCGGTTACGCCGGGCGAACGCCCGCAGCAAGCAGTGCCTGCTCGAATTTATCCAGGAAGATTTTCAGCTCTTCGTCGCTGATCAGCAGGGAAGGCAGCAGGCGCAGAACGATACCGTTACGACCACCACGCTCCAGAATCAGACCGGCTTCAAAGCACTTCTTCTGAATCAGCGCAGACAGCTCGCCGTCGCCAGGGAAGCAGCCCATATGGTCAGCAGCTTCGTGTGGCTTAACGATCTCGATACCGATCATCATGCCCAGACCGCGCACGTGACCGATGACCGGATAACGTTTTGCCATCTCTTTCAGCTGGCCTTTCAGCCATTCGCCCTGTGCAGCCACTTTGCCTGCGATGTTCTGGTCTTTCAGGATTTTCAGCGTCGTCAGGCCGGTTGCCATTGCCAGCTGGTTGCCCCGGAAAGTACCGGTGTGGTGGCCTGGCGCCCATGCGTCGAACTGCTTTTTGATACCGAGCACGGCCAGCGGCAGACCGCCACCAACCGCTTTAGACATCACGATGATGTCTGGCTCGATGCCTGCGTGTTCGAAGGCGAAGAATTTACCGGTACGGGCAAAGCCAGCCTGAACTTCGTCGAGGATCAGCAGAATGCCGTGTTCCTGAGTCACTTTACGAATGCGCTGCAACCACTCAGCCGGAGCCGGGTTCACGCCGCCTTCGCCCTGAACGGCTTCCAGGATCACCGCGGCAGGCTTACGCACGCCGCTTTCAACGTCGTTGATCAGATTGTCGAAGTAGTAAGTCAGCGCTTTCACGCCCGCTTCACCACCGATACCCAGCGGGCAGCGGTACTCGTGCGGGTAAGGCATGAACTGCACTTCTGGCATCATACCGTCAACCGCTTCTTTCGGAGACAGGTTGCCGGTCACGGACAGTGCGCCGTGGGTCATGCCGTGGTAACCACCAGAGAAGCTGATGATACCGCTACGGCCGGTCACTTTTTTCGCCAGCTTCAGCGCCGCTTCAACGGCGTCGGCACCGGATGGACCGGTGAACTGCAGGCAGTACTCTTTGCCCTGACCAGGCAGCAGAGAGAGCAGGTATTCGGAAAACGCGTCTTTCAGAGGCGTAGTCAGATCCAGAGTATGTAACGGCAAGCCGCTGGTAATGACATTTTGGATGCTTTTCAGCACATCAGGATGGTTATGGCCAAGCGCAAGGGTCCCTGCACCTGCTAAACAGTCAAGGTATTCTTTATTATCTGCATCGGTGATCCACACGCCTTCTGCTTTAGTGATGGCTAAAGGCAGTTTGCGCGGATAACTCCTGACGTTAGATTCAAACTCGGCCTGACGGGCCAGATAGGTTTCGTTGCTTTTGTGGGCATCTACGGTGTCAATACGGACTTTATCCGTCATCATATCACTCCTACAACCGCCGCTTCGTTATGAGCCACGATTGAATAAAAAGTTAAAAAACAGATGGGGCCTGAAAAAAACGCCGCCAATATAGAGCCTTTTGCCACGGGGCTCAATGGTTAATTTGTTTACTGTTTTGTGACACGTGTGTATAGCGAGGAAATATCCCCTTTTTTAAAATGAAAATTGTATTTTATGCCAAATAAAAACAGCTAGTTACAGGCTATTTGCCCGGTGTGTAAAGCCGCAGAAAAGAGTGTGACAAATCGTGCCATTGAACGGCATAAAAGGAGGGAAGCTTTCCCTGTTTATCCGGCAGGTGCAGAAAACGGTGCTCACGTTGCCTGTGCAACGGAATCACGCAGTAAAAATGGACTTTCTACGCGCGTGGTTTCCTGATGTTCTTCACCGTTAATAATATGCAGGGCGCTCAGGCGACCAATTTCATAGTGCGGCAGTTGTACCGTCGTGAGAGGAGGAAGGAACAACTCCCCAATGCCCACCATATTGTCATAGCCGATCACCGCGACGTCGTCCGGTATACGAAGCCCTTGTCCCAGTAGCGTCTGGTACACCATAAACGCGATACGATCGTTACCGCAGATAACGGCGTCGAACCTGGGAATGCCATTCTGCATGTGCGCCAGCAACACGGCCGGAATGTCGCGATAGTGCTCATCGCCGAGTGCCATATAGCAGTGCTCCAGGCTGTCCGGATCGAGCCCCGCTTCACGGCATGCACGCTCCAGCCCCTGACGACGGCGGGTTGTGGCCAGATGCCCCTCAGGTAAATGCAGGCAGAGAGGGCGTCGATAACCCTCCGCGAGTAACGCCCGCACGGCGGTATATTGCCCTTGCTCATCATCGGGAATATAGCTGGCGACCTTTTCGCCGTCGCTTTCGCAGTTGGCCAGCACGCAGGGAAGGGTGAGGAGTTTGGCCGGGAGAGGAACCTGACGTAACCCCATGGTGGTGTAGATAATTCCGTCGGGCCGATGAGAGAGGAGAAGGTCGACAATGGCGTCCGGATTGTCATCGGTAAACATATTCATCACGAAGCTGTTCCAGCCGTGCATTCTGGCCGTCTCTTCAATAGACAGCGTGATCTCCACCGAGAACGGTGTCGTCACCGTATCGAGCGCCAGTACCCCTATGGTTTTAGGCGAGGCATGCGCGCCGCGTACTTTCTTGGCGGAAAGATCGGGTACGTAGCTGGTCTGCTCAATAGCCAGCTGAACGCGCGCCAGCGTTTCCGGCTTAAGGCGCTCCGGCTGTTCAGCGCGCGGGAGACCGTCATCAGCGATACGTTAGCCAGCTTTGCGACGTCCTTCAGGGAAGCCATTGTCTTACTCCGTGAATGCTCTGCGTGAAAGGGTATACAACTAAGTCGCTGATGTAAAAGAAAGGCTGATGCCCAGGCCGGGTCATGTTTACCTCAGTGATGAATATTTGATCGCGATCTCATTCTCTTAATGTTAACGTTAACTTTCGTGATTAACATCTTAAATTTCAGC
>OKVS01000303.1_pt1 | contig 19934 bp, 21 predicted proteins | sample 1606911 | NCBI WGS metagenome assembly OKVS01 (sample SAMN03281016, study PRJEB24777) | human gut metagenome | isolation source: fecal sample PR161 from 1 month old female Malay infant, caesarean... | reverse complement strand
CCATGGAATACCGAAAAAGTCGATTTTTATGACGACTTTTATTGAAAACATCGCTAACACTCCATGGGAGAGGAAATCTATAAACGTCAGATGTCGTTAGCGGCTTCGATTGGTTTTAACCCATAGCGAGCCGCAACAACAAATCTTGTTCCAGACCAAAATCAAGAACGTACTGATGCCTTATGTTAATAAATATGCACCAATAGGCACGCCAAGAAGAAACATGATGACTAAATATTATTACAAAGTACGCCGTGCTATTCTTGGATAATAAAAGAGAACAACTGATGAAAGAAAAAAAATATTGATCGTAGGCGCTGGTTTCTCTGGTGCAGTTATTGGTCGCCAGCTTGCTGAGCAGGGACATCAAGTCCATATTATCGATCAGCGTGATCATATTGGGGGGAATTCCTATGATGCACGCGACTCTGAAACGAATGTGATGGTACATGTTTATGGACCCCATATTTTCCATACTGACAATGAAACAGTGTGGAACTATGTCAATAAGCATGCAGAGATGATGCCCTATGTGAACCGGGTTAAAGCGACAGTTAATGGTCAGGTATTTTCCCTGCCTATTAATTTGCATACTATCAATCAGTTTTTCTCAAAAACTTGTTCGCCTGATGAGGCCAGAGCGCTCATTGCTGAGAAAGGGGACAGCACTATTGCTGATCCACAAACTTTTGAAGAGCAAGCGTTACGCTTTATTGGTAAAGAGTTATATGAGGCCTTTTTTAAAGGATATACGATTAAACAGTGGGGGATGCAACCCTCGGAACTGCCCGCATCTATTCTTAAACGTCTTCCTGTTCGTTTTAACTATGATGATAATTATTTTAACCACAAATTTCAGGGCATGCCGAAATGTGGTTATACGCAGATGATTAAGTCCATTCTCAATCATGAGAATATCAAGGTTGACTTACAGCGGGAATTTATCGTTGAAGAGCGAACTCATTACGATCACGTATTCTATAGCGGTCCATTAGATGCGTTTTATGGCTACCAATATGGCCGTCTGGGCTATCGAACATTAGATTTTAAAAAGTTTACCTATCAGGGTGATTACCAGGGATGCGCAGTGATGAACTATTGTTCTGTTGATGTGCCCTATACTCGCATCACTGAACATAAATATTTTTCTCCCTGGGAACAACACGACGGCTCTGTTTGTTATAAAGAGTATAGCCGTGCTTGTGAAGAAAATGATATTCCTTACTATCCTATTCGTCAGATGGGAGAAATGGCTCTTCTTGAAAAATATTTGTCACTGGCCGAGAATGAAACCAATATCACTTTTGTCGGTCGTCTTGGAACCTACCGTTACCTTGATATGGATGTGACCATCGCCGAAGCATTGAAAACGGCAGAAGTCTATTTAAATTCACTCACTGAAAATCAGCCAATGCCTGTGTTTACGGTTTCTGTACGATGAAATATACGGCATTGATAGTGACATTCAATCGGCTCGGTAAACTGAAAAAAACCGTTGAAGAGACCCTCAAACTTGAATTCACTAATATTGTTATTGTCAATAACGGGTCCACGGATGGGACCCAAGCCTGGCTTTCGTCAATTGTTGATACACGAGTCATTGTATTAACCCTCACCGAGAATACCGGTGGGGCGGGGGGCTTTAAAACCGGTAGTCAGTATATCTGTGAACAGCTGGCAAGTGATTGGGTATTTTTCTACGATGACGATGCTTACCCCTATCCAGACACGTTGAAGTCCTTTTCACAGCTGGATAAGCGGGGATGTCGGGTATTTAGTGGACTGGTGAAAGATCCGCAAGGAAAACCGTGTCCGATGAATATGCCGTTCTCGCGTGTACCAACCTCCCTTGGCGACACTGTACGCTATTTACGCTACCCTGGAGAGTTTATCCCGGCAGCTAATCGTTCTATGTTCGTACAAACGGTTTCATTTGTTGGGATGGTCATACATCGTGATCTGCTCGCGACCAGTCTTGACTACATTCGCGAACAGCTCTTTATCTACTTTGATGATCTTTACTTTGGCTATCAGCTATCATTAGCTGGTGAGCAAATTATGTATAGCCCGGAGTTGCTTTTTTATCATGATGTGAGTATTCAGGGCAAACTTATTGCACCTGAATGGAAGGTTTACTATCTATGCCGTAATTTGATCCTGTCGAAGAAAATATTCCAGAAAAATGGCGTGTATAGCAATTCAGCGATAGCGATACGCATCCTAAAATATATATTAATCCTGCCATGGCAACGTCAAAAATATTCCTATATGAAATTTATTCTTCGTGGAATTTCACATGGCATAAAAGGTATTAGTGGTAAGTATCATTAAGTGGGCATAGCAATGAGAAAATTGTGTTATTTCATAAATTCGGATTGGTACTTCGATTTACACTGGATCGATCGTGCCATCGCCTCCCGTGATGCAGGTTATGAGATTCACATCATCAGCCATTTTATTGATGACAACATAATAAATAAATTCAAAACATTCGGCTTTATTTGCCATAATGTTACTCTTGATGCTCAATCTTTTAATGCATTAGTTTTCTTTCGTACTTACCATGATGTGCAAAAATTATTAAAAATATAAAACCGGATCTCTTGCATTGCATTACTATCAAGCCATGTTTGATTGGTGGTGTGCTCGCGAAGAAATTTAATCTGCCGGTCATCGTAAGTTTTGTTGGGCTTGGAAGAGTATTTTCTTCAGACAGCATGCCTTTAAAATTATTGCGGCAGTTTACTATTGCTGCATATAAATATATTGCCAGCAATAAGCGCTGTATATTTATGTTTGAACATGATCGAGACAGAAAAAAACTGGCTAAGTTGGTTGGACTAGAAGAACAACAGACGATTGTTATTGATGGTGCAGGCATTAATCCAGAGATATACAAATATTCTCTTGAACAGGATCACGATGTCCCTGTTGTATTGTTTGCTAGTCGTATGTTGTGGAGTAAAGGACTGGGCGATTTAATTGAAGCGAAGAAAATATTACGCAGTAAGGATATTCACTTTACTTTGAATGTTGCAGGCATTCTGGTCGAAAATGATAAAGATGCAATTTCCCTTCAGGTCATTGAAAATTGGCATCAGCAAGGATTAATTAACTGGTTAGGTCGTTCGAATAACGTTTGCGATCTTATTGAGCAATCAAATATCGTTGCTTTGCCGTCAGTTTATTCTGAAGGTGTTCCGCGAATTCTTCTGGAAGCATCTTCTGTGGGTCGCGCTTGTATTGCTTATGATGTTGGTGGTTGTGATAGCCTTATTATTGATAACGATAATGGAATTATTGTTAAAAGCAATTCACCTGAAGAGCTGGCTGATAAACTTGCCTTTTTGCTTAGCAATCCTAAAGCACGCGTTGAAATGGGTATTAAGGGGAGGAAACGTATACAAGATAAATTTTCTAGTGTTATGATTATCGATAAAACATTGCAAATATATCATGATGTAGTTCGATGATGTGTAAGTTTCACATTTATTATTGCGAAAAACCTTCATATTGATAATAGTAATGTTTATATAATGTAATTCAATTTACTACTAATGGTATTTTTATGGCTCATGAAAAAAGTGATATTATTGTTTCGGTCGTTATTCCTGTTTACAACGCCGAAGAGTATATTGCAGATACTCTAAAAAACATTGTTTCACAGTCATTGTATGAAATTGAAATTATAATAATCAATGATCATTCGAGTGATAATACATTAGATATCCTTAAGAAGATTGCATCCAGCGATGAAAGAATACAAATTATTGACAACGCTGTAAATATTGGAGCTGGCATATCACGTAATATAGGTCTTTCAGAAGCAAAGGGAGAATACATAATATTTCTTGATGATGATGATTATGTCGATACAAACATGTTGAAGCATATGTCTGATTATGCGGAGCTATCAGGGGCAGATATCGTTGTATGCAGAAGTCGCTCATTTAATCTACAATCTCTCCAGTATGCTCCAATGCCAGATTCGATTCGAAAAGATTTATTACCAGAAAAAGCAGTTTTCTCCCTGGTGATATTGAACGAGACTTTTTCAGGGCATTTATATGGTGGCCATGGGACAACTATTCCGACGTGTAATTTTATTATTCAGCACTCGTTGAGCTACCAAGATTTAAGAACATCAAATGATCTGCTTTTTTGTGTGTGCATCTATGCTTAGTGCCGAAAAGGTAACTATTCTTGATGAAATATTGATTGCTCATACGATTAATCGAAAACATCATTGTCTTTCAACTCGCTCCGTTTCCTATCATTGCGCACTTGATGCACTTTGTTGCTCTAAGGGATTTTCATTTTTTAAAAAATGGCATGATGCAAAAGCGACAAAGGGATTTTTATAATTACATTGTCGTATTCCTTGAGTGGCACTTAAATACGCTATCGGGTGAAGCCTTTAATAAACTGTTTCAAGATGTCAAATTATTCATCAGCAGTTTTGATATCAATAATGAAGACTTTTATGATGAGTTTATTCTTTCTGCTTATCGACGAATCGCTGATATGTCTGCTGAAGAGTATCTTTTTTCTTTAAAAGATCGGGTTCTTAATGAATTAGAGGATGCCCAACGAAATATTTTGACCTTACAAAACGAAGTTGAGGAGATAAAACAGCAGCTTCAACAAAAGGACGAAATGATTGCTTCTATGAATAGGGAGAATTTAGCTATTAAAGCAGATAATAAAATTCTCGAAAATTACAATGTAGAACTAAAGACTGTACAAACAAAGTTTCTTAAACTACTCTCAAGCAAAGACTAGTATTTAAAAGCGTATTTTATGATTACTGTTATAGTGCCCCCATAAAAAATGAGGGCGGCACAGAAATTACTAATAATTTATCGTGGACCTTCGCATTGCATCTGACGTTTTGATAACCATACAATCATCAATACATTGATTGGTCTCAGAAATTATAACGTTGTTAGATAGTTTGAAATTAAATCCTTTCATAATTCTGATCTCTTCAGCCATACCTTTGAGCGCCCAGGGTGCTGCTAATGAAATATTCCCAAACTCATCATATCTCTGTGTTTTTGTAAAGGCATTGTAAGCAGGATCTGTGAGATCGAACATTAATTTTCCTGTGTAATTCTTAGGTATTTTATTAGTTATTTCCGCAGCAAGTGCCTTGAATTTCAGAGCGTTGAGGAATAATAAATCCATTTATAATATTATACTGAGCTATTATCATAATTGTTAAAGCGATAAGAGGCCAGACAAATGCTTGCTTAAAAATTCTACTGACAAGGCTATTTATGCCAATAAGAAATAGAGTTGATATAATAAGTTCTAAGGCCACTAACGAGCGGAATGCTGCCCAATTCTCTTTTGTCGCTAAATTTGGAGCGTAGGAACCTATCCCGATCGCTATGACTATGAACGTTTTCCATCTGCCTGATTTTCCCACTAAAATAGTGTATAAGCCGATTAAAATTGCAAGCGAGGAGAACCAAGAATATATTTTTACTGGTTGTATGTTATAGTTATTTACAGCGTTTATTAGTGATTCATTTATGAACCATTTCATCTTTCCACCGATATCTGCGGTTAACTCGGCTCTCGATAATGATTCCCCATATAGCCAGACAGGAAGTACTTTTGACATTATAAAACTGCCTGCAACACCGATAACTAAAATGATAAAACATGTCGCAACTTTTTTCACAGTTAAACTACTTTCTTTTTTATACAACTATCAAGCATAAAAAGAATAAGAATGTAATTGCCGTCGGTTGATATATTGCAAATGCCACCCATAAAACAACAATGGATGCTAAATTTTTCTGGCAATGACGACCGCTGCTTCGAATGTGGGAAACATTTATTATAACTAATACCTGCCAGCAATACTGAAATAGTGAACGGGAAACATGTTGCCCATGAAGCATAAACTTGAAACGTAGGGAGTAAGCAAATTAACAGCGGAAATATTACTTTGAATACGGGGTTATCAAATATTTTTCTGCTGTCTATGAAGTTGTAAATAAAACCACTTAAGACAACCAGACTTAATATATTAAAAAGCCGCAAATACGAAAATGAAGAAATATCATTAATTAACATTTGTCCATAGTAACGGAACACAGCATAAACGGGACGACCAGATTGAACATCCCACTGAAACGAAGAACCGTTTCTTGTTATAGCATCAAAGAATGTTGACCAGTCGTCTGAAAATGCATATGAAAAGAAAATTACCGGTGAAAATGTTAACATAATCAGAAAGAAATAAAAAATGTAAACGTTTTTTTTATTTCCCTCTGCTAAAGAATTGATCAGATTTTGCATATTATTTTCCATTGCTATCATTACCTACGCTTTCATCAATGAAATATTTAGGTCTATTTTTCGTCTCTATATAAATTTTCCCGACATATTCTCCTATAATACCTAAAGAAAGCATTTGCACACCGCCAAGAAAGAATATAGCGATCATGACTGATGTCCATCCCTCAACTGTAGTACCTGTTGTTTTTTGAATTAAAGCATAAATCGCAGCGATGGTAGATATAATGCAAGTTATAAAACCTGTCATAGCTATAATTCGTAACGGTGTAACTGATAATGAGGTAATTCCCTCGAGAGCCAGCGCAAGCATTTTTTTAATTGGATATTTTGATTCACCTGCAATTCTTTCTTCACGGCTATATTGCACCTCGATCGAGGGATATCCCACAAGAGGCACTAATCCACGTAAATATATATTTTGCTCTTTATATTGTTTAAGAGCCTCCAACGCACGATTACTTAATAATCGATAATCTGCATGATTTGGAGTTTGATTTACACCCATGTGGGACATTATTGCGTAAAATGCATTAGCTGTTGTACGTTTAAAAAAAGTGTCACTGTCTCGATTACATCTTACGCCGTATACTATGTCATATCCCTGGCTGTAAGCGTCAATCATTTTTTCGATGCAATTTACATCATCTTGTAGATCCGCATCGATGCTAATGGTTACGTCTGTATCGACCGAGCGTAACCCTGCCATTAAGGCAATTTGATGTCCTTTATTTCTTGATAATTTTATTTCCTCGCACATAGTGATAAGCGGTCGAGGCATCTTTAATTTGTGCCCAAGTATTGTCACGACTACCATCATCGACAAACAAAAGATAACTATTGTTGTTAATTTTATTTCTGGCTATCAATGAATTTAGTACATTCGAAAAGCTTTTTCGAGACAGAAAAGGAAAAAGTCCTCTTGTTCATTATAGCAAGGTACCACAATAGCTAAAGAAGGAGTGCTTTTTATATCAGTTGAGGTTGTCATTTCATCGCCCAGAACTTGTTTAAAATAAAACCTGTGATAGTGTATGTGAACATCCCAAGGATTTGTGCTGAATATATTTTTTCTGGCATAAAAACGAAAAATATTTTTATGACAATGATATTTGCCACATAACAAATGAAGCAAACACATAAAAATTTTATTAGTCTATTGATGCTAATTGGTTGCGTAAATGTAAATATTGTGTTTGCTATGAAGCTGAAAACAATACCTACAACATAACCCATCGCATTGGACAGATAAATGCCAAGACCCAAATGCATTAGCAGGAAAATTACAACTGCCGTAATTAGTGTATTGACTATCCCAACTAACCCATATTTCATTAGTTGCCATAATGGGCCTGAACTTGGCATTATATACTCCGCTAGCGTTCCAATTGGATGTTAAAGGCGGCAGCATTCTAACAAACTACATCTGTCATGTGAATCCAATTCACATCTCAAATATTAGGTTGTAAAGGATATTGGGGGAGTATTTCGAGGGCTGCGTGAAGGGTTCATTTAGAAAGAGTAATTAATGGCGGTTTTATAACCGCCATGTCTTATATTACCTATGCCGTGCTCTTAAATTATCAATCACTTCCCCGAGATCCAGCCCCTGGTCCTGCAGCAGCACCAGCAGGTGATACATCAGGTCCGACGCCTCATTCTTCAGCTCGAAGCGGTCGTTCACCGTGGCGGCCAGCGCGGTCTCCACGCCTTCTTCCCCCACTTTCTGCGCAATACGCTTGGTGCCGCTGGCATACAGCTTCGCCGTGTAGGAGCTCTCCGGGTCGGCGTGTTTACGCTCGGCCAGCAGCTGCTCCAGCTGATAGAGGAACAGCCACTGGTGGCCGGTTTCGCCGAAGCAGCTGGTGGTGCCTTTGTGGCAGGTCGGCCCGATCGGGTTTACCAGCACCAGCAGCGTATCGTTGTCACAGTCCGGCGTGATGCTCACTACATTGAGGACATGGCCCGAGGTTTCACCCTTGGTCCACAGCCGCTGCTTGGTGCGCGAGTAAAAGGTGACCTTGCCGGTGGCTTCGGTTTTCTCCAGCGCCTCCTTGTTCATGTAGCCGTGCATCAGCACTTCGCCGGATACGGCGTGCTGCACGATGGCCGGCATCATGCCGTCCGTTTTTTCCCAGTCCAGCTGTTCAGTCAACATACCCTTATCTCCACGCCCTGTGCCGCCAGGTACGCTTTCAGTTCGCCAATATTAATAATCTGTTTGTGGAATACCGAGGCCGCCAGCGCGCCGTCAACGTCGGCGTCGCGGAAGGCTTCGAGGAAGTGTTCCATAGTGCCCGCGCCGCCGGAGGCGATCAGCGGGACGTGGCACACCGCGCGAACCTTCGCCAGCTGCTGCAGGTCGTAGCCGTTGCGCACCCCGTCCTGGTTCATCATATTGAGAACGATCTCGCCTGCGCCGCGCTTCTGCACTTCCTCCACCCAGTCGAGGGTTTCCCACTGCGTCACCCGGGTGCGGCTCTCGTCGCCGGTATACTGGTTGACGTGATACTTGCCGGTCTCTGCATCAAACCAGGTATCAATCCCCACCACGATACACTGCACGCCAAAGCGGTCGGCAAGGCGGGTGATCAGCGTCGGGTCGGCGAGAGCAGGGGAGTTAATCGAGATCTTATCGGCGCCGAAGGAGAGGATCTGCGCCGCGTCTTCCAGCGACTTGATCCCGCCCGCCACGCAGAAAGGAATATCAATCACTTCCGCTACCCGCGACACCCAGCTCTTGTCGACCACCCGACCGTCGCTGGAGGCGGTGATATCATAGAACACCAGTTCGTCGGCCCCTTCGTCGGCATAGCGCTTGGCCAGCGGGACGATGTCGCCAATGATCTCGTGATTACGGAACTGCACGCCTTTCACTACCTGGCCGTCGCGGACGTCGAGGCAGGGGATTATCCGTTTTGCCAGCATTGAATGGCCTCCGTTACGTTGAATTTACCTTCCAGCAGCGCGCGACCGACAATCACGCCGCGCACCCCGGTGCCGCGCAGGGCGGCAATATCATTGAGATCGCCGATGCCGCCGGATGACTGAAACGCCACCTGCGGGTAGCGGGCGCAGACTTCCTCGTACAGCGAGACGTTAGAGCCTGCCAGCGTGCCGTCGCGGGAGATATCGGTGCACAGCACGTGCTGCAGGCCGACCGGCAGATAACTTTCCACCAGCTCCTCCAGCGTCACGCCGGAGTTTTCCTGCCAGCCGCTGACCGCCACCTGCTTATTGCCGTCGGCGTCGATACGCACGTCGAGGGCGAGCACCAGCCGTTCTGGGCCAAAGCGTTTGAACCAGCCTTTCACTTCCTCCGGGGATTTCACCGCGGTGGAGCCGACCACCACGCGGGCGACGCCGGCCTCAAGCAGGGCCGCGACATCCGCTTCGGTCCGCACGCCGCCGCCGACTTGCACCGGGACGTCAACCCCGGCGACCAGCGATTTCAGCAGCGGGATCTGGCGCTTCGCCGGATCCTTCGCCCCGGTCAGGTCGACCAGGTGCAGGACTTCCGCCCCCTGAGCGGCATAGGCCTGCAGGCGCGGCAGCGGATCGCTGCCATAGTCGCGCTGCTGGCCGTAATCGCCCTGATGGAGACGAACGACGGTGCCGTCGATTAAATCTAAAGCAGGAATAATCATCACATCTCCAGGAAGTTTTTCAGCAGCTGCGCCCCGGCGCTCCCGGAGCGCTCCGGGTGAAACTGCACGCCAAAGAAGTTATCTTTCTGCACCGCGGCGGTGAACGCCTCGCCGTAATTGCACTGGGCGATGGTGTACGGGTTGACCGGCATGGCGTAGCTGTGCACGAAGTAGAAATACGCGCCTTCTTCAATGCCGCGGAACAGACGATCGCCTGCTTTGGCATATACCCGGTTCCAGCCCATGTGCGGCAGCGGCAGGCCGTGGTCGGTCATCTTCGGCACCTCTTCTTCGATAATGCCCAGCAGATCGACGCCGTTGTTCTCCTCGCTGCGCTTGCCGAGCAGCTGCATGCCCAGGCAAATCCCCAGCACCGGCTGGGTACAGGCTTTGATCAGGTCGATCAGCTCCCGGTCGCGCAGCTGATCCATCGCCGCCTGGGCGGTGCCGACGCCGGGAAGAAACAGTTTATCGGCACGCAATACCACTTCCGGATCGCGGCTGACCACCGGCTCATAGCCGTGGCGGCCAATCGCCGATTTCACCGAATTGAGGTTGGCGCAGCCGGTATCAAGGATCACCACATTCATTACAGCACCCCTTTGGAAGACGGCAGGGCATCGCCCTGGACGCGGATCGCCTGGCGCAGCGTACGGCCAAAGGCTTTGAACAGGCTCTCCACGCGGTGGTGATCGTTCTTGCCCTTGGTTTTCAGGTGCAGGGTCACCGCCATGGTGTAGGAGAGCGAGCGGAAGAAGTGTTCCACCATCTCGGTGCTCAGATCGCCGACGCGCTGATAGGTGAAGTCCGCCTTATACTCCAGGTGCGGACGGCCGGAGATATCCAGCGCGCAGCGGGCGAGACACTCGTCCATCGGCAGCACGAAGCCGAAGCGGTTGATGCCGCGCTTGTCGCCAAGGGCCAGCTTCAGGGCTTCGCCGAGGGCCAGGCCGGTATCTTCCACCGTGTGGTGATCGTCGATGTACAGATCGCCGCCGACGTTAACCTCCATGCGGAAGCCGCCGTGGGTGGCGATTTGGTCGAGCATATGGTCAAAAAAGCCGACGCCGGTGTGGATCTTGCTGCCGCCTTCGCGGTCCAGCCACACTTTCACATCCACCTGGGTCTCTTTGGTGATGCGCTCGACGTGGGCATAGCGGTCGCGGCGGGTCAGCTGCTCGCAGATGGTCGGCCAGTCGAGCGTCTCGCGGTCATAGCGCAGACCGGTAATTCCCATGTTATCCGCCAGCTCAAGGTCGGTGGCCCGGTCGCCAATCACATAGCTGTGGGCTTTATCCAGCACGCCCTCTTCCAGCCACGGCAGCACCAGCTGCGTTTTTGGCTTGCGGCAGGCGCAGTTGTCGCCCGGGAAGTGCGGACAAATCAGCACCTCTTCAAAGTTAACGCCCTGCGAGGCGAAGATCTGCATCATCAGGTTGTGCGGGCCATCAAACGCTTCCTGCGGCAGACTGTCGGTTCCCAGGCCATCCTGATTGGTGATCATCACCAGCTTATAGCCTTCCTGCTGCAGCTTCAGCAGCGCCGGGATCACCTGCGGCTCAAACGCCAGCTTGTCGAACCGGTCCACCTGGAAATCCTCCGGCGGTTCGGAAATCAGGGTGCCGTCACGGTCAATAAAGAGATACTTCTGGGTCATACATTCTCCGCAGTCAAGGCGTCAATCACGCGCTGGCTCTCGGCACGGGTACCGATAGTGATACGCAAACAGCCGCTTAATGAAGGTTGTTTATTCTGGTCACGTAAGATAATGCCCTGATCCCACAAAGATTTAAACACTGCGCTGGAGGCGGTTATCCGCGCCAGCACATAGTTGGTCTCGGAATCGAAGACCTGCTCCACGCAGGCGATGCCGCGCAGCTGTTCCACCAGGTAGCGGCGCTCGTCAAGGATCTGCGCCACGCGCTGGCGCATCGCGGCGATCCCCTCCGGGCTCAGGGCCTGGGCGGCGATATCGGCCACCGGCGTGGAGAGCGGGTACGGGGCGATCACTTTCAGCAGCACGTTGATCACCTCGGCGTTGGCGAGGGTGAAGCCGCAGCGCAGGCCGGCGAGGGCGAAGGCTTTGGACAGCGTGCGCAGCACCACCAGGTGCGGATAGTCGCTGAGCCAGCCGGCGAGCGTCGCCTGCGGGCAGAATTCAATATAGGCTTCGTCGGCCACCACGATGGCTTTGCCGCGGGTCATCTCCAGCAGGTCGCGCATCGACTGCGGGTCGATAATCTGCCCGGTCGGGTTGTTCGGGCTGCAGACGAAGACCACCTTCACGCCGTCCAGCCGCGCTTCGATGCCCGGCAGGTCGAGCTGCCAGTCGGCCAGCGTCGGCACGGTGCGGCACTCGACGCCGATGGTCTCGGCGCTGACGCTGTACATGCCGTAGGTCGGCGGGCAGTAGAGCACCGCGTCTTCGCCGGGCTCACAGAAGGCGCGGATCAGCAGCTCGATGCCTTCGTCGGCGCCGCGGCTGACCAGCACCTGCTCCGGTTTGACCTCGGCGTAGCGGGCGTAGCTCTCAATCACGGCCTTCGGCTGCGGCTCCGGATAGCGGTTCAGCGTCTGTTCGGTAAGCTGGAAGGCTACGGCGGTAGGGAATTCGTTGGCGTTGAGCCAGACGTCGCCTTTGCCGCCCAGCCGGCGAGCGGATTGATACGGGGTCAGCGCGCGGACGTTGGCGCGGGCTAAATCTTCAATGCTCATGCTTGCTCCTTCAGGGCGGCAACGCGCAGCGTTACGGCGTTTTTGTGGGCGTCAAGGCGCTCGGCGGCGGCCAGGATCTCAATCGTTGAGGCGAGGGCGGCAAAGCCGTCGCGCGACAGCTCCTGCACGGTCATCCGCTTCTGGAAGTCGGCCAGGCCGAGGCTTGAGCAGGTGGCGGTGTAACCATAGGTCGGCAGGACGTGGTTGGTGCCCGAGGCGTAGTCGCCCGCGGATTCCGGTGACCAGTCGCCAAGGAAAACGGAACCGGCGCTGGTGATGCTGTCCACCAGCTCGCGGGCCTGACGGGTCTGAATGATCAGGTGCTCCGGGCCGTACAGGTTGGAGATAGCCACGCACTGCGCCAGATCGCGGGCCACGATGATCCGGCTGGCGGAGAGCGCCACGCGGGCGGTTTCCGCGCGCGGCAGGGCGGCCAGCTGGCGCTCCACGGCTTCGGCGACGCGGCTGCCCATGTCGGCGTCCGGGGTCAGGAGGATCACCTGCGAGTCCGGGCCGTGTTCCGCCTGCGACAGCAGGTCGGAGGCGACAAAGTCCGGGTTGGCGCCGCTGTCGGCGATCACCAGCACTTCCGACGGGCCGGCCGGCATGTCGATGGCTGCGCCGTCCAGACGCTGGCTGACCTGGCGTTTGGCTTCCGTGACGTAAGCGTTGCCCGGGCCAAAGATTTTATCCACCTTCGGCACCGACTCGGTACCGAGGGCGAGGGCGGCGATGGCCTGGGCGCCGCCGACGTTAAAGATGGTTTTTACGCCGCACAGCTGTGCGGCATAGAGGATCTCATCGGCAATCGGCGGCGGCGAGCAGAGCACCACCTGCTGACAGCCGGCGATGCGCGCCGGCGTCGCCAGCATCAGCACCGTGGAGAACAGCGGCGCTGAGCCGCCGGGAATGTACAGTCCGACGGAGGCGATAGGGCGGGTGACCTGCTGGCAGCGCACCCCCGGCAGCGTTTCGACATCCACCGCCTGCAGCTGTTGCGCGTTGTGGAAGGTCTCGATGTTTTTCACCGCCACCGCCATCGCCTGCTTCAGCTCATCGCTGAGGCGCTCGCCGGCGGCGGCGATCTCCGCCTCGCTCACCTGCAGCGCGGCGACGGTGGTTTTATCAAACTTCGCGCTGTATTCGCGCAGCGCCGCGTCGCCGTTGGCTTTGACGTTATTCAGGATCTCCGTCACCGTTTTACTGATGCTGTCGGAGGCGGAAATCGCCGGGCGCGTTAAGAGTTGCTGTTGTTGGTCTGCGCTACAGCCGTTCCAGTCGATGATTGTGTTGAAGCTCATGATTGTATTCCCCTGTGTGTCCCGTGACCGGCTGGCCGATTACTCCATCATTTTCTCAATCGGCAGCACCAGAATGGAGCTGGCGCCCAGCGCCTTCAGTTTTTCCATGGTCTCCCAGAACAGGGTTTCGCTGCTGACCATGTGCATCGCCACGCGCTGCTTGTCGCCTGCCAGCGGCAGAATAGTCGGCCGCTCGGCGCCCGGCAGCAGGGCAACCACTTCTTCCAGGCGTTCGGTCGGGGCGTGCATCATGATGTATTTCGACTCGCGGGCCTGAATCACGCCCTGAATACGGGTCAGCAGGCGGTCAATCAGCTGCTGTTTGGCGTCGGCCATTTCACCGTCGCGCTGGATCAGACAGGCTTTGGAGCGGTAGATCACTTCCACTTCGCGCAGGCCGTTAGCTTCCAGAGTGGCGCCGGTGGAGACGAGGTCGCAGATAGCGTCGGCGAGGCCGGCGCGCGGCGCCACTTCCACGGAGCCGTTCAGCAGACAGGATTTAAAGGAGATACCTTTTTGATCGAGGTAGCGCTTCAGCAGGTGCGGGTAAGAGGTGGCGATACGTTTGCCGTCCAGCGCCGCCGGGCCGTTCCAGGCTTCATCCACCGGAGTCGCCAGCGACAGGCGGCAGCCGCCGAAGTCGAGACGGCGCAGGGTGAAGTAGCGCGGGTCTTCGCCCTGGGCGCGGCGGCTGAGCAGCTCTTCTTCCAGCACGTTTTCGCCGATAATGCCGAGGTCGACAACACCGTCCATCACCAGGCCCGGGATATCGTCATCACGCACGCGCAGAATATCGATTGGCATATTTTCCGCCAGCGCAATCAGACGCTGGGTGTGCAAATTGACTTTAATGCCGCAGCGGCTGAGTAATTCGCGTGAATCTTCGCTTAAACGGCCTGATTTCTGAATAGCTATGCGTAAACGGGTGTTGTCTAACATTGTTCTTTTCCTCTGAATACCTGTCTGAATCTGTCCGAATTTGGTCCAAAAAAAAGCCCCCGGAAGTGAATCTTCCGGGGGCTCTCTGCGCGTTCATGCACCACTGGAAGATCCAAACGTCTTCCAGCACACATCGCCTGAAAGACTAGTCAGGATGATGGTGATGATGGTGGTGTTTAAATTGAACGCGGTTCATAAAAATTCTCTGTGAATGACTATGCATTTGATGTCCTTTAACCTAAACCACTTCCGCCGCAGAAAGCAAGGGCTTTTTTCTATCATTAATTCATTTCATATTGAGCGAAGAAATTGTCAGTTGCCGCTGGCTGGCGTAGCCTGTAATCAGCACAGCGAAAGAGTCAGGAGCCTGGGATGAAAAAGGTCGCGATAGTCGGTTTGGGATGGCTGGGGATGCCGCTGGCGCTGTCGTTGACGGCGCGAGGCTGGCAGGTCACCGGCAGTAAAACTACGCAGGATGGCGTGGAGGCGGCGCGGATGTGCGGGATCGACAGCTATCCGCTGCGCCTGGAGCCGCAGCTGGTCTGTGATACCGAGGACCTCGACGCGCTGATGAACGTCGATGCGCTGGTGATCACCCTGCCGGCCCGGCGTACCGGGGCAGGGGAAGGGTTTTATCTACAGGCGGTGCAGGAGATCGTCGATACCGCGCTGGCGTACCATATTCCGCGGATCGTCTTCACCAGCTCCACCTCGGTGTATGGCAACGTCAACGGTACAGTGAAGGAGAATTCCCCGCGTCTGCCGCAAACCGCCAGCGGACAGGTGCTCAAGGAGCTGGAGGACTGGCTGCACAACCTGCCGGGGACATCGGTGGATATTCTGCGCCTGGCCGGGCTGGTGGGGCCTTCCCGCCATCCGGGACGTTTTTTTCGCCGGCAAGTCGGCGCCGGATGGCCAGCACGTGGTCAATCTGGTGCATTTGCAGGATGTGGTGGCCGCTATCGAACTGCTGCTGCAGGCCCCGAAGGGCGGGCACATCTATAATCTATGTGCGCCCCGCCACCCTGCGCGCGGCCTCTTTTATCCGCAGATGGCCCGCGAGCTCGGTCTGCCGCCGCCGGTGTTCAGCGACAGCCCGGACGGCGGCCAGGGCAAGATTGTGGATGGCAATCGTATCTGCAATGAGCTGGGGTTTGAGTACCAGTACCCCGATCCGCTGGTGATGCCGATGGAGTGATCCGCCAGCGGTGATTCGCATACCGTAAGGGGGTAGCGATGAAACCACTGCTGGATGTCCTCGTGATCCTGGATGCCCTGGAAAAAGAGGGGAGCTTTGCCGCCGCGTCGGCAAAGCTCTTTAAAACGCCCTCGGCGCTGAGCTACACCATTCACCGCCTGGAAAGCGATCTCAATATTCAGCTGCTCGACCGCAGCGGCCATCGCGCGCGCTTTACCCCCAGCGGACAGATGCTGCTGGAGAAAGGGCGGGAGGTGCTGCATATCGCCCGCGAACTGGAGATCCGGGCGGTTAAGCTGCAGCAGGGGTGGGAGAATAGCCTTCGTCTGGCGGTGGACAGCACCTTTCCCGTGGCGCTGCTCTCGCCGCCAATCGCTGCATTTTATCAACAACAGCCGCTGACCCGGCTGCACTTCACGCTGAACCCCTCCCTGCTGGACTGGCGGCCGCTGACTGACGGGCAGGCCGATCTGCTGCTGGGGGCGCTCGGCGAACCGCCGCCGCTGAGCGGTTATGACTATCTCCCCCTCGGCGAGCTGGAGCTGCTGCTGGTCGTTGCCCCACAGCATCCGCTGGCGCGACACCGCGCACCGTTGAGCTGGCGAACCCTGCGCCGTTACCGGGCGGTGGCCACCGGCGAGGGCGGGGCGCTACTCAGCGATCAGGAGACCCTGACGGTGTGTGACGCCGCGGGGCAGCTGGCGCTGCTGCGCCTGGGGCTGGGCTGGGGGTGCCTGCCGCGCTATCAGGTGCAGGGTCTGCTGGACAGCGGCGAGCTGGTCTGCATGACCGTGCGCGGGCTTTCGCCTCGTCAACGCGCGTGGATCGCCTGGAATGACGCCACCTGCGGTTTGGCTGGCAAATGGTGGCGGGAAACGCTATTAGCAAATAGTGCTATTTTTACAATTTATCATACGGAAACCGTATAGATATTAGCACGTTAAAAATTATGCTTACGCAATGAACTTCATAACATCTTGTCAACGCCGTTGAATTTGTTGCAAAATATGCGGCCTGAAAACCAGAGACTAGCCGACGCTTTTTTTTAAAGTGTCGGTTATTTTTTTGGTCGAAAGACACATCATTCAATACCAAGAGGCCGGGCTTCGTACCGGATAGATATTTACTAAAAACCGACAGTCGTTGTCGCTGAGGAATAGAAAGAAATGGGGCAATTTTTTGCTTACGCGCTGGCGTTCACCGTAAAAGGGGATAACTATGTCGCATAACGCTACTCCAAATACCTCTCGCGTGGAATTACGTAAAACGCTTACGTTAGTTCCGGTTGTAATGATGGGCCTGGCCTATATGCAGCCGATGACGCTGTTCGATACGTTTGGTATCGTCTCTGGTATGACCGACGGTCACGTGCCGACGGCCTACGCCTTTGCGTTAATCGCTATCCTGTTTACTGCCCTGAGCTATGGCAAGCTGGTACGTCGTTACCCTTCTGCCGGCTCGGCGTATACCTATGCGCAGAAATCCATCAGCCCGACCGTTGGCTTTATGGTGGGTTGGTCCTCGCTGCTCGACTACCTGTTCGCGCCGATGATCAACATTCTGCTGGCGAAAATCTATTTTGAAGCGCTGGTGCCTTCGATTCCGTCGTGGGTGTTTGTTATCGCGCTGGTCGCCTTTATGACCGCCTTTAACCTGCGCAGCATTAAATCCGTGGCCAACTTCAACACCGTGATCGTGGTGCTGCAGGTGGTGCTGATTGCCGTTATCCTCGGCATGGTGATTTATGGCGTGTTTGAAGGCGAGGGCGCCGGTACGCTGGCCAGCAGCCGTCCGTTCTGGTCCGGTGACGCGCACGTGATCCCGATGATTACCGGGGCGACGATCCTGTGCTTCTCGTTTACCGGTTTCGATGGCATCAGCAACCTGTCTGAAGAGACCAAAGATGCAGAGCGCGTCATTCCGCGCGCGATCTTCCTGACCGCGCTGATCGGCGGCATGATCTTCATCTTTGCAACTTACTTCCTGCAGCTGTACTTCCCGGATATCTCGCGCTTTAAAGATCCGGATGCGTCACAGCCGGAAATTATGCTCTACGTGGCAGGTAAAGCCTTCCAGGTTGGCGCGCTGATCTTCTCCACCATCACCGTACTGGCGTCCGGTATGGCGGCGCACGCTGGCGTGGCGCGTCTGATGTACGTGATGGGCCGCGACGGCGTGTTCCCGAAAAGCTTCTTCGGCTACGTGCACCCGACCTGGCGCACTCCGGCGATGAACATCATCCTGGTCGGCGCGATTGCGCTGCTGGCGATTAACTTCGACCTGGTGATGGCGACGGCGCTGATTAACTTTGGTGCGCTGGTGGCGTTTACCTTCGTTAACCTGTCGGTGATTTCCCAGTTCTGGATCCGTGAGAAACGCAACAAGACGCTGAAAGACCACTTCCAGTATCTGTTCCTGCCGATGTGCGGCGCCCTGACCGTTGGCGCGCTGTGGGTCAACCTGGAAGAGAGCTCGATGATTCTGGGCCTGATCTGGGCCGGTATCGGTCTGGTCTACCTGGCCTGCGTGACCAAAAGCTTCCGCAACCCGGTGCCGCAGTACGAAGATGTGGCCTAAGGCATAGCGTAGTGTGAATGAGAAAAGCCGGAGGGAAACCTCCGGCTTTTTTTTCGTTTGGCTCGGTGCGATATCTTTTGCCCGGCGGCGCTGCGCTTGCGCGGGCCTACGGTGATGGTTAACCTTCTGAAATTTAATGGTTATGTAGGCCGGGTAAGCGAAGCGCCACCCGGCAGAAGAGCTTATCCTGCCTGCACCATAACTTTCAGCAGCGTATCCAGCAGGCCGGGAAAACGGGCGTCCAGATCTTCCCGGCGCAGCGAAATCATGTTCTCCCGTCCCTGAGGCCGTTGCCAGATCACACCGCTGTCGCGCAGGACGCGCCAGTGGTGGGTCATGGTGGACTTGGCCACCTCCTCCTGGCGCAGGGCGTTGCAGCTCAGCTCGCTGCCGTCGGCCAGCGTACGAATGATCTCCAGTCGCAGCGGGTTTCCGAGCGCGGAAAGGACATTTTCCAGGCGAATTTGTTCTCGTTCGGGGTGATTGGCGATCATAATAATCCTGTGTCGGCGGTGGCGCGGCGCATCGCAGCCGCAGCCCATATCGGCGGCTGGCGGCTACTATACCCAAACTCCGGTTCTGATACCACGCGCGCCGCCGCAACCTGCCCAATCGTAATGATAGCAAAAATAGTTCGAATATACTCGTACAGTTGTACTAAGATAGACGCAGTTAAATGAACTGCGGATCATTCCGACCGCAGACTGACCGTCAAAACGACTAAGGACGCATCATGCCCCGACCCATCCCTCTCGAACGTTATCGCAACATCGGTATCTCCGCGCATATCGATGCCGGTAAAACCACCACCACCGAGCGCATCCTGTTTTACACCGGGATGAGCCATAAGCTGGGTGAAGTACACGATGGCGCGGCAACCACCGACTGGATGGCCCAGGAGCAAGAGCGCGGGATCACCATTACCTCGGCGGCGGTAAGCTGCTTCTGGCCGGGAATGGACCGCAGCTTCGAGCCGCACCGGATCAATATCATCGACACCCCGGGGCACGTGGATTTCACCATTGAGGTGGAACGTTCCATGCGCGTGCTCGACGGCGCGGTGATGGTGTACGACTCCGTCGGCGGGGTGCAGCCCCAGTCGGAGACCGTCTGGCGCCAGGCGAATAAATACCACGTTCCGCGGCTGGCCTTCGTCAACAAGATGGACCGCCCCGGCGCGGACTTCTTCCGCGTGGTGCAGATGATGATCGACCGTCTGAAGGCTAACCCGGTGCCGATTGTGATACC
>OKVS01000301.1_pt1 | contig 19996 bp, 26 predicted proteins | sample 1606911 | NCBI WGS metagenome assembly OKVS01 (sample SAMN03281016, study PRJEB24777) | human gut metagenome | isolation source: fecal sample PR161 from 1 month old female Malay infant, caesarean... | reverse complement strand
AAATTTGTCGCTGATGAAGGATCACATACCCATTTGTGGAGAACTCATCGAGCATACGCGCGCCTGTCCGTCAAACCTTCCAGTAATCATGGGGTTCAGTATAGCGTGGATCCTGCCGAGTCTCCCTAAGCGCGCGTTTTGTTCAGTATTTCAAAGGTAAGTGATTGATAGAAATCAAGATGCCGCGTTTAAGTTCAACGCATCCCGCATCCCGAAGTTCTGCAAGGATCCGCATTATGCCGCTACGAGAAAGATACGTTCTGCTTTGGATGTAATTCGCTGCGGTAATATTGCTGCGGATACGCTCCGATTCGTTCATCAGTTCAAGCAGCTGGAACCGGATTATCTCATATGAGGACATCTGTGATATCAATGTGCAGTGCTCGTAAACGCGAGAAGCGGTGTAAATCACTAACTTGCACAAACTCTCCCACAGTCCAAAACTCTCAATCAGCAGATTGAAACGTTCCAGAGAAAGGCGGCTCATCACAGCATTTTCATTCACTCTGACGTACAGGTTTTCGGTCTGTGAGAACTGATTACTGATACCCATAATGAAAGTCGCTTGTTCAGAGTTAAGCACCATACCATCCCCTCGTCGGTTCAGCGTGACACCACCTTGATGAAGTATGTAACAGGTTCTTTTTTTACCGGAATGATAGCGCAGGACTTCGCCTTTATTCGCATTAAAACGCGTGGCAAAGGGAGCGATTTGTTCAATAATTTTATTGATATCATCAACGGGCTTAAATGCATGCGCAGGAGTAACCTCAGTGATTTCTCCCGTTGACATTTTAGTATTCATATTAATCCCTCCAGACGCTCTTTATGTTTGTCAAAAGATGCGTCAGAGATTATCTATCCGAGGGGAGTATAAATAAATAATAGGTTGATTTCATAATGGACTCGACCATTAACAAATATTTAATAATTTGAAATAGACCACTTAAACAAATTTTACGTGTTAAAGAATGGTTAAGATTAAAGTCTACTGTTGGGCTAAAAACCAATTGTCGAAAAAATTAAACTTCTGTAAATTTCGCTTCAGCAAGTGAGAGGGTGAAAACAAAGTTATCGAATAAATATCTTTGCGTTCTGCTTACTGCACGTTGGAAATGAGATATCTGGCGCAAAAAATAAATGGCCTAAATCCATCTGGATGTTGCTGCCTAAATTTCGGTAATTTATAAAGTTATTAAGGAAATAAAATCATGAAAAAGAATATTATTGCTGCTGCTTTCGCTGCGACTGCTGCTCTGACCATGTCTAACGCATTCGCTTCTGCTGGTACCGTTAATTTCACCGGTGAAATCATCGATGCAGCGTGCACCGTTGACGCGGGTTCTGTAAACCAGACCGTTGATCTGGGCCGTTACAGCAAATCTGAATTTACCGCTGCTGGCGATAAAACCGCTGCGACTAAATTCTCAATCGTGCTGACCGACTGCCCGGCAACCGTAACAGGCGCAACCATCAAGTTTGACGGCTCTGCGGACCCAGCAAACTCCAACCTGCTGGCTGTAACCGGTGGCGCAACGGGCGTTGCTATCAACCTGATGACGGCTGACAGCCAGGATCTGCCGCTGGCTGGCGTTAACTCCCACGTATACAGCCTGTCTGAAACTGTACCAAACACCCTGGACTTCTTCGCTCAGTACGAAGCAACGTCTGCAACTGTTGGCGTAGGTCCAGCAAACGGTGTAGCGAACTTCTCCGTTAGCTACCAGTAATCTTCCTGACCGGAAAAATATATGAGGGCCGGTATACGGCCCTTTTTTATCGAGGTGTAAAATGAATTTTCTTAGCAAAACTTTAATTGCCTGCGCAGTGATTTCAGCAAGCGTGTCCGCCGCCAATGCGGGTGTTATTATTGGCGGAACGCGTGTCGTCTATGATGGCAATAAAAAAGAAGCTTCCATTGATGTTAACAACCCGGATAAGACGCCGTACCTTATTCAGTCATGGGTTGAGACATTAAATGGAGGCGCTGAGAAAGCTCCTTTTATTATTACTCCTCCGTTGTATCGACTCGATGGCGGCCAGCAAAACATTGAGCGTGTCGTGGTGACCGGCAACTTGCCGCAGGATAAGGAAAGTCTCTACTGGCTGAATATTAAAGCGATACCGTCAGCGCCCAAAAAAGATAATACGCTGCAAATAGCGATTAAAACGCGCATTAAGCTGATATACCGTCCCGCAGGCTTAAAGTCTCAGCAGCCGCAGGAGTTGAGTCATCAGTTAACCTGGCGTCGTAATGGAAATCAACTTCAGGTTACCAACCCAACCAGCTATGTCATTAACTTTAATGAAATCAGTCTGGGCGGTAAAAAATTGAAAATGTTTCGTATGTACTTCCTGGTGAATCAATGAATTTCACGCTGCCTGCTGGCGCTAACTCAACCTCTGTTAATTATAAAGTCATTAATGATTATGGAGCGGTGAGTGACGTGCAAAGCGCAAGCTTGTGAAAATAATTGGTTTTGGAATGTCGTTTCCAAGGTGACGTGAATGATGATAGTAAGGGAATATAATAATTTTAAACCTGCGCGATTGGCTTTACTGATTGCATTTGCCCTTGCTGGCTCAGTGCAGAATGCCATGGCGCGTGATTACTTCAACCCGGACCTGGTTGAACTCGATAATCCGCAAAATGGAGGTAAAACCGATCTCGCTGCGTTTGAAGCGGGCTCGCAGGCGCCGGGAACTTATCACGTCGATGTGATGCTGGATAACGAACTTGTTGATACGCGTGATATCGAATTCAAAACCTCTGGTGCTCCCAACGATGAGGGGAAATTAGAACCTTGTCTGACCGTGGAGCAGCTGAAAGAGTGGGGCGTAAAAACCGAGCTTTTCCCGGCGCTGGCGGTGGACAACGAACGTTGTGCGAATCTGCACGCGATTCCTTCCGGATCCACTGAATTCCAGTTTGGCGCACAGCGTCTGCTTATCAGCATCCCGCAGGCGGCCATTTCTCGTCAGGCGCGCGGATACGTTCCACCAGAACAGTGGGATGACGGAATCACGGCTGCGCTGCTCAACTACAGCCTGAGTGGCGCTAACAACCGCTCGCGCAACGGGAGCAGTGATATCAGCAACACGCAGTACGCTAATTTGCGTCCGGGAATCAATATCGGGCCATGGCGTCTGCGCAACTACACCACCTGGTCACGGGATGAAGATGGCAAGGACAAATGGGACAGCGTTTACACCTACGCCCAGCGCGCGATCGTTCCGTTAAAAGCGCAGATGACCCTCGGGGACAGCACTGCGCCTGCTGATGTTTTCGACAGTATGCCGTTCCGCGGTGCGCAGCTGGCCTCCGATGATGATATGCAACCCGACTCCCTCAAAGGGTACGCACCCGTCGTGCGCGGTATCGCGCGTACCAATGCGCAGGTCATTGTCCGTCAGAATGGGTACGAGATTTACCAGACCTACGTTGCGCCTGGCGCCTTCGAGATCACGGATATGTATCCGACCGGGGGGGCAGGCGATCTGCAGGTAACAATTAAAGAGGCTGACGGTAGCATTCAACAATTCACCGTCCCTTATGCTTCACTGCCCGTACTGCAGCGAGAAGGGCGATTCAAGTACGCCGTCACGGGTGGGCAATATCGTTCCTATAACGGTAGCGTAGACAAGACACCGTTTGCGCAAATTACGGGCATCTATGGCTTACCGTATGGCTTAACGGCGTACGGCGGTGGTCAAACGTCGAGTCACTACCAGTCGATCGCTGCCGGTATGGGCAAGAACATGGGAGATCTCGGCGCAGTTTCTGTCGACGTCATTCAGGCATGGTCTAGCCCGCAAAATCTGCCGAGCGATAGCGGCCAGTCCTGGCGCGCCCGCTACAGTAAAAACTTTGTCGAAACCGGCACTAACTTTGCCATTGCAGGCTACCGCTATTCGACCAAAGGCTTTTATGGTATGCAGGAAGTGCTTGATTCCTATGGCGATACGGGTGTGATGCAGAATCGGCGTCGTAACCGTATGGAGCTAACCATGAACCAGTCTCTGGGCGGTTCATTAGGCTCGATCATGGTCAGCGCTGTCCGCGAAGACTACTGGAGCTCCGGGCGAGCCATGGAGTCCTGGAGTCTGGGGTATAACAATTTCTGGAACGGCATCAGCTACGGTTTAACCTATACCTCAACGCGTAACGGGACGCCTGGTACCTATGGTAACCCTACGAGCTATGACAAAAGACCAGATGGTGGCGTTTAACATTGAGCGTGCCGCTGGATAAATTACCTGCCGCAAGACGTAGGGCAAACTACAGGCGTTAATAACAGGTAAAAATAGACGGAACGACTCATACGGTTGGCATCAACGGGACCGCGCTGGAAAACAATGCCCTGAACTGGAACGTTCAGCAGGGCTATGGCAGCGATAATGTCGGATACAGCGGCAACGTGAACGGTGATTACAAGGGTACCTATGGTGAGGTGACGGCAGGTTACAGCTACGACCAGAATAATGAGCGTCTGAACTATGGTATTCAGGGTGGTGTCATCGCGCATGCTGACGGTGTGACGTTATCGCAACCGCTGGGTGAAACGAACGTTCTGGTAAAAGTGCCGGGAGCGAAAGGTACTGACGGTACGAAACCAAACGGGCGCGAAAACGGACTATCGGGGATATACAACGGTAAATAACGTCAGCGTATATCGTAAAAACGATATCGTGCTCGACCCGGAAAGCATGTCCGATAACGTCGAACTGGATCTCACTACGCGAACAGTCGTGCCGACCCGCGGAGCTGTGGTACGCGCTGAATATACTGCCAATGTTGGCCAGCGTGCGCTGTTTACGTTATTACGTGGTAATGGTCAGCCTGTTCCATTCGGGGCGATTGTCAGCGTCAATGGAATTAAAAATAGCGGCTTTATCGTTGGTGACAATGGTCAGGTTTACCTAACAGGATTAGGTGAGAATGTTGACCTTATCGCACAGTGGGGGGAAGGAACAGATAAGCAGTGTAGGGCGTCATATGCTTTAAAACCTTCCGATACAAAAAATAACATTGCTGTTGTCAGTACAATCTGTCGATAGGAAAGGAAATGAATATTTTTAGATTTCTTTTATTATTTATTCTCACTGCCGGGTCTGGGATGAGCTTTGCAGCATGCACGAATAACGCAACTACTCCAACCATCAATATTAATTTTGGGAGTGTAATTGCACAAAGAGATGCACTTCCCGGCACAACCGTTGTAACAAAGACGGGTTACTATAGTATGAACTTTACGTGCACTGATACTAATAATACTTATCAGGAAACAATGTATTTCAATGCATTGGGTAACTATCTTTATGATATAGGTATCAGTGGCTATGGTTTGCGACTTTCACAAAACGATGGGGCCTTAAATTTTCTTCATTATTTCCCTACTGGTGCAAGCCTTGTGGGAACGCAAAATGGCACATATCGTTATAAAGCGGAGATTGTCAGAACAAGCGGTGCTCAAGGTTCAGGTAATTTTCTGACTGGCAAACTTGCTGACGCATCTATTGTAAATCAATTTTATATAGCCAGCTGGTATGTTACAGGAGGTAGCATTACCACGACTGCTTGCAGCCTAAATACAGGGTCGTTGAGTTTCCCTATGGGGAATATTCCTACTACGAGTTTTGGCTCCACTGTAGGTACAACGTCAAGTAGCGCACAAGTTACTCAAAACCTGGGGTTAACATGCAATCCGGGTGCGAATATAAATGTTTCACTAAGCGGGCAGCAAAATCCTGATGTATCAAACACAAGTGTTTTAGCACTGTCAAACCAAGGGTTGCCTGGAGTTGCACAGGGTATTGGAGTACAGGTTTTATATGGCGGAGTACCTCTTAACCTTAATGGAAACGTGTTACTCAAGCAATCTACTGGCGGCGCTGAATCGCTACCGATTGTTGTTCGTTATTATCAAACGAAGCCGAATATTGCTCCCGGTTCAGCCAACGCAACAGCGACATTGAATATTACGTATCAATAAGGAAGTAAAATATGAAATTTATGTATTTAGTCCTGGCTTCGTACATTATGATGCCGTTGTTATCCTATTCCGCAGATACGGTAACGATTAACGTAACCGGTAATATAGTAGCGTCGCCCTGTATCGTAAATGGTGGATCGAACAGCCTTAATGTTGATTTAGGGAATATCCAAGCAACAGCACTCTCGACGCCGGGGGCTGCATCAACGCCAGTGCCATTTACACTGTCAGTGACAAACTGTCCGAATGGTACCAGTACTGTCAGAGCAGATTTTGATGGTTCTGCATCCCATGATGCGCCTAATCTCTATGAGAATATGGGCACGGCAGGAAATGTGTATATTGCTTTGTATGATGGCGTAACAGGTGATTCTTTAGGGCCAGGATGTACTTTGTTTAAATCTGTTCAAAGCGACCGTACAGCGTCGATTCCCCTCAAGGTTAATGCGTATTCGATTGATGGTACTACAACGCCAGGTTCAATTAATACGGCTATCGTTCTCACGATGAGCTATCAGTGAAGGCACAATGATATGAATATAAAGATTATTTTATTTTCTTCACTCCTGAGCTCAGCCCCTTTGATGACGTGGGCCGAAACAACAATTAATGTCACTGGCCAGGTCATTGCCAGCCCGTGTGTCGTAGACACGGGCACCGTTTCTAAAGTGGTCAATCTGGGGGAAGAAACCAAGCAGAATCTCATAAATGCCGGTGACGGTGCCGTCTGGTCTGATTTTGATCTGCTGGTGCAAAACTGTCCTGCTGGCACCAGCAGCGTAACGGCCAAATTTACCGGTAATGCAGATACGCAAGATCCCACGGCATGGAAAAACAGCGGGACCAGCAACAATGTGGCATTACGTATTGCCAGCAGGGATCATGCGACAGCATATAGCGTGAACAGCACAATGCAGGTGAATGTCGACAGCAGCACGCGCAGTTCGACATTCCCGCTGTCAGCGAGAATGTTTACGCCACAAGGAAATTCCACTGCCGGAACATTCCAGGCAGTAATGAATGTAGATTTTACTTATCAGTAACGGCTGAAATATTTTTTTTAAAATAATAAGTTTGAGACATCCATGTTGATTAATTCCTTGCTTGAGCATGCTATATGCGGTGTTCGGTTCCAGCCTATCTATTCTTCACAGGAAAAGAAGATAAAGGCTTGGGAGATGCTAAGTACCTTACGTCAGGGAATTGATTGCGAAACGTTTTTTGAAAAGATGTCTTTGAATGCAAGTTCTCGTTTGCTGCGCTGGCAGTTGCGTATAATTCCTCTGTGTGAAGAGGATGGTGACTATTTTCTTAACGTCCCCGCAAAATTATTATGCCAATCAGAATTGGTCAGTGAAATATTGCCCAGCCTGCGTTCTGGTATCGTTATTGAGGTACAAGATCCGTGCAATTTTATTTTGCTAACAAATGAAGAGCGAGAGAGTTTTGATATAATGCATCAGAGAATAAAAAAAACAGGTGCAAAGATATGGTTGGATGATGTTAGAAGTGAGCATTTAGCGCCGCTGGGTGAACGTATTTGCATATTTGATGGTGTTAAAGTAGATAAAAAGAGCTTGTGGGAAAACAGATCGACTCCCCGGGCCTTACAATCAATGATAGCCTACTGCGCTATGATGGTAGATCAGGTGCTTATTGAAGGCATCGAAAATAACGAACTGTTTTCTTTGGCTCAGAATACTGGATGCAATTTAATGCAGGGATTTCTTTGGCCTGAAAAAAAGTTGAATGTCGATTATGTCTCGGTCTGATAAATGATAAATGTTTTAATTAAAGAAGATGATTTTTTATATCACCATAGCCTCAGGTCATTTGTTGAAGATTTTTTTAACAATGAATGTACAAAAAAAGTCAATTTTCTCAATGGCTATGATGTGGAGAATATTGCTCGGGCGGGAATAATCGTTTATGCGTTCAGCAAGGGCGAACATTATACCTGTTTCCCGGAATTAAAATGCGCGCGTAAATGCGTCATAATTGGTATTACCGAAGCGGAAGAGCCATCGTCATCGTTTTTACCGCTCTGCATTCAGCAGACCTTTTTTTGTGTCGCGCTCAGCGTCACTCTATCTGTTGAAGAGGGTATTGCGCCAGGCCTGGAGTGCATACAGTGCGCCTGTTATCCCTGTCCTTTCAAAAGCCTGTTTAAGCTGTAAGCATAAAACGTTATCACAGCGTGAGCTCAATATTATGGCCGGTCTTTTCAAGGGGGAATCCGTCAAAAACATAGCCAGGGAGATGATGCTCACGCCAAAGACGATCTATGCCCATAAGTATGCGGTTATGCATAAGTTTAACCTGAGCAGTGAGCATGAGTTGCTGGAGCTCCTGAACCGATTGCTTGAAAAGCGCTGTAACCCCAATTTGTTTCGTGATGCATTAGATCTGTTTCATTAGGGAATTACCCGGCCAAAAAGATGATCATTCTGGTGCCGGGTAAACCTGATGCTATTTACGCTGTTCCTCAGACGTTCGCCGCGCTCATCAGCCGCGACTTCATGGACTGATACGCCGACGCCGCATAGTCCTCCGCCCAGCGCTGATCCTCAATCGCCTCCAGCTGCACCGCGCAGTACTTCGTTTCCGGGGTTTTCGAGATGGGGTCGAGATTATCCTGCGTCAGCTCGTTGCAGGCCCCGATCCACCATTGATAGGTCATATAGACCGCCCCGGCGTTGATGCGCTCGCTAATGCTGGCGCGGGTGATCACTTTACCCCGGCGCGAACGTACCCAGACCAGTTGACCGTCGCTAATACCTAGTCTGTCCGCATCGGCAGGATTCACCTGCACCCGTCCCGGCTCATCGGCCAGGCTTTGCAGCGCGGCGCAGTTACCCGTCATCGAGCGGCAGGAGTAGTGACCCACCTCGCGGACCGTACACAGCACCAGCGGGAAATCCGCATCCGGAGTTTCTGCCGGCGCGCGCCACGGTGCGGCAAAGAGCTGCCCTTTACCGCTCGGGGTATCGAACTGATTATCTTTGTACAGGTACGGCGTGCCGGGGTGATCGAGCGTCTGGCACGGCCACTGCACGTGGCCCATCTCGCCCATTTTTTCATACGTCACGCCGTAAAAGAGCGGGCACAGCTCGCGCATTTCATCCCAGATCTGCTGGTTATCGTCGTAATGCATCGGATAGCCCATCTCGGTGGCGAGCAGGCTGATGATCTCCCAGTCGCGCTTCACGTTGCCTTTGGCCTCAATAGCCTGGCCAAAACGCTGGAAACCCCGGTCGGCGCAGGTAAAGACGCCGCCGTGTTCGCCCCATGAGGTGGCAGGGAGCAGAACGTCCGCCACTTCCGCCGTTTTGGTCATAAAGATGTCCTGAACCACCACGAAGTCAAGCGCCTCGAAACCGCTGCGGACCAGGCCGAGATCGGCTTCCGTCTGCAGCGGATCTCCCCCATGATGTAATAGGCTTTGACCTTGCCTTCCAGCGCAAGGTGAGGCACCTCAGTAATGCGCGTCCCGACGCGATCGTCCATGTTATTCACGTCGATCCCCCAGGCATCGGCGAACTTCTGCCGGACAGCCGGATCGGTCACATCCTGATAGCCGGGGAACATATTCGGCAGAACGCCCATATCGCAAGCACCCTGGACGTTGTTCTGACCGCGCACGGGACCGACACCGACGGCAGGGCGGCCGAGGTTGCCGGTCAGCAGTGCCAGGCTGGACAGCCCTTTGACGACATCGACGGCCTGGCCAAACTGGGTCACGCCCATTCCCCACATTACGGTGGCGGAAGGGGCCGCCGCGAAGGTGCGCATTGCCTGACGAACGTCGCGGGCGGGGATGCCGGTGAGGTGTTCTACGCGCTCAGGGGCATACTCTTTCACCGTCTGCCGATAGGCCTCAAGTCCTTCAGTAAACCGCGCGACGTAGTTCTTGTCGTACAGCTCCTCTTCCAGAAGTACATAGCCAAAGGCGTTCACCAGCGCCATGTTGCTACCGTTCTTCAATTGCAGATGCTGATCGGCAATGCGCGCCGTTTCGATGCGGCGCGGGTCGCAGACGATGATTTTCGCGCCGTTTTCACGGGCTTTTAGCACGCGCCGGGCGACGATAGGGTGGGAGTCTGCGCAGTTATAGCCAAATACCAGCAGGCATTTGGAGTGTTCAATATCGTTGATAGAGTTGCTCATTGCACCGTTGCCGAGGGTCTCCTGAAGTCCGGCGACGGAAGGACCGTGACAAACGCGCGCGCAGCAGTCGACGTTGTTGGTGTGCAGTACCGCGCGGGCAAATTTTTGCATTCACGTAGTTGGTTTCATTCCCGGTACCGCGCGACGACCCGGTGGTCATAATCGAACGCGGGCCGAACTGGGCTTTAATGCTGCTGAGCTTCCGGGCGGTGTAGCGGATAGCCTCTTCCCAGGTCACCGGGGTGAATGCTTCGCCTTTGCGGTAGCGGATCATGGGCTGGGTCAGGCGTGGGGTGAGCAGGCGGGTATCGTTAAGGAAATCCCAGCCGTAAAATCCTTTCAGGCATAGCGTGCCCTGGTTTGTGGCCCCCTCTGCCGCTTCGGCACGGATGATACGGTTATTCTCAACGACAAGGTTTAGTTTGCAGCCTGCACCACAGTAAGGGCAGACGCTGGCGATTTTTTTCATCAATAACAGACCTGTTAAGAAATGAAGCAAAATGACTGGTAAGCCCAGTCCCGTAACAGGGAGTAAGCAGAAACCATGCCATCTTTATAATGCTTCTTTACAGGGGGTTATGAAGAGAGGGGGGGTGTCATCGTCAGCCTGTTCGACAATTCTGACGATGACACGATCGCTGAATGACAGGGCGTTTAAACGTCATCCATGGTGTAGCCCACAACGATTTCAAGCGTCTTACGAATTACATCCGCCTGCACAACGTCTCTGGTCGCTTCCAGCGTCTGAATGAGCCACAGGATGATCGCTTTATTGGAAATATGACCTTCAGAGGCCAGAACACAGCGTACTGCAGTAGAAAAAATAGCGGACTCTTCAGCAAAACGATCGCCTGCGTGACGGAAATATTCCGCCAGCGCACTGTCTAAAAAAGCAGAGTGGTATTCGGGTTGAAGCTGAATATTTTGTCTCATTTGTTCTCACCGTAGCTGTTAAATTGCAGTCAATGTATTTTTTTTTGGGATCGGACGGCTTTCCCTTTTCCAAACAACGACACAACATTGCCTCTGTTATCATTGAGAGGTCCCTCTCTGCTTATTCGTCCTTGCGCGGTTCTGCGACGTTTTAATCCGAGGCTTTTTGATCCGATATCGGCAATCGCCTTCGCCAGTGTCTCCCGCCGCCGGGGATTCTTTTCATGTGTTTTCATCTGCCGCAGACGCTGAACCAGAGCTTCAGTTGTAACGGGGCCACGCTCTCTCAAAAGAGAAAGAACGGCTTCGCCAATCAGCTGATCGGTCAGTTTGTCTGCGTCACTGCGGTTCATCACGTTATCGTTCGAAGAGCAAACCAAGCAGCATATGGTAATGCTGTTCCTCTTCGGGGCCCTCGGCCCTTTCAAGGCGACTTAACAGTTTGGTACAGAGCGATTTGCGATTGAGATTTCGCCCGTCGCTAAGGATCTCAACAACGACCTGACCCAGCGTTTCCTGTTGGGTGGGAAGCGTGGCTTTTTCGAAGTACTGTGCGATCGCTGCTGCGGAATCTGCGACGTAACCTTTCTGCTGCATGTTTCGCTCCTGTAAAATTATGTAATCAGTAACGTTACATTTAAGGTATACACTTTTTCTAAATCTGTACATTAAAAATGTACAGATTTTTAATAAAATCAGGATATATTTTATAAATGCTCTATTTTCAATCACTTGTTTGTTGTTCATGAAACGGGAATGCTACAGAATATATTGTACAAAACGCACGGCCGCTGTTAAGTTGTACAACACTTGTGAGAGTGCCATTAACGGCGTAAATGATTGAGATGTAAATTATTTGTGAGGCAATTAATGTGCTATAAGAGAAGTCTCTCCACATGGTTTTTGTGGTCAAAAACCCTTAACCCCCAGGAATCGCATGCTTACAACCATCATTTACCGCAGTCATATCTGCGAGGACGTTCCAGTGAAAGCACTGGAAGCTATGGTCGCTGCTGCAAATAATAAAAACCGGCAAGCCAACGTCACGGGGATCTTGCTGTTTAACGGCACACATTTTTTTCAGTTGCTTGAGGGGCCAGTGGAGCATGTTTCTGCTATTTACGAGGAGATCTGCAACGACCCGCGACACCATAACGTAGTCGAGCTGATGCGCGATCACGGCCCCGTCCGGCGTTTTGGCAAGGTGGGGATGGAGCTTTTTGATTTGCGCCAGTTCGACAGGAATGAGGTGCTGCAACAGGTGCTGAACAAGGGAACAACACGCTATCAGCTGACTTACAATGACCGTCCGCTGCAGTTTTTCCGTACCTTTGTCGAGGCCACGGAAAAAGCGAACTATTTTGAACTGCCGCCTGCGGATTCCTGGGAGTTCGTTCGCGAAGAAACACGCTTGTCAGCGCAACCCGAGGTAATCGCGAAAGGAGCGGATTGCAGCTTCGCGTTCCAGCCGATAGTCGATCCGTTTATGCAGCAGGTCGTCTCCTGGGAGGCGCTTCTCCGCACGCCTGAAGGCGGCGCTCCGGGGATCTACTTCGCCAATCTGCCGCGTGACGACGTGTATACCTCTGATTTGCACAGCAAGCAGGTGGCACTCTCAATGGCCAGTGCACTCGGGTTGCAGAACCAGACGTTATCCCTCAACCTGCTGCCTATGACGCTGGTTAACATTCCTAATGCCGTTGATTTCTTGCTCACCGCAATTGAAGCAAACGGTTTTGTCCCTGAGCAAATTGTGGTGGAGTTTACCGAGAGCGAAGCCATTTCCCGTTTTGACGAGTTCACGGATTCAGTCAGACAGCTGAAAAGTGCAGGCATCAGCGTGACGATCGATCACTTTGGTGCCGGCTTTGCGGGACTACAGCTACTGGCCCAATTCCAGCCCGACAGAATTAAGATTAATCGCGATCTCGTCGCGAACGTGCATAAAAGTGGCCCTCGACAGGCCATCATTCAGGCGATTATCAAATGCTGTTCCTCGCTTGAAATTCAGTTCTGCGCGGTCGGCGTGGAGAAGGCAGAAGAGTGGATGTGGCTGGAATCTGCGGGCATTTCCCAGTTCCAGGGCCATCTGTTTGCAAGCCCCCGGCATGGCGGAATTCCGGCGATTGCATGGCCGGAGAAGAAATTCGATTTTTGATAAAGCTGTACAAAATTCGGCAGACTTAGCTGTACGAGAAGCAAACTTTAGACAACAATGTATTAACAGGTGAAGGGAGAACGACCCCTTTCACCTGAGCAAAATGCGGTCTTAGTTATACAAATGGTTTGTACAATCTGATAAGGTTGGTGCAGTTAGGTATGGAAGTTCTGAGCGTGAGGGAGTTAATGGCCTATTACAGTATCGGCGAAGTGGCCGAACGATGCGGTATCAACCCCGTTACGCTGCGTGCCTGGCAGCGACGTTATGGATTGTTGAAGCCGCAGCGCAGCGAAGGGGGTCATCGTCAGTTTGACGATGAAGATATCCTGCGTATTGAAGAGATCAAACGCCTGATGAAAAGCGGCGTTTCGGTCGGAAAAGTAAAAGCCTTGCTGGGAAAATAAAGAAGTCCTGACTCAGGGTAACTGGGTCTCGTTCCAGGAAGAGATGATGACCGTTCTGCGTTATGCCAGCCCGGCAAAGCTGCGCGCCAAAATCGGTGAGTTCCGCCGGGAGCATGCCATGGATGCGCTGATTGATAACATCATTTCCCCCGTCCGCCAGCGAATGAATCAGGATCAAAATACTGTACGCCACATGGCGAGCATGCTTGACGGCGTCCTGATTGAATTCGCGGTTCTAAGCCTGGCGGAGTCGCGCAAGAAAGCGGGTAAAGATGCGTTGCTTATCGGCTGGGAATGCGATGACCGTACCCATCTTTGGCTTGAAGCCGCGCGGCTGGCGCAGCAAGGCTGGCACATTGACGTGCTGGCGGACCCGATTGATTCTCCGCGTCCTGAACTTTTCCCGGGGCAAAAAAATCTTCGTCTGGACGGGAAAGACGCTAACACCGCGTCAGCAGGAACAGCTGGATCACTGGCGTGAGCAGGGTTTTAGCGTTTCATTTCACCAATAATAATCAGAGGCCTTGAGGGCCTTTTATTGTTTTAGACACTTCCAGAACAAAAGCTATCTCAAAAATAGGCATTTCCGATACATATTTTACTTTTCCTCTCTTCGCTGTTTTCTCCAACAGATAATCCATTAATTTTCAAAGTATTGAACAATTAAATCCATCCTGCCTGCATCCTGCCACAGGGTCTATGCTTAATAAAAGTAGACAAAAAGGGCGGTTTAGCCGAATGCCCCTGCTGACAGAGGGTTGAAGTGATAATCGTTATCACTAACATGGTGTTATGCCCTGATGGCTAATCAGATGAGGTGGACCTATGGAACTGCATTCAGAAACCTTCAATCCTGCCGATTTTGCCTGGCGTGGATTAACGCTCACGCCTGCGGCGGCGGCGCATATCCACGAGCTGGTGTCAAGAAATCCCGACATTCTCGGCGTGCGCTTAGGCGTTAAGCAGACCGGCTGCGCGGGCTTTGGCTACGTGCTGGATACCGTCACCGCACCGGAAAAAGATGACCTGGTGTTTGAAACCGACGGCGCAAAGCTGTACGTCGCGCTGCAGGCTATGCCGTTTATCGATGGAACCGAAGTGGATTACGTGCGGGAAGGTTTAAACCAGTTATTCAAATTTCATAACCCGAAAGCGCAGCACGAATGCGGCTGCGGCGAAAGCTTTGGGGTATAGGCGGTACTATGTCTCGTAATACTGAAGCAACGAGTGATGTAAACACCTGGAGCGGCGGACACCTCAACTATAAAGAGGGTTTTTTCACGCAGCTGCAGACCGACGAGCTGGCGAAAGGCATTAATGAAGATGTGGTGCGCGCCATTTCGGCCAAACGTAACGAGCCGGAGTGGATGCTCGAATTTCGCCTGAGCGCATTCCGCGCCTGGCTGGAGATGGAAGAGCCGCACTGGCTGAAAGCCCACTACGACAAGCTGAACTATCAGGATTACAGCTACTACTCCGCACCCTCCTGCGGCAGCTGTGACGATACCTGCGCCTCGCAGCCCGGCGCGGTCCAGCAGACCGGTGCCGAGAACAGCTTCCTGAGCAAAGAGGTTGAAGAGGCGTTTAACCAGCTGGGCGTGCCCGTGCGCGAGGGGAGAGAGGTGGCGGTGGACGCCATTTTCGACTCCGTCTCGGTAGCGACCACCTACCGTGAAAAGCTGGCCGAGCAGGGGATCATTTTCTGCTCCTTTGGCGAAGCCATTCATGACCATCCCGATCTGGTGAAAAAGTACATCGGCACCGTGGTACCGAGCAACGATAACTTCTTCGCCGCGCTGAATGCCGCGGTAGCCTCTGACGGCACCTTTATCTACGTGCCGAAAGGCGTGCGCTGCCCGATGGAGCTGTCCACCTATTTCCGCATCAACGCCGAAAAAACCGGACAGTTTGAACGCACCATTCTGGTAGCGGACGAAGGCAGCTACGTCAGCTATATCGAAGGGTGCTCCGCCCCGGTGCGCGACAGCTACCAGCTGCACGCGGCGGTGGTTGAGGTCATCATTCACAAAGACGCCGAGGTGAAATACTCCACGGTGCAGAACTGGTTCCCCGGCGACGGCAATACCGGCGGTATCCTGAACTTCGTCACCAAGCGTGCGCTGTGCGAAGGTGAAAACAGCAAAATGTCCTGGACGCAGTCGGAAACCGGCTCCGCTATTACCTGGAAATACCCGAGCTGTATTCTGCGCGGGGATAACTCCATCGGTGAGTTTTACTCGGTGGCGCTGACCAGCGGCCATCAGCAGGCCGATACCGGCACCAAGATGATCCACATTGGTAAAAACACCAAATCGACCATTATCTCGAAAGGGATCTCCGCCGGGCATAGCCAGAACAGCTATCGCGGGCTGGTGAAAATCATGCCGACGGCCACCAACGCGCGTAACTTCACCCAGTGTGATTCAATGCTGATCGGTGCCGATTGCGGGGCGCATACCTTCCCGTACGTTGAGTGTCGCAACAACACGGCTCAGCTGGAGCACGAGGCGACCACGTCGCGCATTGGGGAAGATCAGCTCTTCTACTGCCTGCAGCGCGGCATCAGCGAAGAAGATGCCATTCGATGATTGTGAACGGCTTCTGTAAGGACGTGTTCTCTGAACTGCCGCTGGAATTCGCCGTTGAAGCACAAAAACTCCTCGCCATTAGTCTTGAACACAGCGTCGGTTAAGGAAAGCACATGTTAAGCATTAAAGATTTACAGGTTAGCGTGGAAGAGAAAGCGATCCTGCGCGGTCTCAATTTTGACGTCAAGCCGGGTGAAGTTCACGCCATCATGGGGCCAAACGGCTCCGGGAAAAGTACGCTTTCAGCGACGCTGGCGGGACGCGAAGATTACGAAGTGACAGGCGGCTCGGTCGAATTTAACGGCAAAGATCTTCTGGAGATGTCGCCGGAAGACCGCGCGGGTGAGGGCATCTTTATGGCCTTCCAGTACCCGGTGGAAATTCCGGGCGTCAGCAACCAGTTTTTCCTTCAGACGGCGCTGAATGCGGTGCGCAAGTATCGCGGCCAGGAGGCGCTGGATCGCTTCGACTTCCAGGATCTCATGGAAGAGAAGATCAAACTGCTGAAAATGCCGGAAGACCTGCTGACCCGCTCGGTCAACGTCGGCTTTTCCGGCGGCGAGAAAAAGCGTAACGATATCCTGCAGATGGCGGTGCTCGAGCCCGAGCTGTGCATTCTGGATGAGACCGACTCCGGTCTGGATATCGATGCCCTGAAGATTGTCGCCGACGGGGTGAATTCCCTGCGCGACGGCAAGCGCTCGTTCATTATCGTTACCCACTACCAGCGCATTCTGGACTACATCAAGCCGGACTACGTCCACGTGCTTTACCAGGGACGTATTGTGAAATCCGGTGATTTTACGCTGGTTAAACAACTGGAGGAGCAGGGCTATGGCTGGCTTACCGAACAGCAGTAATGCGCTCCAGCAGTGGCACCGGCTGTTTGAGGAGCAGGGTAATACGCGCTCCGAGCAGGCGCAGCAGCACCTGCAGCAGATGCTGCGCCTCGGCCTGCCGACGCGGAAGCATGAGAACTGGAAATACACCCCACTCGACGGCCTGCTGAACGGCGAGTTTGTGACGCGTCTGGCGGAGATTGACCCGGCCCGGCGCGACGCTCTGGCGCTGACGGTGGATGCGGTGCGTCTGGTCTTTGTCGACGGCGTCTGGCGTCCAGAACTGAGTGATGACGCCCGGGATAGCGGGTTCGATATCGTCATTAACGACGACCGCCAGAGCCTGAGCACCCCGGTTCAGCCGGAAGTCTTCCTCCACCTGACCGAGAGCCTGGCCCGCAGCGTGACGCATATTCAGGTCAAGCGTAACCAGCGTCCGGCAAAACCGCTGCTGCTGATGCACATCACACAGGGCGTGGAGGGCGATGAGATCAACACCGCGCACTATCGCCATCACCTTGAGCTGGCGGAGGGGGCGGAGGCCACGGTAATCGAACATTACGTCAGCCTCAACGAGACCCGTCACTTTACCGGGTCGCGGCTTACGATGAACGTTGCCGCCAATGCGCAGCTTCATCACATTAAGCTGGCGTTTGAGAATCCGCAGAGCCACCATTTTGCCCATAACGATCTCCTGCTGGGCCAGGATGCCGCGGCGTACAGCCACAGCTTCCTGCTCGGCGGCGCGGTGCTGCGCCACAACACCAGCACGCAGCTTAACGGTGAAAACACTACGCTGCGCATCAACAGCCTGGCGATGCCGGTGAAGGCAGAAGTGTGCGACACGCGCACCTGGCTTGAGCACAACAAAGGCTACTGCAACAGCCGACAACTGCACAAAACCATCGTCAGCGATAAGGGGCGGGCGGTGTTTAACGGCCTGATTAACGTGGCCCAGCACGCCATCAAAACCGACGGGCAGATGACCAACAACAATCTGCTGCTGGGGCGCCTGGCGGAAGTGGACACCAAGCCGCAGCTGGAGATCTACGCCGACGACGTAAAATGCAGTCACGGCGCGACGGTCGGTCGGATCGACGACGAGCAGATGTTCTACCTGCGCTCGCGCGGCATCGACCAGCAGGCGGCGCAGAAAATGATCATTTACGCCTTTGCGGCGGAGCTTACGGAAGCGCTGCACGATGGCGTATTGAAGCAGCAGGTGCTGGCCCGCATTGGTCAGCGTCTGCCCGGAGGCGAAGCATGAGTTTTCCCGTAGAGAAAGTGCGGGCCGATTTCCCGGTTCTGACCCGTGAAGTGAACGGCCTGCCGCTGGCCTATCTTGATAGCGCGGCCAGCGCGCAGAAGCCGAATCAGGTGGTGGATGCGGAAGCCGAGTTCTACCGCCACGGCTACGCCGCCGTGCATCGCGGTATTCATACCCTGAGCGCCGAGGCGACCCAGCGCATGGAAAACGTGCGCACGCAAATTGCAACCTTCCTCAATGCACGCCTGCCGGAAGAGCTGGTATTTGTGCGCGGCACAACCGAGGGGATTAACCTTGTCGCCAATAGCTGGGGCAACGCCCAGGTGCGCGCGGGGGATAACATCATCATCACCCAGATGGAGCACCACGCCAATATTGTGCCGTGGCAGATGCTCTGCGAGCGTGTCGGCGCGCAGCTGCGGGTCGTTCCGTTGAACGACGACGGCACGCTGCAGCTGGAGCAGCTTGACGCCCTGCTGGACGATAAAAACGCGGCTGGTGGCGGTCACCCAGGTCTCTAACGTACTGGGCACCGAAAACCCGGTGACAGAGATTATCGCAAAAGCCCATCAGGCCGGCGCGAAGGTGCTGATTGACGGCGCGCAGGCGGTGATGCACCACGCGGTGGACGTGCAGGCGCTGGACTGCGATTTCTACGTATTCTCCGGGCATAAGCTCTATGGCCCGACCGGGATTGGCGTGCTGTATGTGAAAGAGGACATCCTGCAGGCGATGCCGCCGTGGGAAGGGGGCGGATCGATGATCGCCACCGTCAGCCTGACGGAAGGGACGACCTACGCCCGCGCGCCCTGGCGCTTCGAGGCGGGCACCCCCAACACCGGCGGGATTATCGGCCTGGGGGCGGCGGTGTCTTACGTCTCCGCAATCGGCCTCGACGCCATTCAGGAGTACGAACAGCTGCTGATGCACTACGCGCTGCAGGAGCTTGCCAGCGTGCCTGACCTTACCCTGTATGGCCCGGCTGACCGACAGGGCGTGATTGCCTTTAACCTGGGGAAACACCACGCCTATGACGTGGGCAGCTTCCTCGATAACTACGGCGTGGCCGTCCGTACCGGGCACCACTGTGCCATGCCGCTGATGGCTTTTTACCAGGTGCCGGCAATGTGCCGCGCATCGCTGGTGATGTATAACACAATGGAAGAGGTCGACAGGCTGGTGGCGGGGCTTAAGCGCATTCACCAGCTGCTGGGCTAAGAAGAGGCAAAAGATGGCAGAACTGCCGGACAGAGACAAATTGCTGCGCAACTTTGGACGCTGTGCAAACTGGGAAGATAAGTACCTTTATATCATCGAGCTGGGGCAGCGTCTGCCGCCGCTCGGTGAAGAGGCGCATAACCCGGAAAACATTATTCAGGGCTGCCAGAGCCAGGTGTGGATTGTGATGGAGCAGTCTGACGACGGCACTATCGCCCTGCACGGCGACAGCGATGCGGCCATTGTAAAAGGGCTGATTGCGGTCGTCTTTATTCTTTACCACCGGATGTCGGCGCAGGATATCGTCGCGTTCGATGTCCGCCCGTGGTTTCGAAAAAATGGCCCATGACCCAACACCTCCCCCGTCCCGCTCCCAAGGGGCTGGAAGCGATGAATTCGCGCCATTCGCGCCAAAGCTGCAATCCT
>OKVS01000300.1_pt1 | contig 20023 bp, 19 predicted proteins | sample 1606911 | NCBI WGS metagenome assembly OKVS01 (sample SAMN03281016, study PRJEB24777) | human gut metagenome | isolation source: fecal sample PR161 from 1 month old female Malay infant, caesarean... | reverse complement strand
CCCGCAGTTGGTCCAGCACGCTGACGATAAAGTGATCCACATCAAGTGACGCTGTTATCGTAGGAGTTAATCAACTCGGCCTCGAACATTGCTGTCCACCCTACACATTCTGGTTTCCACTGCGCAAGCTGCGTGGATATCGCTGGGTATAGTTAAAATGCGAGCCCCTTGGTATGGAGAATAATCAGACGCTTGCCGCTCGGGTTTTTGCTCCATGCCGCGCTTCATTTCATCGACCAGCAGCATATCATCCACGTTCTTGCCGCGGTTGTGCGGCTCGGCGCCGATCTGCTCGCGATAGGCGATATTGTTGGCCATCGTATTGCTGTAGAACCACATCTCGCTCTGCATCGCGTACAGGTCGCCGGCAAAGCCTAACTGGTGCAGAACAGCAAACACATTCTGCTCTTTCAGCGTCCGCTGCGGATTATCATCCGCCCCGCCCTCGCGCACGAACATACAACGCAACGACAGCTTGGTGGCGGTATCGCAAGAGGTGCCGCGGAAGGCGACAAGATTCTTCTCCTGCGCCAGCTTCGGCGTGGTATTACGGTTATAGCCGAGAATACCCATATGATCCCAGCGGGTGGTCTCGCCGATAATAAACACCACATAAGTATCATCAAGATCCTGCGGCGCTACGTAGGTGAATTTTTTCGCGGGGTTAATCAGCGACTTATTATCGGACGACTCATCCACCTGCGCCCAGGCGTACAGCCCGAGCGCCGACAGCCAGTTAGAAGGCAGGTAAGAGTTGGCAATCACGCCGCCGTAGCTCGGCATATCGACTTCTGAATTGCGCTCGACGTTCTTCTGGCGCACTTCCAGCAGGCGAATCGGCCCCCAGACCATCAGCCCGGCCAGCACGACTATCAGGATATTTTTCGCCCGCTGACCTGGCGTTTTCACCTGCTGTAGCAGCGTCTTACGGCAGCGGTTGCTCCAGATAAGCAGTAGCGGTAAAGCGCTAACCGCGGCCAGCCACAGGATCAGATGCCAGCCAATGACCTCTTTCGACAGGTCAATATCGGTGGTCATCACCGAAGCGATAATACCGTAGCCAATGACCACGTTGAGGAAGGTCATGTAATAGCTTGCCGCCGCGGAAAACAGCACCACCAGCGTCGCTAATATGCGCCATACCCGGCGGCCGAATAACGACAGCAGGCGCAGAAGGAAGAAAGTAACCAGAACCGTCGCTACCAGTTCCACCAACCCGGACAACCCTTTCCAGACGGTAAACTCTTGAGCGTAGCCATCGAAGCGGCGGAAAAACACCGCGGCGTTCATAAACCAGCCGATGTACAGCGCAAGCCAAAAACTTAGCTTCTGCTGCGACATCGTTTTAATGTATTTCATGCAAGCAAACCTGGGAAACGAAGAGATGAAACCGCCCTGTTTAAAACGATATAAACAGGAAGATTAATTAAGTGCGTCTGGGTTGGTTATCGGAAACCTCTACAAAGCGCGCTAAGTAGACCACAGCAAATGGCAAAAGTATCCGGAGAGAATGTGATTCAGCCAGATATTTACAAAATATCTGGCTGGTAAGGCATTATTAGCTTAGGGAGGGCGACGCTATCAGGCGTGTGCTTGATGATAAATTTCGCTTTTCGGCTGGCGAATAGTGGTGGAGAGCGCCAGCGACAAAATCAGCAGAGCGAAGATGACGCAGAAGGTGACATAGAAGCCGCCGAACACGGAGGCAATCAGCGAACCGCAGATACTACCAATACCGAAGCCGAGGTAAATCACGCCATAGTTTTTCGCCAGATTATTGAGGCCAAAGAATTCGCTCACCAGCGACGGGAAGACGGTAATGGTGCCGCCGAAGTTAAAGGCCACGCAGGCAATCGCCGCAAAGAAGGTCATTGCATTCAGCGGGGCGAACAGCAGGGCCGCCATACCGACCAGAGAGACCACCTGACCGATAGTAATCACGCGGATACGGGAGATCTTATCAGACAGGATGCCCAGAACCAGACGGCCGCTCAGGTTGGCGATAGAAATCACGGTAACCGCATTCGCCGCCGTCGCCACGTCGAGATGTACCATGCCCTGCGCGATATCTTTGGCGACGCCAATCACATACAGGCCGCTCATGCAGGCCGTCAGGAACATCACCGCCAGCATCCAGTACTGCGGTTTACGCATGGATTCAGCAAGGGTGAAATCATTTTCGACGACGCCGTTAGCGGTAGTGGTCGCAGGATGATTCGGCGCATCTTTCATTAGGGTGGCGCCAAAGACGATCATCACCAGTACGATAGCGCCCCAGATAACAAATGTTTTTTCCAGCCCAACCGTCGCCAGCAGGTGGCTATCGATAAATTTAAAACCGAGGCTGCCAAGGCCATAAGCGCCGATTGAGAAGGCGGAAATCAGACCTTTACGCTCCGGGAACCACTTCACGCAGTTCGACAACGTCAGCAGATAGCCTGCGCCGTCCGCCAAACCGACCAGCAGACCGGCGCTCAGCCACAGCATCATCAGGCTGTTAGCATGGGCAGTGAGGAAAAAACCGACGCCAAGCAGGATGCCGGATGCCATGGTGACGCGTTTCACGCCAAAACGTTCCTGCAATTTACCGGCAACGGAAGAGGATAACGCCAGCCCAAGACTTAACAGGCCGAAGGAAAATGCCACCTGGCTTACTGGCTCGTCCAGTTTGCTGGCCAGAGAACTATTAAACAAACTCCATGTATAAACCGATCCCAGCGCGAATTGCGTAATGATCGTGCCAATCAGCGTAAGCCAGCGGGTATATTGAGTGTTTGCAGCGTTCATAGCAGATGTCCTGAAGGATTAACTGCCGCCACAATAACCAAACCCCCATATCCGGTGGGGAAAAAAGGCATGAACTGCCATCAACGAGGAATGAAATGCATTTATGGCGGAATGAATGGCATTGCAAAACATTCATTCCCTAAATTTTCACCAACAAGTTAGTGTGCGCTATCTCACAGAAACGCGCCGTTACTGAGATTTAACAATAACGACTGCGTTTCAAATGCGTAACAAAATCATTTAGAAATTGGCGCTGACCCCCATCAGATACAGCGTATTTTCACCCGATGGCACATTATCTGCCTGCGAAAGCGTGGCCCATGCCGCCAGATGCGAACCCAGCGGCATATCGGCGCCCAACGTGACGTCGCCCCAGCTACCGTCTTTTCCGCGGCTAATCGACGCATTGTTATCGACAGAAATAGACTGGTTATAGCTTACCTGCGCCCATGGATGCACGCCCCACAGTTGCTGATAATCCATACGCCAGCCAAGCGTGTTGACATAAATACTTTCGCCCGCGCGACGCGTCGCTGGCGGCGGATTGAGATCGCTACGCAAGCTGGCGACCGGCCCGGAGGTCACGCCGCTGGCCAGTGAATAGTTCCATCCCACGCTCATGCCGTGACCTAAATCGGGCGGCGACAGCGCCTGATTTAACGCCAGCCCTGCGGGCGCTTCTGACGCTCTCATACGCTCGGCGAGAATATCTTCATAACGCGGTTGGTGATCGCTATCCCATGTATAGCGTTCGGACGTATTACTTTTTGTATCGTTAGCGATATATTCCTGTTGCCAGGCATTAGCGCCTGAAACACACGACATCCAGATAGTGATGCACGCCGGGATCAACCCACCCCGGAGGCCATTGCATTTCTTTATTATCATTAATGCGACTCCAAAAGAGCCGAATCGGCAATGTTGCTGTGTTTTTATACTCAAAATAATTCGAGCTGCCGCCCACTTCTACGCAACTTGAAGTATAAGAGTTGATGGGAAGTGGTTTCCCTGTATTAACTATTATCTTTATCTTTCAGCCGTCAAGGCGGATGAAAAAGTTTTCTGACGAAAGGGAGAGAAACATGCAACGTTGCGGATGGGTAAGCCAGGATCCTCTTTATATCCAGTATCACGATAAAGAATGGGGAGTCGCCGAGAGAACACCGCAAAAGCTGTTTGAAATGATCTGCCTGGAAGGCCAACAGGCGGGGCTCTCGTGGATAACCGTTCTGAAAAAACGTGAAAACTATCGTCAGGCCTTTCACCAGTTTGACCCGGTTCGCGTAGCGGCCATGGATGAAGCAGACGTCGAGCGCCTGCTACAGAATGCGGGCATTATCCGCCATCGGGGAAAGATCCAGGCCATCATCGGCAATGCGCGGGCGTTTCTCGCCATGGAAGCCAACGGTGAAGCATTCAGCGATTTCGTCTGGTCTTTTGTCGATAATCAGCCGCAAGTTACCCATGCGGCGACGCTCGCCGAAATTCCCACCACCACACCAGCCTCCGATGCGCTATCTAAGGCGCTAAAAAAGCGCGGCTTTAAATTCGTCGGCTCCACTATCTGTTATTCATTTATGCAGGCCTGCGGGTTAGTCAACGATCACGTGACCGGTTGCTGTTGCTACCCCGGGAGACCAGCATGATCCAAAAATGGGATGCCACGGAGACCGGCCCGCTACTCGAGTTATGGCTGGAAAGCACGATTTACGCGCATCCGTTCATTGCTGAAAGCTACTGGCGGGAAAGCCTGGAAGTTGTGCGCGATGTCTATCTTCCCGCCGCCGCCACCTGGGTGTGGCAGGAGAATGACGCACTGAAAGGGTTTATCAGCGTGATGGATTCGCGCTTCGTCGGGGCGCTTTTCGTCGCCCCGCAAGCGATCCGCCACGGTATCGGCCGTGCGCTGCTTGATGAGGTCAAGCAGCACTACGACTGGTTAAGCCTGGAGGTCTATCAGAAAAACGTCCGGGCGGTAAATTTCTACCACGCGCAAGGTTTCCGTATAGAAGACTGCGCATGGCAGGACGATACCCAGCACCCAACCTGGATTATGCATTGGCCGGCGGATCAAATGCGCTAAGCGCCAGCGCGGGTCCAACGTATTTTTCCAGCCATGCCAGCGCCGTATTCCCGGCGCAACCATTGCCCAGACGCGAGGTCGGAATATCTTTCGTCAGCACGTTCACCGCGCCGTTTTTGCATATGCCGGCATCGGGGTCGATATCCGGCCACGCGCCTTCATGCAGGCAAATCACCCCCGGACGGATGCCCTCCGTGACCACTGCGCCAGCCAGTACCTGACCACGCGAATTCCACACCCGCACCAGATCGCCGTCGGCGATATTGCGCGCCTGGGCGTCCAGCGGATGGATAGTCAGCGGTTCGCGCCCGGCGACGGCATAACGTTCACGCAGCGAAGTCTGGTTCAACTGGCTATGCAGGCGGTGCGCCGGATGGGCGGAAAGTATCTGCAGCTGACCCACCTCGGCGTTGCCGTGCCACTCGTCAGGTTCGAGCCACATCGGGTGCGGCGGACAATCGGCATAGCCAAACCCGGCAATGGTCGGCGAGTGAATTTCAATTTTTCCGCTGGCGGTTTTTAACGGGTTAGCCTGCGGGTCTGCGCGAAATGCCGCGAAGCGGGAGAAACGGGCGTTATCCGGGTTTTCCGGCATTTCAATTAGCTGGTTCGCTTGCCAGAATTCGGCAAACGGCGGCAGCGTCACCTGCTGCTGCGCCCCGCGCTGGGCGGCAATCTGGTAGAAGGTCTCCAGCCATTGCAAATCGTTTTTTCCTTCGGTGAAGCGTTCGCGGCCGCCCGCCTCCCAGCGTTCGCTCAGATCGGCAAAAACATCGAAATCGTCGCGCGCTTCATCGCGCGGCGCGACCACCCGCTTCATCGGCACCAGATGCTGATTGCTGTAGTCGCCGGTCATGGTCAGATCGTTACGCTCAAACGAAGTGGTCGCCGGTAAGACGATATCAGCATGGCGCGCGGCGGCGGTCCAGAAGCATTCGGAAATCACAATCAGCTCCGGCTTCTGCCAGGCCTGAATCAGGCGGTTGGTATCCTGATGATGGGTAAAGTTGGCGCCGCCCGCCCACCAGATAAAGCGGATGTCGGGAAAGCGCCTCGTCATCCCGTTGTGCTGATAGCTTGCGCCGGGGTTTTCCAGGGCCTCAACGATGCGGGCAACCGGGATTTTTTCCACCGCGTCTACGCCGCCCGCTACGCTGCCCTGCATGGAGGCCAGCACCGCGGCGCGGCGCGTGGGGTTGCCGCCGTTGGCAAAGTGGTAAGAAAGACCAAAACCGCCGCCGGGCGTGCCAATCTGCCCCAGCATCGCCGCCAGCGTCACCAGCATCCAGTGTTTTTGCTCGCCAAACTGCTGGCGCTGCATGCCCCAGCCGGACATCAGCATGGTGGTGTTTTCGTGGAAAAGTTTCGCCAGTTCGCGGATTTTTTCCGCCGCTACGCCGCAGATTGCCGCCGCCCATTCGGCGGTTTTGGCGACGCCATCGCTTTCACCACTCAAATAGCGGGCGAAAATGTCATAACCGCTGGTACAGCGGGCGAGGAATTCATCGTCCTGCCAGCCATGCTCTACCAGCGTATGGGCGATCCCCAGCATCAACGCAACGTCAGTGCCCATATGCGGCGCGATCCATTCCATCGATTCGCCAAAGAAATCAACGCTTTCCGATCGCATAGGATCGATGCAGATCAGCCGCTTGCCGCTCTGGCGCAGGCGATCAAACCAGGGGATCCCCTGTTCATCCGAGGCGTTCCAGGCGATTTTCAGCGTATTCAGCGGATTAGCGCTCCACAACACCACCACCTCGCTGTGCTCCAGGATAAGCGGCCAGCTGGTTTGCTGTTGATAAACTTCATTACCGCCAACCACATAAGGCATGATCGCCTGCGCCGCGCCGGTTGAATAATCGCCGAGGTGTCCGGTATAGCCCCCGGCAAGACTCATATAGCGCTGCAGCAGGGTTGCCGCCTTATGCAACACGCCGTTAGAACGCCAGCCATAGGAACCGGCGAAAATCGACTGCGGGCCGTAGCTTTCGCGGATCCGCCGATGCTGGGCATCAATCAGATCAAGTGCCTGCTCCCAGCTTACCCGCACGAATTCATCCTGGCCGCGTACGCCCTGCGGCTGTTGCGGCGAAGCGAGATAGCCTTTTCGCACCATCGGATAGCGAACACGAGTTTTACTGTGCACCTGTTCGCGCACCGCTGTTTGCAGCGAGTTGGCGAAGGGGGTGTCCAGCGCGCCGCGGGACGAAATCACATTTTCACCATCCGTCTCCACCAGCATTGGCCCCCAGTGGGCCGCGGTTAAGATGGTTTTAGTTGCAGATGAAGTTGGCAAAGCAGGCTCCTGGGTCAGCGAATGCAGGTGTTGTGACGGTTTGTTAGTCAACCGTTCAATGTTACTTACAAAAAGAGATACCCTACGGGGAATTTTCTCCGTATTCGGACGTCATAATCAACCGTCACGCTTGCGGTGGCAAAGAATAAAAAGGATTAAGGAAATAAGATGAAAAAACGCGTACTCATGATTGCTGCTATCGTTAGCGGCACACTGGCTATTTCTGGTTGTACTACCAACCCTTATACCGGCGAACGCGAAGCGGGAAAATCCGGCATCGGCGCGGGTATCGGCTCCTTAGTAGGCGCAGGCGTCGGCGCGCTCTCCTCTTCCAAACATGACCGCGGCAAAGGCGCGCTGATTGGCGCTGCGGCAGGCGCGGCGCTAGGCGGCGGCATCGGTTACTACATGGACGTGCAGGAAGCGAAACTGCGCGAAAAAATGCAGGGAACCGGAGTCAGCGTGACGCGAAATGGCGATAACATCGTGCTCAACATGCCGAATAACGTCACCTTTGACAGCAGCAGCGCCAACCTGAAACCTGCAGGCGCCAACACCCTGACCGGCGTCGCGATGGTACTGAAAGAGTACGAGAAAACCGCCGTTAACGTCGTCGGCTACACCGACAGCACCGGCAGCCACGATCTGAACATGCGTCTGTCGCAACAGCGTGCCGACAGCGTCGCCAGCGCGCTCATCACTCAGGGCGTGGCGGCCAACCGTATTCGCACCACCGGCATGGGCCCGGCGAACCCGATCGCCAGCAACAGCACGGCGGAAGGCAAAGCGCAGAACCGTCGCGTGGAAATTACCCTCAGCCCGCTGCAGTAATCTTCTCGTTTCCGGCCCGGCAGCCTCCCTGCCGGGCAAAATGCTTGATATCGCTATTTTTCGCGCTAAGGTGTTGGCAGATTTTCAGCAAAGGAAGCCATCATGGCGAAAGCGGCGCGAGCAACCATCAGCGACGTGGCGAAAGCCGCGAAGACCGGTAAAACCAGCATTTCACGCTATCTCAACGGCGAAAAGCATCTGCTTTCCGACGATCTACTGGCGCGGATTGAAAAAGCGATTGCCGAGCTCAACTACCGTCCAAGCCTGATGGCCCGTGGCCTCAAACATGGCCGTACCCGCCTGATTGGCCTGATCATCGCCGATATCACCAACCCTTACTCCGTGAACGTGTTAAGCGGGATTGAAGCCGCCTGCCGCGAAAAAGGCTTCACCCTGCTGGTGTGTAATACCAACAACGAGGTCGATCAGGAGCTGCATTACCTTGACCTGCTGCGTAGCTATCAGGTTGAAGGGATTGTGGTTAATGCAGTCGGCATGCGCGAAGAAGGCCTCAACCGCCTGCAGCAATCCTCGCTACCGATGGTGCTTATCGACCGTAAAATCCCCGATTTCGCCTGTGATGTCGTGGGGCTGGATAACACTCAGGCCGCCACCACCGCCACCGAACATCTGGTGGAAAAGGGTTTTGAAGCGCTGTTGTTTTTAAGCGAGCCAATCGGCTCCGTAAACACCCGCCGCGAGCGCCTGGACGCCTTTCGCGCGACCCTACAGCGCTATGCTGGCGTGGTGGCGGAAAACGCCGAGGTGCCGCTCAACGACGGCGCCATGATGGATAACGTCCTGCGCCAGTTCCACGCCCGCCACCGCGGAATGCGCAAAGCGGTGATTTCCGCCAATGGCGCCCTGACGTTACAGGTCGCCCGTTCACTGAAGCGCGTTGACCTCATCTGGGGCAGCGATATCGGCCTGCTGGGCTTCGATGAGCTGGAATGGGCGGAGCTGGCGGGCGTCGGTATTACCACCCTCAAACAGCCAACCTGGCAGATTGGCTATGCTTCGGTCGAACAGGTCGTCAGGCGTATCGAAGGCGGCAGCGACCCCATCTGCGAGCGGGTCTTCTCCGGCGAGCTTATTGTCCGGGGATCAACGTCTCGTTAACGATTCATCGTGATGACGATCATAAATTAAACATCCTGGCCTTTCCTTTGGAACCGGTACCATCTAGCGTAATAGGGAGTTAAGCCCCACCACGCCAGGAGTTTGTTCAATGGCCAGAAAAATCATTGTCGTCACCGCCGCTTATGGCAACGACCACGTTAAAGCGCTTGGCGGGCAGTCCGCCGTATTACCCTTTATCGCCGGTTCCGGCGCCGATGGCGTGGAAATTCGCCGCGAGCTGTTCAGCGCGGCGGAACTGAAGCAGTTGCCGACGCTGGCGGCCGACATTGAAAAACAGGGGCTGCTGGCCTGCTACTCCGCGCCACAAGCGCTATTCACCGACAACGGCGAGCTCAATCCCCATCTCCCGTCGTTACTTGAAGAAGCGCAAACCCTCAACGCCCTGTGGCTGAAGCTCTCCCTCGGTCATTTCATCCATAACCAACAGCTGGAGACGCTGCGCGACATTCTGAGCGCCAGCGGCATGGCGCTGGTGGTGGAAAATGACCAGACCGATTGCGGCCAACTGGCGCCAATGCAGCGCTTCAAAGCCGCCTGCCGGGTCCATCAGATGCCGGTGACGCTGACTTTCGACATGGGGAACTGGCTGTGGGTCGGCGATTCGCCGGAAGAAGCCGCGCGCCATCTGGCCCCCGCGGTCAGCTATATTCATGTGAAGGCGGCGGAGCCTCATCATGAGAAGTATCGCGCCGTCCCACCGGACCAGGCGGACGCACGCTGGCTGGCGCTGCTCGATAACCTGCCCGCCGACGCGCCGCGCGGTATTGAATTCCCGCTGGTCGGCGACGATCTGACCGCCGTCACCCGCCATTACGTTGATCTGTTACGCGAGGATTAAGCCATGGAAAACTTAGATGTCATTACCATTGGCGAAGCCATGGCGATGTTTGTCGCCACCGAAACCGGCGAACTGGCGGAGGTTGAACGCTTTATCAAACGCGTCGCCGGCGCTGAACTGAACGTGGCGACCGGCCTGGCGCGCCTGGGGCTGAAGGTGGGCTGGGTGAGCCGCGTCGGCAACGATAGCTTTGGCCGCTTCGTGCTGAATTCGCTGGCCAAAGAAGGCATCGACGCGCGCGGCGTGGCCGTTGACGAGCGCTACGCTACCGGCTTCCAGATGAAATCTAAAGTCGAAAATGGAACCGATCCCATCGTGGAATATTTCCGTAAAGGATCGGCTGCCAGCCATCTGTCGACGGAAGATTTTCGCGCCGATTACTTCACCAGCGCCCGCCATTTGCACTTAAGCGGCGTCGCCGCCGCGCTGTCCGACAGTTCGTATGCATTGCTGGAACATGCGGCCAACGTGATGAAAGCTGAAGGGAAAACCCTCTCTTTTGACCCAAACCTGCGCCCGGCACTGTGGAAAAGCGAAGCCGAGATGGTGGAGAAACTGAACCGCCTCGCCTTCAAGGCTGATTGGGTTTTGCCAGGCTTAAAAGAGGGGGTGATTCTTACCGGCCAGCAGACGCCGGAAGGTATCGCTGATTTCTATCTGTCGCGCGGCGTTAAGGCGGTAGTGATTAAAACCGGCTGCGACGGCGCATGGTTCAAGACCGCCAACGGCGAACAGGGCGCCATCGCAGCTATTAAAGTCGACAACGTGGTGGACACCGTCGGCGCGGGTGATGGCTTTGCCGTTGGCGTAATCAGCGCGCTGCTGGAAGGCAAAACGCTGACGCAAGCCGTGAACCGCGGTAACAAAATTGGCTCGCTGGCCATTCAGGTACAGGGCGATAGCGAAGGGCTGCCCACCCGCGAAGCGCTGGGCGAATAATCTTTTCACCTAAAACAGCCGTCCTGTACCCTACATGCAGCGCGGCACAGCAGTGCCCGTCCCGGCGGGCGTATGTCACCTCATTGACAGAGGCAAGCCTATGAACAGTTCAACAAATGCAGCAAAACGTTGGTGGTACATCATGCCTATCGTGTTTATCACGTATAGCCTGGCGTACCTTGACCGCGCCAACTTCAGCTTTGCATCGGCCGCGGGCATTACCGAAGACCTTGGCATCACCAAAGGCATCTCATCGCTGCTTGGCGCCCTTTTCTTTCTTGGATACTTCTTCTTCCAGATCCCAGGAGCGATTTACGCTGAACGCCGCAGCGTGCGTAAACTTATCTTTATCTGCCTTATCCTGTGGGGCGGCTGCGCCTCGCTAACCGGCGTGGTGCATAACATCCCGGCACTGGCGGCCATCCGCTTTATCCTTGGCGTGGTGGAAGCGGCGGTCATGCCGGCGATGCTGATTTACATCAGTAACTGGTTCACCAAATCAGAGCGTTCACGCGCTAACACTTTCCTGATCCTCGGTAACCCGGTCACCGTACTGTGGATGTCGGTCGTATCGGGTTATCTGATCCAGGCCTTTGGCTGGCGTGAAATGTTTATCATTGAAGGGATCCCTGCTGTGATTTGGGCCTTCTGCTGGTGGGTACTGGTGAAAGACAAACCGTCGCAGGTGAACTGGCTGGCGGAAAGTGAAAAAGCGGCGCTGCAGGAACAACTGGAGCGCGAACAGCAGGGCATCAAAGCGGTACGTAACTATGGCGAAGCCTTCCGTTCACGCAACGTGGTGCTGCTGTGTATGCAATATTTCGCCTGGAGCATCGGCGTGTACGGTTTCGTACTGTGGCTGCCGTCAATCATCCGCAGCGGCGGCGAAAACATGGGGATGGTCGAAGTAGGCTGGCTCTCTTCAGTACCCTATCTGGCGGCAACGATTGCGATGATTGCCGTCTCCTGGGCTTCCGATAAGATGCAGAACCGTAAGCTGTTTGTCTGGCCGCTGCTGCTCATTGGCGGGCTGGCGTTCATCGGCTCCTGGGCCGTCGGCGCCAACCATTTCTGGGTCTCTTATACCCTGCTGGTGATCGCTGGCGCGGCCATGTATGCCCCGTATGGCCCGTTCTTTGCGATTATCCCGGAGATGCTGCCACGCAACGTCGCCGGCGGCGCGATGGCGCTGATCAACAGTATGGGAGCGCTGGGTTCTTTCTTTGGTTCGTGGTTCGTCGGCTATCTCAACGGCGCAACCGGCAGCCCGTCCGCCTCGTACATTTTCATGGGTGTGGCGCTTTTCGCCTCGGTATGGCTTACTTTAATTGTTAAGCCTGCTAAGAATCAAAAACTTCCGCTTGGCGCTCATCACGCCTGAACTACTTACGCTACGGAGATTCGCATGAAGCCGTCTGTCATTCTCTATAAAACGCTCCCCGACGATCTGTTACACCGTCTGGAGGAACACTTTTCCGTCACCCAGGTGAAAAACCTGCGTCCGGAAACCGTTTCACAGCACGCGGAGGCCTTCGCCCAGGCGGAAGGTTTACTGGGTTCGAGTGAAAAGGTTGACGCCGCGTTACTGGAGAAAATGCCGAAGCTGCGTGCGACCTCTACCGTGTCTGTCGGCTACGACAATTTTGATGTCGATGCGTTGAACGCGCGCAAGATTTTGCTGATGCATACGCCGACCGTGCTAACCGAAACCGTCGCCGATACGGTGATGGCGCTGGTGCTGAGCACCGCGCGTCGGGTGGTTGAGGTCGCTGAACGCGTGAAAGCGGGCGAATGGACCAGGAGCATCGGGCCGGACTGGTTCGGCTGCGATGTACACCATAAAACCCTGGGCATCGTCGGCATGGGCCGCATTGGCATGGCGCTGGCGCAGCGCGCCCACTTCGGTTTCGGCATGCCGATTCTGTATAACGCTCGCCGGCAACATCCGCAGGCGGAAGAGCGCTTCAATGCGCGCTACTGCGATCTCGATACCCTGTTACAGGAAGCGGATTTCGTCTGCCTCATTCTGCCGCTGAGCGAAGAGACCCACCACCTGTTCGGCGAAGCGCAGTTTGCCAAAATGAAATCTTCCGCCATCTTCATTAACGCCGGGCGCGGTCCGGTCGTTGACGAGCAGGCGCTGATTGCGGCGCTGCAGGCCGGTGAGATCCACGCTGCCGGTCTTGACGTCTTTGAACATGAACCACTGGCAAAAGATTCGCCGCTGCTGACGCTGCCGAACGTGGTCGCGCTGCCGCACATTGGTTCCGCCACCCACGAGACCCGCTATAACATGGCGGCCTGCGCGGTAGATAACCTGATTGACGCATTGAACGGCAAGGTTGAGAAGAACTGCGTGAACCCGCAGGTGAAGTAAGCGAGGAAAGCAGAAGCCCGGCCGGCGGCGCTTACGCCGTCAGCCGGGAGAACAGCGATATACCGATTAACGCGTGGCGTTAACCGCCGCCGTCCAGGCCTGATTAAAGGCCTGATGCTGAGCGGCCAGCGGAGCAATCAGCGCATTGTACTGGCTTGCCTGCTGAGACGTCGGGAACTGAATACCGTTAGCCACGAAGCTCACCTGCGTCCCCTGCTGAGCGACAAAATCACCCACCTGGACCAGTTGCTGAGTAAAGACCTGCGCGGCCGGAATCAGCGGCTGCAGCGCATTCGCCGGCGCCGTCACGACTTTATTAAACACCTGGTCATAAACCGGCTTAAGATCATCAGCCTGCTTCAGCGCGCCATGCGCGGCATCCGCCTGCATTTTGGCGTTTTCCAGCTGCTGGCTCAGCACGCCCAGCGCGCCGTTAGCCTGCCGCAGCGGCTCACGCTGAGTGGTATAATCCTGCGCCACGCGAATGGCGTTAACGCTATCAACCACCGGGCGCAGACCCGCATCCATCGCCTGGCTGACCTGCTGTGAATAAGCGTAAATCACCGCATAATCGGACACGAAGGGGCCGAACTGTTTTTTCTGATCGGCGGTCAGCGTAGGCAGACGTTCGCCACTACGCATCGCCGTATTCTGCAGGAAGTCGATGAACGCTTTGCGCTGATCGCCTTCTTTATCAAAACACCCACTCAGGCTAACCACCATTAATATGGCCGCAACGGCCGCAAACCAGCGAGAGCAGGACTTTCCTGTCGCCATTTTTTTTACTCCTTCAGCCAAAAAAAGCGCAAACAGGCACACGCGTGCCAGACGCTGACAAGGATAGTCCAGGACGGCCTTGCAGGATACCCTTTCCTGATAATCTTACCGCGGAAAATACCCTTTTTCGCCTTCCCGGCGCCAGCCAGGCCCGCTGTTAAGTTCATCACATTTAACGCGATAACTTAAGCCAAAAAAATAGTAAATATCTTTTTGATTTAATTAAAATTAATAAAATTACCGGCGAAGGAATTACGCAAAGCGGACGATAATCGCACGCTTCCTGAAGGCGGCACATTGTCTACAGGCAGGTTCAATGGTTTGATTAATGAGCGATTAACGGCGTTATGTTCGATTATCGCACAAACAACATCAATGACAGCGAGGGAGACTATAACAATACCTCTGTCCCCCGCTCAGCCTGCCAGGAATGCCGTATGAAGAAAACAACCATCGATATTCAGGCTTTTATCAACGAACATCCATTCACGAAGTACCAATGGATGATTCTCGCCTTATGTTTTATTACCGTCGCGATGGACGGATTTGACACCGCGATTATTGGTTTTATCGCCTCAGACCTGGTACAGGAATGGGGGGTTGAGAAATCCGCGCTGGGCCCGGTAATGAGCGCCGCTCTGGTCGGGCTCGCCGTCGGCGCGCTGACGGCCGGGCCGCTCGCCGATCGTATTGGCCGCAAGAAAGTGCTGATTATGTCGATCCTGGTTTTCGGCGGCTTTAGTTTGTTAACCGCATTTGCCAGCAGCCTTAACCAACTGACATTATTGCGCTTCCTCACCGGATTGGGCTTAGGCGCGGCAATGCCGAATGCCGCGACGCTAATGAGCGAATATGCTCCGGAACGCCGCCGCGCGCTGATGGTAAACCTGATGTTCGTCGGCTTCCCAATGGGGTCGTCGCTGGGAGGCTTTCTGTCGGCCTGGATGATCCCGCATTATGGCTGGCAAAGCGTGCTGGTGCTTGGCGGCGTGATGCCGCTGCTGCTGGCCGTGGCGTTAATGTTCCTGCTACCGGAATCCGCACGCTATATGGTCGTGAAACGGCAGCCGGCGCAGCGGATCGCCGCCATCCTGAAGCGTATCGCGCCGTTGCCGGATGCGGTTGAATTTGAGCTACGTGAAGCAGGCCAGGTGAAGGAAAAGTCAGCCATTGGCGTGATTTTCTCCCCGCGCTACGCCGTGGGCACCGTGATGCTGTGCCTGACCTATTTTATGGGATTGCTGATTTTCTATCTGCTGACCAGTTGGCTGCCGCTGCTTATCCGCGAGACCGGCGCCTCGATGAGCCAGGCTTCTATCATCACCGCTCTGTTCCCGCTCGGCGGCGGGATTGGAGTGCTGATCCTCGGTGCGCTAATGGATAAGATCAACCCTAACAAAGTGGTTGCCGTCGGCTGGCTGCTCACCGGCGTCTTTGTTTGCCTGGTGGGTTTCTCAACCAGCAATCTGCTGTTGATGGGGGTAATGGTGTTTATCGCTGGCAGCATTATGAACGGCGCGCAATCATCAATGCCGGCGCTGGCTGCCGGGTTCTATCCAACCCAGGGCCGCGCCACCGGCGTTGCCTGGATGCTCGGTATCGGCCGCTTCGGCGGGATCCTCGGTGCCTTCAGCGGCGCTTTCCTGATGCAGGCGCAATTGTCGTTTGAGACCATCTTCACCATGCTGGCGATCCCGGCGTTTTTATCCACCATCGCCCTGGTAGTGAAATACAAACTGAGCCAGCGCCAACCTGCCGTTAAGCCAAATGACGGTAAAAACCTACAGAAAGCCTAATCAATCCAGCCAGCGCTCTGCGCTGGCTTTTTCTTGCCGCTAACCATCATTTACATAAATTTTCCAAAGCTGCTGACACTCTTAGTAATCATCCCCTTAGCTTTTACGCACGCCGCTTTTCCGGGTGATTAACGAAACCACGCCGACAAATAATCACTTCGGTTATTATTTTCCTTGCTTTTGCGACTATTCTTAAATGGCTCGATGTATTTTCCTCTCCGCAGTGAGACAGAATAGGAGCTCTCAATGGAATATAAAGATCCCGTATTTGATTTGTTGAGTAACCTGGAACAGATTGTTTTTAAAGACCAGCCGCAAACGGCTACGCACGCCCGTACCCCAAGCGTTTTTAATGAATTCGAACGGCTGCGTAAGGGCACAGGCCTTAAGACAGATGATTTCGCCAATGCTATGGGCGTCAGCGTCGCGATGGTTGAAGAGTGGGAATCGCGACGGGTAAAACCTTCATCCACGGAGCTCAAATTGATGCGCCTGATGATGGCCAATCCACAGCTCTCAAGGCAGCTAATAGATTGAAAAACTGGTTTACTATCTTCTTTTGGTAACGGTCCTGATGCAGGGCCGTTTTATATCCTGATGAAAAAAAGTTTGCTATCCGACTGAGAACATGCGTTAATGCTCGCAGGTTTGATGTACAGACCACAGAGCAGTCGAATAGAGCAGTCCTTCAAAGGTTATCCATTAGATATCCCCGTAGTGAACTTTCCCTTTATCGCTTTAAATCTGTAGTCCAGACCACTACGCCGCAAGGCTCACTAATTTTTTTAAAGGTAATTCACTATGTCCGGTAAAATGACTGGTATCGTAAAATGGTTCAACGCTGACAAAGGCTTCGGCTTCATCACTCCTGACGATGGCTCTAAAGACGTGTTCGTACACTTCTCTGCTATCCAGAACGATGGCTACAAATCCCTGGACGAAGGTCAGAAAGTTTCCTTCACCATCGAAAGCGGCGCTAAAGGCCCGGCAGCTGGCAACGTAACTTCTCTGTAAGTTCAAGCCGCTAAGAATAATAAATCCCTGCCTTATGGCGGGGATTTTTTTTATCTGTCGTCAACAGGCGCCATCAGCAGATGGCGCCTGTTGTCATTCAGAGGGCGGCAAAATGCCAGCCCGTTTCCCCCCACTCCAGACAATGGGTCAGCTTCAGACCCTGTAAAAATGCCTCGTCATGCGATACCACCAGCATCGCGCCGGGATACGTCGCCAGCGCGCTTTCAATTGCCTGGATCGACGCCAGATCGAGGTGATTGGTTGGCTCATCCAGCAGCAGCAATTGAGTTGAGTCCCGCCGCCAGAGCACGCAGGCAAGCGCCGCTTTCAGGCGTTCGCCGCCGCTTAACGCCGCCAGCGGAAGGCTGACCTTGTCAGCTCCCAACTGGAGCTGCGCCAGACGGCTACGCAGTATTCCCTCATCCAGTGGGGTATCGCCCAGGTTAAGGTGCGCCATCACCGACAATGATAAATCCAGCTGCGTCAGATGCTGATCGAGATACGCCGCACTCACCGACAGCCGGACGTCGCCAGCGGTTGCCTGCTCCAGCCCCATCAGGGTTTTCAATAATGTTGTTTTGCCACAGCCGTTTGGCCCCTTTAGCGCGATGCGCATCGGGCCATCCACCCGCCAGTCGAGCGGCGCGGGGGATGAGTGAGCCAACTGCAGCGATTCCAGCACCAGTACCTGCTTGCCGGCAGCCACTTCACTGCCAGGCAGTGTGAACATCACCGGATTATCTTCTTCTACCCGCTCCCGTGCCTGGTGCACAGCGGCATTCAGACTACAGTTCTGTTCGCGATGCTGACGGCGCAGCGTGCCAGGACGCTCTTTTGCCGCCCCTTTGTACTTCACACGCTCGAAAGAGGCGATATTCAGCGTATCGACGGTACGCAGCGTCTGCGCCGAACGCCGCTGGGCCGCATCATGCTCCTTTTGCATCCGCGCCCGGGTGCGCCGCCGTTCGATTGCGGCATGTTCCAGCGCCGAGCGGGCAGCCTGTTGCTCCGCTTCACGCTGCTGCTGATATTCAGCATAATTGCCGCCGTAATTGCGCAGCGCCGCCGGCGTCAGCTCAATAATTCTCGGCATCAGGGCCAGTAATTCACGGTCATGGCTGGCGATTAAGGCCCCGCCCCGCCAGAGTTTCAGCTGTTGATACAGCCACTCCCGACCCTGACGATCGAGATGGTTGGTGGGTTCATCCAACAGCAGATAGTCCGCGCCAGAAACGAATGCGCCGCACAGTAGCGCCTTCATTCGTTCGCCACCGCTGAGCGAAAAGGCAGGACGATCGGCGGCGAATGCCGGGAGCCCGGCATCGCAGAAGGCTGAACTCAGGCGGTCGGGCAGATCCCAACGGCCATCCAACAGTTCGAAGTCATTTGCCAGCCCTTTTCCCTGTTCAAGGCGGGACAGGGCGTCGAATAGGGACGCATAACCCAATAGCGAGGCGACGGTTGTCCCGGCGGTGAGGGTCGGCTGCTGCGCCACCCAGGCAACGGTGGCTGACCGTTCGATATGCCCGCCGGAAGGAGAATCAAGGCCCGCCAGCAGACGCAACAGGCGTGTCTTGCCAACGCCATTTCGCCCGACAAGGCCACAAAGCAACGGTTCCAGCGATAAAATTCGCGGGCCCAAAAAAGCGTCTGTCCCGTCGCGAACTGACAGGTGACCTGATGTAAAAACAAAAGAGGGGGTGTGGGCACAATGAGCCATAAGCACTCCTGAATGAAATCAATACTCCCCTACCCGCAGCGTTTGCGAGGTAAGGCGTGAAATTCATCAGTCGTGTTTGTTCATTTGTCGTGTGCGCTCCAGTGAGACGAGGGATTCGTCGGGGCATAGGATAGCCAGGCCCGAGCCTGGATTTCAAGATTATTTTTTCACCATTGCGATAAGGCAAAAAAAAGCCTGCCGGATGGCAGGCTTTTGACCTTTCTCGAGATAGTTACTGCAGCAGTGAAATATCCGCAACCTGCAGGAACAGCTCGCGCAGTTTGGACAGCAGCGTCAGACGGTTGATGCGGACATCTTTGTCTTCAGCGTTAACCATCACATTTTCGAAGAACTCATCAACCGGCTCGCGCAGCGCAGCCAGCTCAATCAGCGCATCCTGATAACGGCCTTCGGCGAAGTAAGGCTGGAGTTTATCACGCAGCACCACCAGATTACCGGCCAGCTTGATTTCCGCCGCTTCTTTCAGCACCGAGGCATGAACGATATCGTTCAGGGTCTCGTCGGATTTCGCCAGGATGTTGGATACGCGCTTGTTTGCCGCCGCCAGGGCGGAGGACTCTTCCAGCGTACGGAAGTGCGACACGGCCTTCATGCGCGCATCGAAATCCGCCGGGCGGGTCGGACGACGCGCCAGTACCGCCTGAATAGTATCAACACCGTAGCCTTCGTCCTGATACCAGGCGCGGAAGCGGCCCAGCATGAAGTCGATGACGTCATCAACGACGTTGGCGTTAGTCAGCTTCTCACCATACAGACGCACCGCTTCTTCGGTCAGCGTTTGCAAATCAGATTCAGGTTCTTCTCAACGATGATACGCAGCACGCCCAGCGCGGCGCGACGCAGCGCAAACGGGTCTTTGTCGCCTTTCGGATGCTGGCCGATACCGAAGATACCCGCCAGAGTGTCCATCTTGTCGGCAATAGCCACCGCGCAGGCAACAGGGTTTAGACGGCAGCGCATCGCCGGCAAAACGCGGCTGATACTGCTCGTTCAGCGCGACCGCAACATCTTCCGCTTCGCCGTCATGGCGCGCGTAGTGCATACCCATCACGCCCTGCGTGTCGGTGAACTCGAAAACCATGTTGGTCATCAGGTCGCACTTGGACAGCAGGCCCGCGCGGGTCGCATGGTTAACGTCAGCGCCAATTTGTTCGGCAATCCAGCCCGCCAGCGCCTGAATACGATCGGTCTTATCGCGCAGGGTACCCCAGCTGCTGTTGGAACAGCACGGTTTCCAGACGCGGCAGGTTATCTTCCAGACGTTTTTTCACGGTCCGGTATTGAAGAAGAACTCGGCATCGGTCCAGACGCGGACGAACGACCTTCTCGTTATCCGGAGATGAGTCTGCTGTGGATCTTTGGACCTCGACTATTCGCCACGAAGATGAAGTTCGGCAGCAG
>OKVS01000299.1_pt1 | contig 20044 bp, 25 predicted proteins | sample 1606911 | NCBI WGS metagenome assembly OKVS01 (sample SAMN03281016, study PRJEB24777) | human gut metagenome | isolation source: fecal sample PR161 from 1 month old female Malay infant, caesarean... | reverse complement strand
ACTATATCGTTGGATATTACAGCGCACTAAGACCGCACGAATATAATGGTGGGTTACCGCCAAACGAATCAGAAAACCGATACTGGAAAAACTCTAACGCGGTGGCCAGTTTTTGTTGACCACTTCACTTTTACGGACTCATAGAGCGGCGTTCCGGAAGGATCCATGCCTTCAAGCCTGAGAGATGCTTCAGCCTTGCGGAACCCGGTCAGGCGCAGTTGCAGTGTCCGATCATCAGCCATGGGTTTTCCTTTGAGCAGTCATGCGAATAAGGCAGGCGTAAAGTGGGCCCACTTTACATATCCTGCCCGGATGTTGCCGTTGTACAGCTGTGCAGGGAAAAGTGGAAAACGGCAGGAAAGCGTTGCACCAGAGTGTGTAATCAGAGAGGAAAGTGGTGTACCGAGCGATACGAGCCCTGTTCAGCATTACAGACATTACGCTTCCTCGGTCATTCACTCACTTCGTTCGGTCATGACGCTGCGGCGAGCGTTACCAGCTCAGGCAGAAAGCCATGTAAAAGGTCTGTAGGATTGCCGGTTTTCCATAGGCTTCGCCCTCCTGACGAACATCACAGAAATCTGGCGATTTCCGGTGCTCAAGTCAGAAGGGGCGAAACCCGACAGGACTTAAAGATCCCCACCGTTTCCGATGGGTCGCTCCCTCGTGCGCTCTCCTGTTCCCACCCTGAGGTTTACCCGTTGCAGACCGCCGTAAGGTGGCGTTTTCTCATTCCTACCCGTGCAACTGGGTTCCTTTTAGGTGGTTCGCTCCAAGCTGGGCTGTATGCACGAACTCCCCGTTCAACCCGACTACCACGACTTTCAGGTAACTGTACTCTTGAATCCAACCCTGAAAGGCACGACGAATCGCCACTGGCGGTAGCCATTGGTGACAGGTTTACGGAGCGGAGCAGTGTATATAAGTACACATAGAGTTCTTGAAGAGTTAGCCTAACTACAGCTACACTGGAAGGACAGATTTGGTCGCTGCGCTCCGTTTAAGCCAGTCACCACGGTTCAGAAGTTCCCCAACTTACTGAACCTTGAAAAAACCGCCTCCCCAGGCGGTTTTTTCTTTTCAACGAGATTACGCATATTCAGTATTAGCGTCAATATACAGGCTAGCGCTTGTACTTAGCTCTTATCTCGTCTTTTCTTGAAGCCATAACTCGCTTCACTTCCTCATTGGAAGTGAATCTACCGTCTCCAGAATTAGCTTTTGCAACAGCCAGCTCTACCTGCTTCTTCAGCCATTTTTCATGCTGACTAAGAGGCTCAACCTCTCTTGCCAATTGCTCAGCAAAATCTCTGCAAGCTTCACTTAGAGTTTTGCCGCGGGCTTCTGCCGCTTTCTGGGCTCTCATCTTGACGTTCTCATCAAGCCTGAAATGAAATTTAGTATCCATAAGATCCTCCGACACCCGTAATGTTAGTACAGTTGTGCGCACAAGCAACATACATATTTATATAATAAAAACCCATTAAAAACATTGACTTATACGTAATAATCATGTCGGATAGAAAAAAACGAAGAAGGATGATGATCGATCAGTGAAGATCAGTTAAAATACAAACAAGAGAAAAAAGGAGGATGCATGGGATTCATAAGCCAGCTTTCAAAAACAAAAATATCAACACGCCGGGGATCTGCTAGTCAGATAACAGTGACCCAATCATTCAAGCCTTCAACGTCAGCAGAAGAGCTTTCCATCAGGATCTCGACTGAATGCCTCAACAACATAAGCTTGAAAATCGGAGATAAGGTTGACGTACTTTATGATGCAGATAGCGATACATGGATGATAAAAAAAGAGGCGGAAGGCTATAAAATATCCGGAAAACCGGATGCTCCGACAGGACTGATCCGCTACACACTGAAAGAAGGCCACAAGAAATTTACCAGTACCCGGGAATCACTTCCGGTTAAAAAAGATAGTAATGACGACACCATCGTATTCATGGGTGACAAGATGACGTTTAAGCTGAAGGAAAGCGAATGATGGCAAGCAATCTCATTTGGGAAGAAGAAGCTATTGATGATCGGGCTGACTACTTCGAATGGCTTTATCAGCAGAATCCAAAAGCTGCTGAAGATGCAGATCAGTACATAGAAGACACAGTTGACTTACTAATAGAGAATCCATTTCTCGGCAAAGATAGTGAAATAGTGTCTGGCGTGAGAGTTCTCATCATCAAGGGCCTATCGTTAAATGTGTACTATCAAGAAGGCCATGGAACAGTAAAAGTTCTACGAGTTCTCCATCAATCACGAAACATAGCAAAACTCATTTAAGGCAACGCAACCTGCCTCAGCGAGGGAGAAAGAAGCAACTCAAAAAATGTTTTAACAATGTATTTTGTTTTCTAGACAGAAGACAGAGCCAGTCTACGCCCTTATAAATTAGGCAAACAGCTCAAATCCTAAGGAAAAAGTTCATTCAAGTAGAGACCTTTTTCCTTAGGATATACGTATTTACCATAACATCTCTTGGGCGCACCCTCTGAAAGGCCCTCAGCGTCACTCTGCAACGAGTTAGCCATTTCCAGCACCTTTCCTGGCCATAACCCTGAAAAACGCACCTGATGATTTCTGCGCGTCTGCATGGCTATGCACGGAAGTGAATGGAGGATAGTTTCGCACGGATGTTGTAACCAGATGCTCATTTCCAGCACAGAACTCTCTAGATAACGGTGAGCGGGTGCGCAGTTTACTGTGCGACCGTGAGGCGTTGGGCAAGCCGCCAGGCGCGGCAGGAATATCGCCAAAGGGGTCGGATTTAACGAGGAGTGGGACCGTAGTTCCTGGCGGGTGTCGGGCGGAGCCTGACCAGGAGGATTTGGCGTGCCGGCGGTACTCCAAAAACACATCGTGTCCCGCTGTTTTGTGGCGCCGGCGCAGCTGGCTGTGGACACAAAACATTTCCTGTCCGCGTCAGTTACTGTTTGCCCGCTTCTGGTGATGGGCCAGTATCTCAGCGCGGCCTTCGTCGTAGGTGATCTCACCGGAAAGAAGCCGCGCTTTGAAGTGGTTTACTGAATTTGGCCACCTGAACAGAGGTGATATGCTCACCTCAGAACAACACAGGTGTCATAATGAAAAAAAGAAATTTCAGCGCAGAGTTTAAACGCGAATCCGCTCAACTGGTCGTTGACCAGAACTACACCGTGGCAGATGCAGCCAGCGCTATGGATGTCGGCCTTTCCACAATGACGCGATGGGTGAAACAATTACGTGATGAACGGCAGGGCAAAACACCAAAAGCCTCCCCCATTACCCCGGAACAAATTGAAATCCGTGAGCTCAGGAAAAAGCTACAACGTATTGAAATGGAAAATGAAATATTAAAAAAGGCTACCGCGCTCTTGATGTCAGACTCCCTGAACAGTTCTCGATAATCGGGAAACTCAGGGCGCGTTATCCTGTGGCCACTCTCTGCCATGTGTTCGGGGTTCATCGCAGCAGCTACAAATACTGGAAAAACCGTCCTGAAAAGCCAGACGGCAGACGGGCTGTATTACGCAGTCAGGTACTTGAACTGCATGGCATCAGCCACGGCTCTGCCGGAGCAAGAAGCATCGCCACAATGGCAACCCAGAGAGGTTACCAGATGGGGCGCTGGCTTGCTGGCAGACTCATGAAAGAGCTGGGGCTGGTCAGTTGCCAGCAGCCGACTCACCGGTATAAGCGTGGCGGTCATGAGCACGTTGCTATCCCGAATCATCTTGAGCGACAGTTCGCCGTAACGGAACCAAATCAGGTGTGGTGCGGTGATGTGACCTATATCTGGACGGGTAAGCGCTGGGCGTACCTCGCCGTTGTTCTCGACCTGTTCGCAAGAAAACCAGTGGGCTGGGCCATGTCGTTCTCGCCGGACAGCAGGCTTACCATGAAAGCACTGGAAATGGCATGGGAAACCCGTGGTAAGCCCGTCGGGGTGATGTTCCAAGCGATCAAGGCAGTCATTATACGAGCAGGCAGTTCCGGCAGTTACTGTGGCGATACCGGATCAGGCAGAGTATGAGTCGGCGTGGAAACTGCTGGGATAACAGCCCCATGGAGCGCTTCTTCAGGAGTCTGAAGAACGAATGGGTGCCAGCGACGGGCTATGTAAGCTTCAGCGATGCAGCTCACGCAATAACGGACTATATCGTTGGATATTACAGCGCACTAAGACCGCACGAATATAATGGTGGGTTACCACCAAACGAATCAGAAAACCGATACTGGAAAAACTCTAACGCGGAGGCCAGTTTTAGTTGACCACAACAGACTACCTGAAGGGAGCCGCGGTCGCCTGGCAGTTGCAGTAGCAGGAGATCATCCAGCCGCAGTACAGGTCACGATGACTCTGGTTAATGATACCGGCTTTGACCCCGTATTTTCCGGCTCTATCGCTGAATCATGGCGTCAGCAGCCGTGCACACCATCCTATTGTTGTGACTGGGAGGCTGCCACCATGCTTCGCGCTTTCCCTCTGGCGAAAAAGGGAGAAGGACGGGCCCGTCTGCCTTCACTTTATGCCAGCTTCGGTAAGCTGGGTGAGACACCGACTCATGAAGATATCATTGATAACAATCGATCCATCAACTGGCCTGTATAACGTGGCTGCCGGTGATTAAGAAAGCTGCACCTACCTAAGTAGTAGCAAACGCACACTTTTTAGAAAAATCGATGGTCAGAAACTGGATTAGCAATTCCGTTCCAGGGTTGCTTTTGATTTACGTTGGCGTCTGATCATTGATTTATCCTCAAAAGCCCAACCTCATTGGTAATGAACCAGCTCCGTGAATGTCCGCTCTGGCACAGAGCGAAATTTTTTGATCTCCCCCCTGAAATCTAAACTTAGTCATGTCACGTTTTTGGGTTTCTAAAATTTTAACTTCGCGTTTTTCGTTGCCGTAAGGGTTATACAGAAATGTCTGTTAAGCAGAGTTCAAAATTGATTGCCGTGATCACGACTGGTTTGAAAGCCGCGCCCAAGCCTGTACAGCTCTGGTTTGCGTTGATTATGAACCTGTCAGCCTAAAGCAAGCGGATGGACGATGAGTATTGGTAATCTTTCAGAGTCCGGAAAAGTTCAGCCCCAGTCTGAACAGGCTTGCTGGCGCCAGTCCAGTTTCATTCAGTCGTGGTTTGGTTCTTACGGCCTGTGCAATCTACCTCATTAGGCACATCGGCCTGCCAGATACCGGCTCGGGGTGTATTTCCGCTTCCACGCTGAATACTGTTCTCAGCAATCCTGGGGTCATCACCTCTTCTGGTGTGCCTTGCGCCATAACATGTCCGTTTGCCATTACCACCAGTTGATCGCAGTACCGGCTAGCCTGATTAAGGTCGTGCAGCACAGCGACCACCGTTTTCCCCTGAGTCCGGAGTTCGCCCATCAACCGCATCAGGTCCACCTGGTGATTGATATCAAGATAGGTGGTTGGCTCATCAAGTAATACAACGGGCGTATTCTGGGCCAGGACCATTGCCAGAAATGCGCGCTGGCGCTGACCGCCGGAAAGCTCGGTTAACCGACGAACGGCAAGATGATTGATCCGGGTCTGGTTCATGGCGACATTAACTCGTGCATTGTCTTCAGCGGAGAGACGCCCCCAGAGTGACAGCCAGGGATTACGACCATACGAAACCAGCTCCTGGACTGTGATCCCCTCTGGCGTTAAATGGTGCTGAGGCAGCAGCGAAAGCCTGCGGGCCAACTGGCGCGATGAGAGCATATTTATGGGATTATCGCCGAGAAATACGGTGCCAGACTGCGGCATTAAAAGCCGCGAAAAACAGTTTAACAGCGTCGATTTCCCGCAACCGTTAGGACCGATCAGGGCGGTGATCTTCCCCGTTGGCAGTGAGAGTGAAACGTCGTTAAGTACCTTGTCTGTCCCGTAACTGACCGTCAGATTTTCAGTTCGTAAAGTCATTTATCGCATTCTCACAAGCAACCAGACAAACCACGGCGCACCGATAATGGCGGTCAGCACGCCAACCGGGAGCTCCAGTGGGGGATGAATAATTCTCGCCAGCAGATCGGCAACCACCAACAGCAACGCACCTGTCAGGGCCGAAACAGGCAGCAGTCTGCGGTGACGTCCACCGGTGATGCTACGCATCATATGCGGCACCACGAGACCAATAAAGCTAATCGGGCCGCAGGCGGCCACGCCGGTAGATGTCATGGCGACAGCTAGTAACAAAGCCCAGAATCGGGTATGGGGCACCGACACACCGAGCGTGGTGGCGCGCGCATCGCCGAGTGCAAGGAGGTCGAGATCGCGGCAAAAACTCAGGCTCAGCGGCAGAAATAAAATCATCAGCGGGATGGCAATCTTCACAAAGCTCCAGTCACGGCCCCATAAGCTGCCGGTCAGCCACAGCAGGGCGTTGTTCACATCCTGCGGGCGCGAGAGCATCAGATAATCCGTCAGGCTGGCCCAGCATGCAGAAAGCGCCACGCCGGTGAGCGCCAGCTTCATCGGCTGGTGGGTCTTTGCCAGCATCTTCAGCAATATCAACCCCGCCATGCCGCCCGCAAAGGCCAGCAGCGGCAGCACCATCACGGGCAGTGACGGCATAAGAAGTAGAGCCCCCACAGAGGCCAGGCTGGCGGCATGGTTAACACCGAGAATATCCGGTGATGCCAGAGGGTTGCGCACAATCCCCTGTATCAGCACGCCCGCCACGGCGAGGGCTGCACCGACAAACAGTGCCAGCAGCAAGCGCGGCAGTCGGTACTCCATCAATACATAATAATGCTCGCGTCCGGCCTGCCAGTCGGTCAGCAGCGCGCGCCACGGCACGGGGATCACTCCCATATGGAGTGATAACAGCGCACAGCCCGCCAGGGCAAGGGTGATGAAAATAACCAGCGCAATTTTCATCCTCGCCTCCTCACAAGCCAGACAAAGCAAGGGCTGCCAATCAGCGCCAGCACTGCGCCTGCGGGCAGATCTCCGGGGAAGGCCAGTGCGCGTGCGAGTACATCTGCCAGCAGCATCAGCGTGGCCCCCAGCAGCATGCTCACTGGCAGTACGTTGCGCTGATCGAAGCCTGCCCAGAAGCGCGCCAGATGTGGCACCAGCAGACCGATAAACGCCACCGGACCTGCCACGCTGACGCACGCACCAACCAGAAGCAGCACTAACATATTGATGACCAAACGTAGCCTCGTCAGGTTCACTCCCAGCGTATGGGCGGTGCTGTCGCTGAGGTTGAGCAGGTTCAGTTGATTCGCCAGCAGCAACACGACAGGGACTGCAGTGACCACCACCGGCAAGAGCTGCCAGACATCCTGCCAGCGGGCGTGGGACACTCCGCCTGCCAGCCAGTAAAAGATGCCGTAAGCATGATCTTCGGCCAGCAGCAGGGTGATGCGGGTAAGGCCCATACAAAAGGCCGACAGCGCGATACCCGCGAGGATCAGTTTGTTTCTGTCATGGGTATGACGAAATCCGCCTCCTGCGGTCATGACCAGCAGCCAGCTCACGCCGCCCCCGCATGCCGCGATGAACGACAGAGAATAGCCTGCAATCGGCGTCGGACTCAGCGCGCTGGTAAGCGCCATAGCCAGCGCCGCGCCGCTGTTAATGCCGAGCAGTGAAGGAGAGGCCATTGGGTTGTGGGTCAGGGTTTGCAGCAGCGTGCCCGCGAGCGCCAGGCTTGCGCCGATCAGAACGGCGACCAGGCTTCGTGGCAAACGAAGGTTTTGCACCAGCGCTTCTGGTAGCGTTGGCGTGTGTCCAGGCAGCAGGGCGCGGGTTGCATCTGCTCCGGAAACAGGAATGGCCGAGTAGCAAAACAGACTCAGCCAGAAAATAATAATAAGTGCTGCAACGGGAAGCCCCCACAGCAGCACCGGGTGTTTTATCGCGGTCATTTCACAACGGTAAGCGGCTGATGGTGGAAGATTTTTACCGTGTCAGCGGCAATACGCTCTGCAGCAAAAATACCGCGCATCCGCGCCCAGGTGTTACTGTCGACCGAAGCAACCTGCTGCTTCTGCGCGGCGGTTAACATCTGCCAGAGCGGATCTTGTTGCCAGCGTTTAACAATGCTCTCTTCGCGATAGTGGGCAACCAGCAGCCAGGCAGGATTGACCGCCAGCAGTTGCTCCAGGCCGATGGACGGCATGGACGCACCCGCCATCGCAGCGGGAACGTTCAGCCCCAGAGAGGCCAGCACGCTGCCGGTCCAGGTCTCCTGAGTATGCAGGTTGAATTGCTGTTCGCGTGATGTGCCAAAGGCCACGCGTGTCCCTTTGGGAAGCTGGCTGGCCCACTGCGCCATCCTCTCTTTATGTTGTTCCAGGCGTGCCTGCATCTCTCGCTTTTTACCCACCATTTCGCCGATGATAGCCGCAGATTGCAAATTTTCAGCGTAGGTTTCGTTGCGGGACTTAAGCAGCAGTACCGGCGCGATTTGCTGCAAGGCGATGTAAACCCCCGCATGGCGACTGCTGTCGGCAATGATCAGGTCTGGTTTCAGAGCGGCAATGGCTTCCAGGCTCGGCTGCGCGCGCGTTCCGACGGACTGCCACGGTTTCAGGTGCGCACGCACTTCGGGCAGGATGCGTTTTGCATCGTTATCGTCGGCAATACCGATCGGGCTGACGTCCACGGCGGCCAGCGCATCGGCGAACGAGAGTTCCAGCACCACAATCCGTTGTGGCGTTTTTTCGAGTGTAAACGTGCCGTGTTCGTCCTGAACCGTGGCGGCAAAGGCGTGGCTGATCACCAGCAGCAGGCCTGCAAAAACAAAACGGATAAATGCCAACATAATCACATTCCAGCTAAAAGCCCGGCAAGCCGGGCGTTAACACATCAGAACTTCAACGACCCCTGCATATACAGCGTGCGCGGCTGGCCTGCATAGATGCCTTTGTTGTTGTCGTCATAAGAGCGGATGAAGTAGTCCTGGTCGAAGATGTTTTTCACACCGAATGCCAGGTTCAGATCTGCCATCTGCGGGCCAAAGTCATACGCCACGCGTGCGCCCCAGAGCATGAAGCCGGGAATGCGGCCGGTACTGCCGTCGGCGCTCTCTTTCACCGTATTGGCGTTATCCGCAAACTGGCTGGACTGGAAATCGCTGTTCAGATTGAACGTCCAGTTTCCTGGCTTGTAGTCCACGCCCAGCGTGCCTTTATGTTTCGGGGAGAATGGTACCAGATTGCCGTAGGTGTCGCCTTTCTCGCGGATTTCCGCGTTCACATACGCATAGCTGGCGTAGATGGAAACGTTATCAAGCGTTGGCGTTAGCGTACCCAGATCGTAACGTGCCTGCGTTTCCAGCCCGGTATGGCGCGTTTTGCCACGTGCAGTGACGGTGTCGTTGGTCTGGTTGGAGTCGTACTGATTGTTAAAGTTAATCAGGAACAGCCCCATTTCCGCCGTCAGCGCGCCGTCGTCGTAGCGGGTACCGAGTTCCCAGGTTCGCGCTTTTTCCGGTTCCACATTGCCGCTTTGCACAGCCTTGCCAATCTGGCTGTACTGTACGGTGCCGAACGAGCCTTCAGTGTTTGCATAAAGATTCCAGCTGTCAGTCAGGTGATAGAGCACGTTCAACGCCGGAAGCGGTGCGTTATAGCTCACTTCTTCGTGCGTGCCTGTGATGGCGTTGTTCTGGTATGACTCGATATGTTCGAAACGCATACCCGGCGTGATGGTCCAGTTGCCGATGTCGATTTTGTCATCCAGATACCAGGCGTGCGCCTCGGTGCCGGAACGCGTATCGCGGTCGTAAGGGCTTGAGCCGGACGGCAACTGCCCGCTGCTGGTGGCGGTGTAGTAACGCATTTCATGCGTTGATTCATTCACATAGCGATAGCCCACGCCCACTTCGTGCGCGGAAGGGCCGATCATAAAGCTCTGGCTGTAGCGTGGCTCAATACCGCGCACCCAGTAGTTACGCGGCGAGAGGGTGATGCGTTTGCCTTGCTCCAGGTAGCCGCTGCGCAGGGTTTGGGTGTAGAACCCCTGAATGTTGAATTTATGCTGGCTGTCCGGCTGGAACTGGTAGCCCAGGCTCGCCAGCTTGCGACGGCCCCAGAAGCGGTCATACGGGCGGGTGGATTGCCAGCGATCGGCGTCGTAATCCGCGCGGGACAGGCCGCCGGGCATGTCGGCTTCACCATCGTAATATTGCAGCAGGCTGTTGAAGGTGTGCACCTCATTCGGCGCATATTTGCTTTTCAGCATCAGGTCGTCGATGCGGGTGGCGCTGTGCTCGCGCCAGTCACTGCCGCGCGTGCCGGAGTAGAGCAGCGCGGTGCCAAAACCGTTGTCCGCTGTGCCGCCCACCATCAGGTTGTGCGTCTCTTTCGGGTTGTTTTGTGAAGAGGTTGGGCTGAGCTGACCTTCCACCCCCGCCTCGATACCAAAGTCCTGCGGAATGGCGCGGGTAACAAAGTTCACCACGCCGCCCACGCTCTGCGGTCCGTAACGCACCGCACCACCACCGCGCACCACGTCAATGGCATCCATGTTGCCGAGCGAAACGGGAGCCAGTGAAAGCTGCGGCTGACCGTAAGGGGCAAAGGGGACGGGGATGCCGTCCATCAGGACGGTCGAGCGGCTGGCGAGGCGTGGGTTCAGGCCCCGGATGCCAAAGTTCATCGCCAGGTCGTGGCTGCCGGTGCCGTTGTTTTCCGGCGCGCTGACGCCAGGGATGCGGTTAAGCACCTCACGCATGGTGGTTGCGCCGGTTTTGGCGAAATCCTCACGGCGGATCACGTCACGCGCGCCAGCATGTTCAAATACGTCGTTTTCACGCGCATCGCCCAGCCAGTCGCCGACCACGGTCAGGGCATCTTCTTTTGGCGCGGGCGCGGTCTCCAGCGTCCAGCTGTTATTTCTCAGCGGTTTTACCTGCAGTCCGCTGCCGTCCAGCAGTTGTTGCAGGCCGCTCTCGACGTCGTAATCTCCGTGCAGGCCGTTGCTCTGCTTGCCGCGCGTCAGGCTGGCGTCAACCGAGAGGGTAATTCCGCTGTGTGCGGCATACTGATTGAGCGCTTTGTCGAGCGATCCCGGTGCGATATCAACCTGTGCAGCAAAAGCGGAAAACGAGAGACCGGCCAGCGGCAGCAGGCTCAGGCGAATGGCGTTAACCAAAGGTGTTGTTTTACGAAAAACGCGTAACGGCGTCATACCTTCTCCATCATCATTTTTGTTGTGTTCAGCTATGAGTCGAACGAGAAGGGTAAAAAGGACAATCGAAATGAGAATTATTTTTCTTACAGCGGTGAAATGTTTATCCAGTACCGCGTAATAGACTGAATTTTAACGGGAAGCGTTTGAGCGATAACGTTCAGGATCGCATCGGTATTTTTCAGCGGGAACGTCCCGCTCAGGCGCAGCCCGGCAACGGCGGGATCGCAGCGCAGCACGCCGTTGCGGTAACGGCTTAGCGTGGCTATCACCTCACCCAGCGGTTTATCGCTGAAGCTCAGGATGCCCTTCGTCCAGCTTGTACTCTCGTCATCCAGCGGTTTCACTGCGCCAAACTCAGAGGCGCTGAACTGCAGGCTTTCACCAGCGTTCACGATGCGTTTTTGCGCGGGGGCACTGGCGAGAAGCACTTCCACAGCGTGCTGCTGAACGTCAAGCTGCGTGAAATTATCCTGCTGGCGGACGGTAAATTCTGTCCCTAAAGCAGTGAGCTGGCCCTGACGGGTCAGGACACGGAAGGGGCGTTGCAGGGCATCTTTCGCGGTAGTAATGGCGATTTCACCGTACCAGAGCCGGACGGTGCGCTGATGCGCATCAAAACGCACATCCGCCGCGCTTTGGGTATTCAGCGTGAGCAGGGAGCCATCTTCCAGTTGCTGACGGCTGACTGTGCCTTTGGCGGTGCGGTAATCTGCCCGCAGACCTTCGCCGGTTTCCGACTGCCAGAGCTGCCAGCCTCCGCCAGCGCCGAGCAACAGCAGTAATCCTTTCATCACGTGACGGCGGGTGAGGCGGGTATCGTGCAACGCCCGGCTGGCAACGTCGCCAGGCACACCGCCAAGCTGGTTGCGCAGGTTTTCAACCTGCTGCCAGGCCCACTGGTTATCCTGATCCTGTTCATACCACTGTTGCCAGCGCGCTTCCTGTTGTGGGCTGACGCGCTCGCCGCTTAGCACGGCATACCAGTGGGAAGCTGAACGCAGCGCCTGACGGCGGGAATCGGTTAACAAAGGATTCATAACCCATACTCCAGACGGAACAGCAGGCAGTGCTCGACGGCTTTCGCCACGTATTTTTTCACGGAGCTGATGGAAACACCGAGTTTGTGCGCAATCTCGCTGTATGTCAGACCATCCAGTTGCGAAAGCAGAAACGCTTCACGTGTTTTGCCGTTTAGCCCGTCCAGCATGCTGTCGAGGAGTTGTAGGGTCTCGAGTTGGCTTTCGCGTTCCTCAGGTGAAGGCGCTCCCCCCTCCGGCATAAGCGCCAGCATCTCCAGATACGCTTTTTCCAGCGCGTTTCGGCGAAACAGGTCCACCATCACGCGTTTGGCGATAGTGCAGAGGAAGGAGCGAGGATCGCGGATCGTCGAGAGCGTTTCGCTGACCATTACCCGCAAAAAAGTGTCCTGGGCAATGTCATCTGCATCAAAAGCAGACTGGAGTTTGCGCGTCAGCCAGCTTTTCAACCAGCCGTGATGTGTGCCATAAAGCGACTCGAACGTTAAGGAAGCTGTGGTAGTGGCGCGGTCAGACATGCGGAGTGCATCAAAAGTTAATTATCACGTAGTCATATTAATATGAGAATGGTTATCATTACAATTGGAAATAAAATTGTTTCCAATAGACATTTTTAACATGTTGTTTTTCTAAGTGTTATAAGGTAGGTATAAAATGGGATGGAGCCTCTGCTTCTGGCATGTGTCGGTCAGAATGACTCATGATGTGGTCTGCTATTATTGACATCCTCACTGCCCTAAAGGATGGGGATTTCGGTAATGCTGCCAACTTACTGATTTAGTGTATGATGGTGATTTTAAGGTGCTTGCGTGGCTTCCATTTCCATCAGATGTCCTTCCTGCTCCGCTACTGAAGGCGTGGTGCGTAACGGCAAAAGCACTGCCGGACATCAGCGCTATCTCTGCTCTCATTGCCGTAAAACATGGCAACTACAGTTCACTTACACCGCCTCTCAGCCCGGTACGCACCAGAAAATCATTGATATGGCCATGAATGGCGTCGGATGTCGCGCCAGTGCACGCATTATGGGCGTTGGCCTCAACACGGTTTTACGTCACTTAAAAAACTCAGGCCGCAGTCGGTAACCTCGCGCATACAACCGGGCAGTGATGTGATTGTCTGCGCTGAAATGGACGAACAGTGGGGCTACGTCGGTGCTAAATCACGTCAGCGCTGGCTGTTTTACGCGTATGACAGGATACGGAGGACGGTTGTGGCGCACGTCTTCGGTGAACGCACTCTGGCCACACTGGAGCGTCTTCTGAGCCTGCTGTCGGTCTTTGAGGTCGTGGTATAGATGACGGATGGCTGGCCGCTGTATGAATCACGCCTGAAGGGAAAGCTGCACGTTATCAGCAAGCGTTACACTCAGCGCATTGAGCGACATAATCTGAATCTGAGACAACATCTGGCAAGGCTGGGACGGAAGTTACTGTCGTTCTCAAAATCGGTGGAGTTGCATGACAAGGTCATCGGGCATTATCTGAACATAAAACACTATCAGTAAGTTGGAGTCATTACCTCCTCCCGAACTCAAAGCTATCATACAGATAATTACTGGTTAACCCTATATAGGGCATTTTAAAGTGTTGTGATCTTACCCAGCAATAGTGGACACGCGGCTAAGTGAGTAAACTCTCAGTCAGAGGTGACTCACAAGACAAAACAGTTTCAACCAGTAAAAAAACGTAAACACCATTCGCATGAATTTCGTAGTTAAGATCTGAAGCTTGCAGAATGCATCGGTGTTACTGCCGGAGTCCGTGAACTTAGTCTGCATGAATCACCACAGCTTTACATCTGTCGCAGTAAACAGCAAAATCAGCAAACTTACTTAATTATATCGAGTGCGATTACAATCGCTGGCGATGGTACAGTTGGTGTGGCGGTCTCAGTCCGGAACAATTTGAAAATCAGAATCTCACTTAAAACGGCATCCATTTTACAAAAGATGGCCGTCTGTGTATTTATAATGAATACCTTCTACATGTTTAGAGTGCATAATCCACGACAAGGCGATATCCTAAAAATTAGCTAGCAGGCAACTTTGATGGCATAGATAATGTTTTTAGTAAAAAAGAGTTGACTGAATATAATACAGCCTCTTCCTACATAAGAAGGAATGTGCTCACAAAAAAAACCATTAGTCTGCTTCCTGTTCTTACAATAATCAGTATTATGTATTTTATTTATATAGCAAAATATGCTTGTTACACCTGTCATAATTAGGCATGGTAAAATTATTGACTGAACCCTGGGGGAGAAAGATGCACAGTGATTATTATAATATGGTTTTTGGTGAAAAATTGGCCAATATTTTATATGAAGCTAACTCTCAATTTTTTTACGAGAGAAATGTCATAGAAGAGGCAGTCAACGCTTTATTCTGTGAGCGTGAAATAATAAACAACAAGAACATAATAAAGAAGCTGATGTTCTTTTTGTCAGATGTTAATCACACCAAGAAAGATGTTGTTCAGAGCGCACTTAATATTATCATTGACATTACATCAGGTGATATTTGAGATTTTACATAAAAGATAATCTCTCAAGGAGTCTTATCTGAAAACGAAATATATAGTCCCTCTCGTTTTGTAATATCGATTGGCTTTGTTGAATCGGTTACGTACCCCGGAGCCGGTCATATTTTCAGGTAATACACACGCTTTCAGACATTTCGGCTTTCGTCATTTTGGTATCATGGGCATAGCTTCTGCTACCTGACCATCATAATCACGCAGCTTCAGTGAAGCAGTGACCACCTGTTTAACCCGGTGTATCGTTATGATCTTATCCAGCAATAATGGACACGCGGCTAAGTGAACCGCCCCGGGTTTCCTGGAGAGTGTTTTATCTGTGAACTCAGGCTGCCAGATCATCGTTTCCGATGGAAGCATAATAAGCTTTTTCTGCTTCTGCCGGTGGGATATGGCCCTGCCTTTCCAGCAATCGTCGATTGTTATACCAGTCCACCCACGTGAGTGTGGTCAGCTCATCATACTGACACGTGCATTACCCCTACCGCGATAATGCAACCGTACAATATAGGGCGTTTCCTAAACGCAGCCCTCATCACTCCAATCCAACAAGACACAGCATTTTTGATCACGAAGAAAGACAAATAATTTCCGTAAATGTTTCCGTTGTTACAAATAACAACAGTGTTTTACATTTCTTTGGCCTCAGGCCCGCGCATGTTGCCATTCGATGTCATTTTCCTGACTCGTTTCTTCTTTATGGTGTAGTGTGATCTTCACTTTATGGATGCTAACAATATGAAAAGAAAAATTATTCCCGTGCTAATCGGTTGTACGCTCTCTTTCTCTGCCCTGGCGGCACAACCTACGGCTGAGCGCTATGTCGTCAGTTTTCCAGAAGGCACGCACGTGAACTACGCCGGCGCATTTGCCAGTGCATTCCCGAACGGCCTTCCGGTTGGGATAGGTTCTGGCCTGCTGTTCACCGGTAAACAGGGCGATGCCCTGACATTCGCAACCATTACCGATCGCGGTCCGAACGCGGATTCACCGAAAGAGGGGAAAAACGAAACTAAAATTTTCGTTACGCCAGATTTCGCGCCGCTGCTGATGACGATTCGTGTACAAAACGGCAAAGCGGAGGCCATCGATCCCCGTCCTCTGCATGACGATAAAGGCGCGATCAACGGTCTGCCGCTGGCAAGCGACGTGATTGGCTCCACCAATGAAGTGGCCTTCAGCGACACGTTACATAGACTGAAGGGGGATAATCGCGGGCTGGATACGGAAGGGATCACTCCGGATGGTAAAGGAGGTTACTGGCTGTGCGATGAGTATGGCCCGTTCCTGATTAACATCGACAGTAAAGGGAAAATCCTGGCAATCCACGGTCCGCAGGCGGCGGAAGGGGAAAAAGCGATTGCGGGCGGTTTGCCAAATATCCTCAAATGGCGTCAGGCGAACCGCGGCTTTGAAGGCCTCACCCGTATGCCGGACGGGCGTATTATTGTCGCCGTGCAAAGTACGCTGGATATCGACGCTAAGAGCAAGAAAAAGGCGCTGTTTACGCGTCTGGTGAGCTTCGATCCGGCAAGCGGAAAAACCGCGATGTACGGTTATCCTATCGACAGCGCGGCCTACAGCAAAAACAGCGACGCTAAAATCGGAGACATCGTGGCGCTCGATAACCAGCACATCCTGCTGATCGAACAGGGAAGAGATAAAAACAACAGAATGCGTAACCTGATTTACGAGGTCGATCTCAATAAGGCGAGCGACCTGTCAGGCTTCGACAAGCCGGGTGAGTATCCGGAGTTTGATGATGAGAAAACCCTGTCACAGCGCGGCATTACCCTTGCGCAGAAAACGCAGGTTGTTGATCTGCGCTCCTTGGGCTGGCAGCAGGAGAAGGCTGAAGGGTTGGCGCTGATCGACAGCAAAACGCTGGCGGTGGCGAACGATAACGACTTTGGCGTGAAGGTGGCGATGCAACATCCGGTCGAGGGCAAGACATTCAAGGATTATCGGGTGAACGCGGAAGGAAAGCTGACGCTTGACGACAAGCAGGTTGAAACGACCCTCAGAGTGAAGCCACTGGAGAAACCGGAGTCTGACAGTGAACTGTGGATTGTGACGCTGCCGGAAGCGTTGAAATAAGTTTATAAGGTACGGACAGCAGTATCGCTTAGTTTTTCAAATTCATGTATGTGAACAATATTGGGGTTCCGGCGTAGACCCCCAATGAAAGCGTCACCACGTGAAAACATGCCTGCACGGTTTACACGTCATCTCATGGTGGCAGCCGGTTAACTTTCCTGCTACACCAGTGGAAAAAGGCCATAAGCAGTCCGAACAAAAGTAAGCGTACAGCGAGGGCCGTATTGACGGGGATGTGTTATTCAGCTGGCAGTGCTATGCGCCACGGAAGCAGTTCGCTGACCCGGTTGACCGGCCAGTCTGCTATGACGCCAGGCACATGGCGAAGGTAGCTTTCTGGATCCACGTCATTCAGTTTGCACGTCCCGATCAGGCTGTACAGTAGCGCTCCCCGCTCACCACCATGGCCAGAGCCGAAGAACAGGGTCTTCATCTTTTCACGCAACCAGCTTTCCAGGGATTTCAACAGCGGTTTCGTTTTTCGCTGACGTTCAGCAAGCCGCTGCTCTGCCGGCATTCCCCTTATATCCGCCTCTATGGCGTACAACTGACCGATCTGCTCTAGGGCTTCTTCCGTCAGTGCTGACGGGATGCGGACGTGCACATCGTGGATCTTTCGGCGGGCATGAGCCCAGCAGGCAGCTTCCGTTATCCCACCATTGCGATACAGCTCGTTGAACCCGGCGTACGCATCCGCTTGCAGCACACCGCTGAAGCAAGCAAGATGAGTCTGCGGATGGATGCCTTTTCTGTCCGGGCTGTAAGCGAACCACACTGCAGGTGCCAACGCTGACCCGGCATTGCGGTCATCACGAACATACGCCCACAACCGCCCGGTCTTCGTCTTCTTATTACCCGGCAGCAGTACCTGGACCGGGGTATCATCGGCATGGAGTTTGCCGTCAGTCATGACATAGCCATGAAGCGCCTCTTCCAGCGGAGACAGCAGCCGGCAGCATGCATCCACCCAGCCCGACAGCAGTGAACGGCTCAGCTCCACACCTTGCCGGCCGTATATTTCTGACTGGCAATACAGCGGGGTGTGCTCTGCATACTTCGAGGTCAGCACGCGGGCCAGCAGCCCCGGTCCGGCGATACCCCGCTCGATGGGCCGCGAAGGTGCAGGTGCCTGCACGATGGCATCGCACTGAGTACAGGCATGTTTTTCCCGTACCGTCCGGATAACCCGGAAGGCGCTACGCATCAACTCCAGCTGTTCGGCGGTATCCTCGCCCAGATAGCTCAGTGAACCGCCGCAGTTCGGGCAGCACGGCGCCGCAGGCAACAGTCGCTTTTCGTCACGGGGTAGTGATTCAGGGAACGGCTTACGGGTGCGGGTCTGACGCAACGGACGCTGTACTGCCGGGTCATACACCCTACCAGTCAGCGTATCGCTCTCTTTCTGAAGCCGGTTCAGATCGGCTTCCATTTGTGCGATACGGCGGGAGACTTTTTCGGAACGACTGCCGAAGTTCATCCGGCGGAGTTTATCCAGCTGCGCCTGCAGATGGTCTATTTCGCGCTCCCGGTTGCTCAGCTTTTCCTGCAGGGCGTGGATCAGCGCTTCCTGTTCGGCCAGGCGCTGTTTCAGCAGGAAGATGTCGTCAGAAGAGATGTCGTTCATAAGCCCGTATTTTACCGGGCTTATTCTGTGACAACCAGGATAAAGAGATTTACAGCATGGTCATGGAGGTCAGCAGCCGCTTGGGCTGTCGCCAGTCGATACCTTCCAGCAGCATCGCCAGCTGCGCCTGTGTAAGGAACACTTTGCCATCACGGGCTGACGGCCAGGCGAAGCGCCCACGCTCCAGCCGTTTGGTCAGGAGGCACAGTCCGTCACCGGTGGACCACAGCAGTTTAACCTGACTGCCGCTGCGGCCCCGGAAAATGAAAACATGGCCGGACATGGGATCGTCTTTCAGCGCCGTCTGTACTTTCGCAGCCAGGCCGTTGAAGCCATTTCTCATATCGGTGATACCGGCAACCAGCCAAATTTTGGTCCCGGAAGGTAACGGGATCATCGCTTCAGTTCCTGTATCAGCAGAGTCAGGAGCTTTTCGCTGACATTGCCATTGAAGCGGAGCGTCCCGTGCCGGAACGTTACCTCACAGCTGATACTGAGGGTTTCCGGGTCCTCTGCGAGCGATTCTGGCTGTTCGGCAGCTGCATCGAGAGTCACAGGAAGTAGCTGGGGGCTCTCTGAAGAAGGTAATAGCAGCTTTCCCTCGCGCCATTGTTGTCGCCATTTGAACAACAGATTGGCGTTAATGCCATTTTCAAGAGCAAGTTTTGAGATGGATATCCCGGGTTCACAGGAGGCAGCAACGAGCTGCTGTTTAAATTCGGGAGGATAATTAGGGCAGCCTTTTCGCCTGCCGGGAGTCACATTTTTCTGCATATCTGACACTTTGGTTCCCACTACTTATTTGGTGGACACCACTTTGTCTAATTCGTCAGATTCTGACCAGACGGTTCAGGCTGTACGCTTACCACTATTTTATCCCTGTTGAATTTGGTTAAGCCGGTGCAGACGCGCCGGGAAACGCACACCTGAACCGGCACAATAAAATACAATACAACCCCCTGTTACTGGAGATACGAATGGAATGACGAGGCAGCCTGTCAGTCACAGGGGGCTGTTGGCATAAAATCAACGGAAAGGCCACCAACACCGGAATTAAGCTCCACAGTCCCCGCACTGGCAATCCATTCCCGGGAAAGGCATTACCGCAAACTGCTCCGGAGGCAACCATTACAGCCTCTGTAACGGATTATCAACCCTGGCATCTTCCGACGGCACCTCCTGCCGCCCCCACGCCCTGCTGTATACCCCGGTACCGCAGCGTGGGCAGCACTTTTCCCCCTCATAATCTTCGTCACACATCACACAAAACCACTTTCTCACCTTCACCGTATAATCCGGAACCGTCATGCCCTGCAGATGCAAACGACGGGCCTCTTTCTCTGCCGGGTCAAGCCAGGTACATCGCAGCAGGATTTTTTCAGCGACAGTCATCTGGTCATGTTCAAACCACGGTGGTTGTCCGTCATTGCCCCGCTGAAGTGTTAACGGGCATCCACAGGACACACAGCACAAAAACGTCCTGGCGGTTGTGCTTCGCTGCTTCTTTCGCCGTAACAAAATGGCCTTTGCTGTCATTCGCCATATAACAGTTCAGAATTCGCATATTTCCTCCTGAGTTGTCCGGGGAATACTGAATCC
>OKVS01000298.1_pt1 | contig 20119 bp, 22 predicted proteins | sample 1606911 | NCBI WGS metagenome assembly OKVS01 (sample SAMN03281016, study PRJEB24777) | human gut metagenome | isolation source: fecal sample PR161 from 1 month old female Malay infant, caesarean... | reverse complement strand
CAAAAACCTGGTGAAAAAAATTCCACGGGCAAACGGTGCTCCACGGCATCGACCTGGAAGTTGAGCAGGGCGAAGTCGTGGCGATTATTGGCCCGAGCGGGTCGGGGAAAACCACGCTGCTGCGCAGTATCAACCTGCTTGAGCAGCCGGAAGGGGGCACCATTCGGGTTGGGGAGATAACGATTGATGCCGGTAAATCCATCAGCCAGCAGAAAGGGTTGATTCGCCGCCTGCGTCAGCATGTTGGCTTTGTGTTCCAGAGCTTCAATCTATTCCCGCACCGCACGGTGCTGGAAATATTATTGAAGGACCGGTCATTGTAAAAGGTGAGCCCAAAGAGGAAGCGACGGCACGCGCCCGCGAGTTGCTCGCCAAAGTCGGCTGGCAGGGAAAGAGACCAGCTATCCGCGCCGCCTGTCGGGCGGGCAGCAGCAGCGCGTGGCCATCGCGCGCGCGCTGGCGATGCGCCCTGACGTGATCCTGTTTGATGAACCGACCTCCGCGCTCGATCCAGAACTGGTGGGTGAGGTGCTGAACACCATCCGCCAGCTGGCGCAGGAAAAACACACGATGGTTATCGTGACCCATGAAATGAGCTTTGCGCGCGACGTGGCGGACAGAGCCATCTTTATGGACCAGGGGCGGATTGTGGAGCAGGGACCGGCGAAAAGCTTATTTGCTAACCCTCAGCAACCGCGAACCCGTCAGTTCCTGGAAAAATTCCTTATGCAGTAGCATTTATGTACTCATTTGCTCCAGAAAGTTCTTCTGGAGCAAATTATTCTCGCTCATCGCCTTAAATGGTGTTCTTTTATTCTACCCGAACAGAATAATCCTTATCCATAGCACAGTTAATTGTGCTAGTGCCGATATTTTGTAGTTAGAAATAAGTTTTATGTGTTAGGTTATATTCACCATAATAATGATTATCTTTTCAGAGGCTTCTTTTAGTAAGTATGAAGGATTCAGACTTTTTCACCTGGCGACGGGATTGCTCCCTGCGGTTTCAGGAATTGACCTGTGCCGCAGAGGTATATCATGAACTTCAGCGACAAACTCAGGCGCTGGAATTCGATTATTACTCACTCTGTGTGCGCCATCCGGTGCCGTTTACGCGGCCTAAAATTGCTGTGCATGCCACTTATCCGCAACAGTGGCTGGCGCAATATCAATCAGAGAACTATTTCACCATCGATCCGGTGCTAAAGCCGGAGAATTTCATTCAGGGGCATTTACCCTGGACGGACGAATTATTTGCGGATGCTCAGGAATTATGGCATAGGGCGCAGGACTTCGGTCTACGTTCGGGAATAACTCAGTGTCTGATGCTGCCTAATCATGCGCTCGGCTTCCTCTCAGTTTCCCGTACTCGCGCGCAGGAAGGACCGTTTGCCGGCGAGGAAATAGAGCTGCGGTTGCAGATGCTGGTGCAAATGGCATTAACAGCGCTGCTGCGTTTTGAAGATAAGATGGTTATGCCGCCTGAGATGAAATTCAGCAAACGCGAACGAGAAATTTTGAAATGGACCGCGGAAGGTAAGACGTCGGCGGAAATAGCGATCATTCTCTCTATTTCAGAGAATACGGTTAACTTCCATCAGAAGAATATGCAGAAAAAATTTAATGCGCCAAACAAGACGCAGATTGCCTGTTATGCGGCGGCTACAGGACTGATCTGATTAGAGAGTACGTTCTGCGTGACAGACGAGTGGACGGCTGAATGCACTGCATCCAGCCGTTTTTTGTTACTGGCGGTACGCTTGTTTGATTTGCTTAACGGTGTTAGCAAATACGGCCGATTCCGCCTGGTCTTCCATCTGCGCGATTTGTTTTTCCCATTTTAATGATCACACGACCAGCATCAGCCTGGCCCATCGCCTGCAGCATCAGCGTTAGCAGCGCTTTCAGGCAGTTTACTTCCTGTGCCAGTTCCTGGTTATTCTCCGCAGTGGCAAATTCAGGTGTGCTCATTTATTTTCCTCATTATTAAACGGCGCTAAAGCGCGACGACGAAAGTCAAGGCGGCGGAGTATACCACAAGCTGCAGCAAAAAAATGCAGCGGTTGTTTTTCGTACTTTTACGCCAGTGTTTATTTGCGTAAACAGAGCCAGCCGGTAAACTGATGCTCTGGTACGGCTATTAATTGTTTGCGCCTGGTTTACTTGCCGTTAATTATTGTTACAAAAATTGAGAAGAGTTTTTCCGTGAGGAAAGCGTGCAAGCTTTTTGTAACTTTTTGAATACAGATGCTTAAAAATAGCCGCAAAAGCTCTGATGGCAAGGGCTCTCTTTCCATGGACTGTACAGGCTAATTTCCAAAAACGAGAGCAAAATCGAATAGCCGATTTTTTAACGTTTTAATCTTGTGATGAAAACCGTTAATATAAGCCAAATTATCACTCAGTAGCGTTATCCCTATTCTGGAGACATTTCCTTTGATCAACGTCCTTCTTGTTGATGACCACGAACTGGTGCGCGCAGGGATACGACGCATTCTTGAAGATATTAAAGGTATTAAAGTTGCCGGTGAGGCGTGCTGTGGGGAAGATGCCGTAAAATGGTGCCGCACAAACTCGGCCGATGTGGTGCTGATGGATATGAATATGCCCGGTATCGGTGGCCTTGAGGCAACACGCAAAATCGCGCGTACCTTTGTTGATACAAAAGTCATCATGCTGACCGTGCATACTGAAAATCCGCTTCCCGCGAAGGTGATGCAGGCGGGGGCAGCCGGTTACCTGAGCAAAGGCGCCGCACCGCAGGAAGTCGTCAATGCTATCCGTTCTGTATTTGCCGGGCAGCGTTACATTGCCTCCGACATTGCGCAGCAGATGGCGCTGAGCCAGATCGAACCCGAGAAAACGGAATCACCGTTTGCCAGTTTGTCTGAGCGTGAATTGCAGATTATGCTGATGATCACCAAGGGTCAGAAAGTGAATGAGATCTCAGAGCAGCTGAATCTCAGCCCGAAAACGGTCAACAGCTATCGTTATCGTATGTTCAGTAAACTGAACATTCATGGTGATGTTGAACTGACTCATCTGGCCATCCGGCACGGTTTATGTAACGCGGAGACGTTGTTAAGTCAGTGAGTGATGTATTCGATTCAAAAGCATTTCTGAAAACCGTAACCAGCCAGCCAGGCGTCTATCGGATGTATGACGCTGGCGGTACGGTTATCTATGTGGGGAAGGCCAAAGATCTTAAAAAGCGTCTTTCCAGCTATTTCCGCAGTAACCTTGCCTCCCGTAAGACCGAAGCGCTGGTCTCACTCATTCAGAATATTGATGTCACCGTGACGCATACCGAGACGGAAGCGCTGCTGCTTGAGCACAACTATATTAAGCTCTACCAGCCGCGCTATAATGTGCTGCTGCGGGACGACAAATCCTATCCGTTTATCTTTCTGAGTGGTGACACCCATCCGCGCCTGGCGATGCACCGCGGCGCAAAACACGCGAAAGGCGAATATTTCGGCCCCTTCCCGAATGGCTATGCCGTGCGAGAGACGCTGGCGCTGCTGCAAAAAATCTTCCCGATCCGCCAGTGTGAAAACAGCGTCTACCGCAACCGCTCGCGCCCATGTTTACAGTACCAGATTGGGCGTTGCCTTGGCCCCTGTGTTGCCGGGCTGGTCAGTGAAGACGAGTATGCGCAGCAGGTAGAGTATGTACGCCTGTTCTTAGCTGGCAAAGACGATCAGGTTTTAACCCAGCTGATCGCCAGAATGGAAAAAGCCAGCGCCGCACTTGAGTTTGAAGAGGCTGCGCGGATCCGCGACCAGATCCAGGCGGTGCGCAGAGTCACTGAGAAACAGTTTGTCTCAAATACCGGCGACGATCTCGACGTTATTGGCGTGGCCTTCGACGCCGGCATGGCCTGCGTGCATGTGCTGTTTATTCGCCAGGGCAAAGTGCTCGGCAGCCGCAGCTATTTCCCGAAGGTGCCTGGCGGCACCGAGCTGGGTGAAGTGGTGGAAACCTTTGTCGGGCAGTTCTATCTGCAGGGGAGCCAGATGCGCACGCTGCCTTCTGAGATCCTTCTCGATTTTAATCTTGGCGATAAAACCCTGCTGGCCGATTCGCTCTCTGAACTGGCGGGCCGTCGGGTCAATGTTCAAACCAAACCGCGCGGTGACCGTGCACGCTATCTGAAGCTGGCGCGGACCAACGCGGCGACGGCGCTCACCACTAAACTGTCCCAGCAATCGACGGTTAACCAGCGTCTAACCGCGCTGGCGACGCTCCTGAAGTTGCCGGAAGTGAAGCGAATGGAATGTTTCGATATCAGCCATACGATGGGTGAGCAGACGGTGGCGTCCTGCGTGGTACTTTGACGCCAACGGCCCGCTGCGCGCCGAGTATCGCCGCTATAACATCACCGGCATCACGCCGGGTGACGACTATGCTGCCATGAATCAGGTAGCTGCGCCGTCGCTACGGTAAAGCGATTGAAGAGAGCAAGATCCCGGACGTGATTCTTATCGACGGTGGGAAAGGGCAGCTAGGTCAGGCGAAAGCGGTATTCGAGTCGCTCGACGTTGAGTGGGACAAAAACCATCCGCTGCTGTTAGGCGTGGCAAAAGGGGCCGATCGTAAGGCCGGTCTGGAAACGCTGCTTTTTTTGAGCCGGAAGGTGAGGGCTTCAGCCTGCCGCCGGACTCCCCGGCGCTGCACGTCATTCAGCATATTCGCGATGAGTCGCACGACCATGCCATCAGCGGCCACCGCAAAAAACGGGCGAAGGTCAAAAACACGAGCACGCTTGAGACTATTGAGGGCGTTGGGCCAAAACGCCGCCAGATGCTGCTGAAGTATATGGGCGGATTGCAAGGATTACTCAACGCCAGTATGGAGGAAATTGCAAAAGTGCCGGGTATTTCGCAAGGGCTGGCAGAAAAGATCTACTACTCGTTGAAACATTGAGGGCTCTGTAGCAACATAGAGCTAAATTTTACTGACAACAAATAGTTACCGTCACTATGCAATATAATATCCCTACGTTGCTCACTCTCTTTCGTGTTGTACTCATTCCGTTCTTTGTGCTGGCGTTTTACCTGCCGGTCGTCTGGGCACCGTTCGCCTGCGCATTGATCTTCCTTATTGCAGCGGTAACTGACTGGTTTGATGGCTATCTGGCGCGCCGCTGGAACCAGAGCACCCGTTTCGGCGCCTTTCTCGATCCGGTAGCGGATAAAGTGATGGTCGCGATCGCGATGGTGCTGGTGGCTGAGCACTATCATACCTGGTGGGTGACGCTGCCCGCCGCAACTATGATTGGCCGTGAGATCATCATCTCTGCGCTGCGTGAGTGGATGGCGGAGCTGGGGAAACGCAGCAGCGTCGCGGTATCCTGGATTGGTAAAGTGAAAACCACCGCGCAGATGGCCTCGCTGGTGTGGATGCTCTGGCGTCCGAACGCCTGGGTTGAGTGGGCGGGGATTGGCCTCCTGTGGGTGGCGGCAGTGCTGACGCTGTGGTCAATGCTGCAATATTTGAACGCTGCGCGCGGCGATTTGCTTGATCAGTGATCGTTTCGCCGTAATTTTCAGCAAACAATCCAGACAAGCAAAAAATAACGTTGACTCATCACGTCATATCAGTAGAATGCAACGCATCGAACGGCGGCACAGCAAGCCGGACGATAATGAAATCAAGTGGTTAGCAGTTAACTTGATAACATGCGGGAATAGCTCAGTTGGTAGAGCACGACCTTGCCAAGGTCGGGGTCGCGAGTTCGAGTCTCGTTTCCCGCTCCAGATTAAAGACATGCGCAATAGCGGGTGTCAGTTAGAAAAGTTTTACGGCGCGTTAGCAAAGCGGTTATGTAGCGGATTGCAAATCCGTCTAGTCCGGTTCGACTCCGGAACGCGCCTCCACTTTCTTCCCGAGCCCGGATGGTGGAATCGGTAGACACAAGGGATTTAAAATCCCTCGGCGTTCGCGCTGTGTGGGTTCAAGTCCCACTCCGGGTACCATGGGAAACAAAGAATAATCAAAGCAATAAGCAGTGTCGTGAAACCACCGAAAGGTGGTTTTTTTGTGCCTGAAATCCACTTTCTTGCATCATTGTTATTATTCAGTTATTCAGTTATTCAGTTATTCAGTTATTCAGTTATTCAGTTATTCAGTTATTCAGTTATCCAGAGCGAAGGTGTATTTGTCGGCGATACGACAGGGATTCGCGAAGATGCATTGCATCAGTACCCCTGTCATATCGCCGATATCATTCTGCGCTCAGGTTGTCAGAAATATTCACGCTTGCCACGGACTGAACTTTCCATGCGCCATTTTCTTTGACCATGCAGTCAATCACGGTGTGATCCCGCTTTTTGCCGAATGATATATACACCTGCATGCATGCGGCATCGTAATCTAATGCCCGCGCACTGACGATGCCCCAGTCATCATCATATCCCTGGGCCTTTATGAACATATCGACGTCAGGCACGTCATATTCATCCGGATCCAGCTTATCCATGGCTTTGAGTTTGCTGATTGTTTCGCGGGTAACGTATCGGCTCAGCGCTTCATAGTTTTTTATTGGCTCTTTCCCGCTAAGAATCTGCGAGATGTACCACTTATTAAACTGAAGGGCGGCGGATGCCTCAGGGGGTAGCTTCTGTGCAGCTGATACGAGAGTGGGCAGAAGCAGGGCAGCAAGAATTATTTTTTTCATGTTAGTCATGCCTGTATATTGCATACGCTGGCTTTACTTCCCGGTATTCTTTTCCCGGATACATTGTTCGCTGAACAAAATCAGAGTACCAGACGCCGTTCCCGCCATAGATACATGCATGGCCATAGGGGTGGTGGGCTGTAGGCTGAATCACTGCCACGTCACCCTCAACAGGCTCGCCGTAAATCTGATGGAAGCCAGCCAAAATCAAATTGCTTTTCATATCCTTAGCATAATGTGTGTTCTGCAGATTAGCACCGCCAGCGCGAATGGCTTTTGAAACAAATTCTGCACATCTTTTCTGGCTATGCTCGCCCGCATGCTGGCGGGCATAAACTGCGGCTTTATGGGCACTCCACATAATTTAATCCCTTATAGACTTAATGGTTAACAAGGGAAACATTACGCCTGTAAGTTGCAGTTTTTTGTAAATAAGGGTGATCGGAATTAAACCACTATCTGTTTGGATAATGGTGTTTGGTTAATCCATACGGCATCTTTATGCCCGCTATCGCGGGCGTTTTAATATCCGCCCAAATACGCCTTCCTCACCTCCTGATTTCCCAGCAGCTCCTCGCCGCTGCCGCTCAACCGGATCTGCCCGTTAACCATCACATATCCGCGGTCGGAAAGCTTCAACGCATGGTGCGCATTCTGCTCCACCAGAAAAATGGTCATGCCGTTGCGGGCCAGCTCGCGCAGCGTCAGGAAGATCTGTTTCACAACTATCGGCGCTAAGCCCAGGCTCGGTTCATCCAGCAACAGCAGCCTGGGACGGCTCATCAGCGCCCGGGCGATCGCCAGCATCTGCTGTTCCCCGCCGGACATGGTCATCGCGCGCTGCTTGCGCCTCTCCTTGAGGCGAGGGAACAGGTCGAACATGGTTTGCATATCTTCAGCCGCAAACCGGTTGCCGATGGGGATGGTTCCCATCAGCAGGTTCTCTTCGACGGTCATATCCGGGAAGACACGCCGGCCTTCAGGCGCCTGCGCAATACCGCCGGAGGCGACGTAGTGGGTGGATTGATGGCTGATGTCGTCACCACTGAACAGAATCTGCCCGCTCCGGATGCGCGGCTGGCCAAAGATAGACATCAGCAGTGTCGATTTACCCGCGCCGTTCGCGCCAATCAGCGCCACGGTCTCACCTTTATTGACCTCCAGGGAGACCTGCTTCAGCGCCTGAATGGCGCCGTAGAACACATCCACCTCGCGAAATGCCAGCAGCGGTTTGGTCATAGGGTCACCTCGCTTTCGTCCGTACCCAGGTAGGCAGCAATCACCTTTTCATCATGCTGGATCTGTTCGGGTTTCCCTCTGGCAATAACATCGCCGTGGTCGAGCACGATAATGTCGTCCGAAATCTCCATCACCATCCCCATATCATGTTCAATCAGTAAGACCGTGATGTCATGCACGATCGCGCAGGAAACGAATAATGCTGCTCAGCTTATGCGTTTCGACCGGGTTAAGCCGGCGGCGGGCTCATCCAGACAGATCATCTCGGGCCCGGTACACATTGCCCGCGCGATCTCCAGACGCCGCTGCTGCCCGTACGACATCTCTCCCGCCAGGCGATTGGCGCACTCCACCAGGTCCACCACCTCCAGCCAGTAGAAGGCCCTGTCCAGGGCATCGCTTTCCGCCCGCCGATATGCCGGCGTGTTTAAGATCCCGGCGAGCAGATTGCGGTTAACGCGCATATGCTGCGCGACCAGCAGGTTTTCCACGACAGACATCTCGCGAAAAAGGCGGATGTTCTGAAAGGTGCGCGCCAGCCCGGCGCGGTTCACCAGGTGCGTTCCGCCAAACATTTTGTAGAACAGGCGCTGCCCGAACTGCGCGGGGTTAATCCAGTCGCCCGGCTGGAATTTTTGTCCGAGGACCTGAATAACGTTGGTCGTTTTAGTGCGGGTAGAAAATAAAATATTGCCGCCGGAAGCCTTATAGAAACCCGTCAGGCAGTTAAACACGGTTGTTTTTCCCGCTCCGTTTGGCCCGATAAGGGCGGTAATGGAGCCGCGCTGCACGTCCAGATTAACGTCGTTAAGCGCCTTAATCCCACCGAAGTGCATCATCAGATGTTCCACGCGCAATATCGTCCCGTTCATGGCGCCACGCCCTTACGCACGGCAAACCCGCTGCGGTTAATGCGGATCAGGCCGCGTGGACGCCAGATCATCATCACCACCATCAACATGCCAAACAGCAGGACGCGGTACTCCGCAAAACTGCGCAGCAGCTCCGGCGTTACCGTAAGCACGAAAGCGGCCAGCACCACGCCAAGGGTAGAGCCCATGCCGCCCAGCACCACGATGGCGAGGATCAGCGCGGATTCAAAGAAGGTAAAGGAGGTCGGATTCACAAACCCCTGATAGGTGGCGAAGAACACCCCGGCAATCCCCGCGGTCGACGCGCCCAGCGTAAAGGCGGAGAGCTTCACCAGGACGTGATTCAACCCCATCGAGCGGCAGGCAATTTCGTCTTCTCGCAGGGCTTCCCACGCCCGGCCAATCGGCATCCGCGTCAGGCGGTGTTTGACGTAGAGCACCAGCATCACCACCAGGAACAGCACCGCGTAGATAAAAATAAACTTCATGTTCGGGTTGTAGGTCAGGTGGAAAAACTCGTGAAAAGGCACGCCGCCTTCTTTCGCGCGTCGTCCAAATTCCAGGCCGAAAAAGGTGGGGGGAGGGGCTGACACGCCGTTTGGCCCCCCCGTGAAGGTCAGCCAGTTGTTCAGGATCAGGCGAATGATCTCCCCGAACCCGAGGGTGACGATCGCCAGATAGTCGCCGTGCATGCGCAGTACCGGAAAGCCGAGCAGGGCGCCTGCAGCGGCGGCCATGATTGCCGCCAGCGGCAGCATGCTCCAGAAGCCTAACCCCAGATACTGATACCCCAGCGCCAGACCGTACGCGCCAATCGCGTAGAAGGCGACGTATCCCAGGTCCAGCAGGCCGGCCAGCCCCACGACGATGTTCAGCCCCAGACCGAGAAGCACGTAGATCAGCCCGAGAATGGCGACGGTCAGTACATACTTGGTGGCGACAAACGGGAAGCAAACCGCAAGCGCAATCACCAGAGGAATAATCCAGCGCATGCGGCTTTTGTAGTCCGGAGACCTAACATAGACGCCCGCGTTATCGGCTTCGAAACGAGCCTGGAAACGAGCGCCCGCGGCGGTACCCAAAAAAGCGCTCAAGAGAAAACGCCCCAGCATTACAATGCCGACCATCCAGGCCAGCCGTTGTCCGGCAAAGTTAAAGCTGTACCCGTCCAGCACCACGCCAGCAATCGGGCCGAAGATAATCAGCGCAATCAGCCCGGAAAAAATCGCGTCCAGAACGCAGCGCTTTAGAGAAAAACCGTGCGATGTCATCATTCTCTTCCTCACACTTTGGCCACAACCGGGCGCCCGAGCAGACCCTGGGGCCGGAAAATCAGGATCAGGACCAGCAGGCCAAACGAGAAGACATCTTTATAATCCGAGTTCACCATGCCCGAGAACTGGGCTTCCGCGACGCCCAGGATAAGGCCACCGAGCATGGCGCCGGGCAGGGAACCGATACCGCCGAGCACCGCCGCCGTAAAGGCCTTAATGCCAATCACAAACCCGACGTAGAAATCAAAGGTGCCGTAATTCATGGTGATGAGCACGCCCGCCAGGCCGGCCATCGCCGCGCCGATAACAAAGACCAGGGAGATAATCCGGTCGGTGTTGATCCCCAGAATAGAGGCCATTTTGCGATCCTGCTGTACCGCGCGGCACATCCGGCCCAGCCGGGTATGGTTGATTATCCACGTAAGCACCAGCATGCCGGCAAACGAGGCGAGCAGAATAAACACTTTGGTGTAGGTTATCTGCACGAACCCGTCGCCAAGATGCAGTCGAATCACGCCGTCGAGCATGGTCGGCACCCCTTGCTGGCGCGGACCCTGGCTCAGCTGGGCGTAGTTTTGCAGGATAAGCGACATCCCGATGGCGGAGATAAGCGGCGCCAGGCGCGTGGAGTTGCGCAGCGGCCTGTAGGCGATACGCTCGATAGTCCAGCCGTACACGCCAGTTACCGCGATGGTGAACACCAGCGTACCCAGAATCAGCAGGGGGAAGGACTCAAGCCCGAAGAAAGAGAGCAGCGCCAGACCAATGGCGCAGAGATAGGCGGAAATCATATACACTTCGCCGTGGGCGAAATTGATCATCCCGATAATGCCGTACACCATGGTGTAGCCGATGGCGATCAGGCCGTAAACGGAGCCCAGCGTTAAGCCATTGACTAACTGCTGCAGGAAGAATGTACTCATCTTAGCGCGCTCGTTTTATAGGCTGCGCGAGGCGCGCAGCCTGATGTTTATTACGCGCCGACGGGCAAGCCCGCCGACGTTGAGCGTGACTCCGTCCCGTTACTGCACTTCCTTATATTTTCCCTTGTCGTCCCACTGGTAAACCACGTAGTCAGACACTTTAAGGTCGCCTTTGCTGTCCCAGGCTTTTTTGCCCATCACCGTGTCGACAGAATTGGCTTTCAGCCACTCGCTGGCTTTCGCGGAATCCTTGCCGCCGGTGGCCTTGAAGGCTGCGGCAATAGCCTGTACGGAGGCATAGGAGTAGAGGGTATAACCTTCCGGCTCGAATTTACCGGCGCGGAAATTTGTCGATAACCGCTTTACCGTCCGGGATCAGGCGCGGATCTTTACCAAAGGTCATGTAAATGCCGTTGGTATATTGCGGGCCGCCCGCTGCCGTCACCATCTCTTCGTTGACAATGCAGTCGCCGGAGAAGAATTTCGCCTGCACCCCCTGTTCACGCATCTGGCGAACCAGCGGGCCAGCTTCCGGGTGACAGCCGCCGAAGAACACCACGTCCGGTTTTTGCGCGCCGATCTTCGTCACCAGCGCGTTAAAGTCTTTTTCACCGCGGGATAAACCTTCATACATCACATCCTTGACCCCGCGCTTCGCCAGCGCCGCTTTGGTGGCGTCTGCCAGCCCTTGTCCATAGGTGTCTTTATCGTGAATGATGACCACGCGTTTGGCTTTCAGCTTGTCGATAATGAAGTCGCTGGCGACCTGACCCTGCTGGTCGTCGCGGCCGCACATGCGGAACATGTCGCTCATGCCGCGTTCGGTGATCTGCGGGTTAGTTGAGCCGGGAGTAATCGCGATGATGCCCGCGTCGCTATACACCTCGGAGGCGGGCATGGTGGAAGAGGAGCAGAAATTGGCCGACCACGGCGTTGACCTTATCCTGGTCGACTAAGCGGTTGGCGACGGCCACCGCCTGCTTAGGCTCGCAGGCGTCATCCCCCTGAACCAGCTTGATCTTCTCACCGTTAATACCGCCTGCGGCGTTAATGTCTTCGGCGGCCTGCGTTGCGCCGTGCCAGTACTGATCGCCGTAGGTGGCATTAGGGCCCGTGAACGGTCCGGCGACACCGATCACGATATCTGCCCGGGCGGAAAATGCCGTTACCAGACAACCGGCCAGCACAAGAGAAACAGGCGTTTTGATAAATTTCAGCGACATTATTATGTTCCTTAGCAAAGAGGTTTTTGCACCACGGCGTAAGCCTGAACGCCCAGGGCGCAGCCAATCCAAAAACACGAGCAAGAACAAAATGCACTAAACGAACGGCATCCTGCGTGATACGGCGAGGTTTCCATGCGCAGCGTCGCGCGAAGAACAGCAAGCAAAAACGTTGCCAGAATGGTTAACCCCTTGACGGGGTTATGACATGTTTGAGTATAGAGCGCCGCGTTATCCCGCCCTGCGCCAGGAGAAGAATTTACAGCGGAGATCACACATCGTTAACAATAAAGCCCATAAGTTGTGCAACGGTCACGATTTGCACACTTTTGCAGCAATAAAGACCTAAACTTCAGCCAGGGCAGGTGTGCGATCTGTGGTAGGATCCTTTCCTTTTTTATCAGGAGTGTCCGCGATGACGGAAGGTCCATTAAATGAAAGCGAAATGGCGTGGCTGGAAGAGACATTAATGTCTTACGGTCATGACGATGCGTCCGTAATTGACGTGTCCGAACTGGACGGCATGCTTACTGCAGTGCTTTCCGGCCCTGTTGTCGTTGAGCCAGATGCCTGGCTGGTGGCGGTGTGGGGCGGGGAGAAGTACATCCCGCGCTGGAAAAACGATCGCGAGATGAACCGTTTTATCGATCTCTGCTTTAAGCATATGAACGATATTGCCGAGCGCCTGAGTGAATACCCGGATCAGTTTGAGCCGCTGTTCGGCTATAACGACGTTGACGGTGAGAGTTACACCGTGGTCGAAGAGTGGTGCTATGGCTACATGCGCGGCGTGGCGCTGACGGACTGGTCAGCCTTGCCGGAAGCCCTGAAGGCCGATCTCGACGTGATTGCCCTGCACGGAACGGAAGAGAACAGCGAGAAGCTGGATGAACTGTCCGAAGAGGAGTATATCGCCAGCATCGAGAGCATCCAGCCTGCGGCCCTGCGCTTATACAACTACTGGGTGGAGAACCCGCAGCAGCCGGAAGCGAAGAAGCCTGTCGTGAACGGCACGAAAGTGGGGCGTAACGATCCGTGTCCTTGCGGCAGCGGGAAGAAGTTTAAGAGCTGCTGCCTGCACTGATAAAAAAATGGGGCTGATGATAGCCCCTTTTATCTTTAACCCATTTCCGGCAGCATCCCGGCGGCAATCAGCACCTGCACCAGAATAATCATTACCCCGCAGCCAAACACAACGCACAGCAGCGGTTTTCCCCCCGCGACGCGATATCCTTGCTGAGGATGCTGCTGACGGCTTTTCCACGCTAGCAGGGAAGGGAGCAGCAGGGCCAGGACAGAGAGCGCCACCCCCGCGTAGCCCAGCGCCATCACAAACCCGCGAGGGTAAAACAGCGCAAACGCCAGCGGCGGCAGGAAGGTAATGGCTCCGGTCTGTAACCGTCCGGCGGCAGTATTGCGACGCTGGAACAGGTCAGCCAGGTAATCGAACAGGCCGAGCGCTACGCCGAGGAACGAGGTCGCGAGCGCCAGGTCGGCAAACAGGTGAACCGCCAGCTCCACGTGCGGCGAGGTGACCACCTCGCGTAGCGACAACAGAAAACCATTCAGGCCAGCGTGCTGCGCCATCAGCCCGACGAAGGTTGAAGAGTCAATGCTACCCAGCGTCACCAGCTGCCAGAAAATGTAGGCGATCAGCGGAATGGCGCTGCCGATAACAAACACACGACGCAGCTTGCGGACATCGCCGTTCATATAGCTGACGATGCTCGGCACGCTGCCGTGGAAGCCAAACGAGGTGAAAATGACCGGGATGGCGGAAAGCGCCAGCCCTTGCTCCAGCGGCAGCGTCAGCAGGTTCACCTTGTGCACGTGCGGTGCCAGCAGCGCCAGCATGACAACCAGAAACAGAATTTTGGCGCTGAAGAGAAAACGGTTAAAGAGATCGACCAGCGATGTGCCCACGCAGACCACGCCGCCGCCAATAAGCGCAAAGAAGATAGCCCCCGTTGCAGGGGTAATGTCAGAGCCAAACCAGTCGTTGACGCTGGAGGCGATAAGCTCCCCGGCACCGCTGATATACGCGGCCGTGAGGGCGTACATCAGGAACATCATGCTAAAGCCGGTGATCCACTGGCCGTAGCGTCCCAGGTAGCGCGCCGCCAGCGAACCCAGCCCGGTATCGGCGGGCACATGCTGGTAAACCTCAAGCAGCAGCAGTGCGGTATAGCACATTAATGCCCAGAGCGTGCCAAGCAGCAGCAGGGTCATCCCAAATCCCACTCCCGCGGCAGCCAGAGGCATTGCCAGCATTCCTGCGCCAATCGTCGTTCCGGCGACGATAAAAATACTTCCCAGGGTTCTGTTCTTCACGCTTTCCTCTACAACGACGCTTAACCGCAACAAAATCTGCGGCGCAGAGTAAGGCAAAAGCGGTAATTCGTCAAACCACCGTTACAAGTCATGTAATGAAAGGTTTACGCATTGCGCTACTGCCCATCCAGAGTGGGGCGACGGTCAGGCGTGACGTAAATAGGGCGTATGGGGAATAAAATGCGTCTTTTAATGCAGGGGAAAGGTAAATTAACGCGGCGCCGGAAACCGGCACCGCGCTGGTATTAATTCTGCGTATCGAGAGTCGACAGTTCTTTATCAATAAAGTAAAGTCCTTCGCCGGATTTACCCACCAGGGATAATTTATCCAGCACGGATTTAAACAGCTTCTCTTCTTCGTGTTGTTCCGCAACGTACCACTGCAGGAAATTAAAGGTTGGATAATCCTGGCCGATCATTGCCGCATGAACCAGTTCGTTAATTTTCTGGGTGATCAGCCGTTCGTGCTCGTAGGTGGCGCGGAACAGTTCGTCGAGAGAATTATATTCAGCAAAAGGCGATGCCACGTTCTCGATGCGCGGCAGGCTGCCCGTATCGGTCAGATAATCAAACAGGCGCTGCATGTGGGTCATCTCTTCCTGGGCGTGACGACGCAGAAACGCGGCCGCACCTTCAAAGCTATGATAGCTGCACCAGGCGCTCATCTGCTGGTAGAGAAGGGATGAATAGAGCTCAAGGTTCATTTGTGCATTGAGCTTGTCGATCATTTCAGTTTTCAGCATGGTGGCGCTCCGGATTATTATTACGGGTTCATAATGAGCGACACTATAATTTGTTATTTAATTATTTGCAAAACGTAAAATTAAATATTTGTTCGTTTAAAATACGAATGGGAATAAAACGCATTGGCGATATTTATTTTTATTAATGCGAATTATTTTTGTTCTTAGTTAAATAAAGCGCCAGCAAACGCTGGCAGCTTTGATTAATACCAGGGATTATTTGCCTTAGGGTTAACGGCATACCCCATGCACTTATACTGGATAGTAACGCTCTCGTTCAGGCACAAAGAGCCGCTTGTCAGGGTACAGGTTTTGACCGGCTGCCCGTAGGCAGAGGCGGTGGCATAGCCCATGTTCTGACAGGCTTTTACCGCGGTACCGTTATTAACATATTCATCGGACCAGGCGTTTTGCAGCACGGCCTGGCCATAGTCGAGGCGGACAATGCCGTTCGGCGCGTCGAGGCTGCTGATTTCCGCCTGGCGTTTAACGCTGCATCCCGCGAGCAGCAGGACTGTAGCGGCTACGATGGCTATTTTCATGGTTCGCTCTGAGTGGATGGAAATACGTTATCGTACCCGCAGATGCCCGCTGCAATGCCAGGAATAGCCGGACGATCTACCCTCACTCTTTGCAACGGACGGCGTAGATCCTCCCCTTCACAAAATTGTGAGCGTGCATTTGATTTTTAAAACTCCATTTCATTTACTTTGAAAGTCTGTTTATTTGATGCCAGAATGAACGGGAACAGGTATCCATGGCGGGGAGCGCCCGCAGCGCATTCTGGAGAGACAAGATGAAAATTGCACTGATGATGGAAAACAGCCAGGCGGCTAAAAACCCAGTCATATTAAAAGAGCTGAAAACGGTAGCCGATGAAAAAGGGTTCCCGGTTTACAACGTGGGTATGAGCGACGAAAACGATCATCACCTGACCTACATCCACCTGGGCATTATGGCGAGCATTTTGCTGAATGCGAAAGCGGTGGATTTTGTGGTCACCGGCTGCGGCACCGGGCAGGGGGCGCTGATGTCGTTAAACATCCACCCTGGCGTGATTTGCGGCTACTGCATCGATCCCGCAGACGCGTTTCTCTTCGCGCAAATCAATAACGGCAATGCGCTCTCTCTGCCTTTTGCCAAAGGGTTTGGCTGGGGAGCGGAGCTAAACGTTCGCTTTATCTTTGAAAAGGCGTTTACCGGCCGAAAAGGGGAGGGTTATCCTCCAGAGCGTAAAGAGCCGCAGGTGCGTAATGCCGGTATTCTGAACCAGGTAAAAGCGGCCGTGGTAAAAGATAACTATCTTGACTCGCTGCGCGCCATCGATCCTGAGCTGGTGAAGACCGCTGTTTCCGGCCCGCGTTTCCAGCAGTGCTTCTTTGAAAATTGCCAGGATAAGGCGATCGAGGATTTTGTTCGCAGTATCGTGGGTTAATGCGCACTGCGCAGTTTAAATTGTGATATGCGTCACAAAAATATTGATTTTTGTGACGATGGTCATATTATAGGCACATTGACTATAAAGTTGTATAACAAGTTAATGGAGCATCACAATGAAACTGCGCAAAATCCTGAAAAGTATGTGGGCCAATTACTGCCGCACTTTTAAAGACGTGCCGCCTGGCGCCATGTTCTGATAAAAAAAATCCTGCTTCGGCGGGTTTTTTTTGTGTCCTGCGGCAATGAAGGGCAGATGTCACGGGCCACGTTTTGATACTATGGCGGCCTTTGAATAAGGAGAAACCCCCATGTCACAAAACCTGAGCGCCGATCAGGAACTGGTCTCTGACGTTGTTGCCTGCCAGCTGGTTATCAAGCAAATTCTTGATGTTCTGGACGTTATTGCACCGGTTGAAGTGCGCGAGAAGATGTCCACGCAGCTGAAAAACATCGATTTTGCCAGCCATCCCGCGACTGCCGACCCGGTGACGCTTCGCGCGATCCAGAAAGCCATCGCGCTGATTGAACTGCGCTTTACGCCTCAGGGCGAGTCTCATTAAAACGCGAACGGGCGACCGCGCGTGTCGCCTGTTGAAAACGTTAAAAGAAGGTCTGGACCAGCAGGTAGCTCGCCGCGCAGGCGCAGCTCACGCCAATTAGCCCCGGCAGAATAAAGCTGTGGTTAATGATGAATTTGCCGATGCGGGTTGTTCCCGAGCGGTCAAAGCCGATGCAGGCTAAATCACTCGGGTAGGTCGGCAGAACAAAATAGCCGTAGGACGCCGGGAAGAAGGCGATCAGCATTTTTGGATCGATGCCCAACATCAATCCCATCGGCGCCACGGCCGTCAGGGCCGCCGCCTGGCTGTTTACCAGCTTAGACACCAGGAAAAGCACGATGGCATACGTCCACGGATGGCTTTTCACCACCCCTTCCAGCGCCAGCTTTAACTCATCGAGATGCGCCTGGAAAAAGGTATCGCTCATCCACGCCACCCCGAACACCGAGAAGATCGCCACCATACCGGCCTTAAATACCGCACCGTTTGAGATGGCTGAGGCATTGACCTTGCAGGCCATCAGCATCACGGCACCGGCGATGAGCATCATCATCTGAATGACGAGGTTCATCGACAGGGCCGTCATTTTACCTTTCAGCTCGAAGGCCGGGCGCAGTTCGGGGAAAGCCCCGAGCAGGACTACCACCGCAATGCCGGCAAAGAAAATCCATGTCGACCAGTAGGCCTGCTTCGGAAAACGCTGGTTCATTAACGTCTCCGTGCCGCCATAGATAAACTCGCGCTGTTTGGGGTCTTTCAGTTTCTCCTGAAACTCCCCGTCGTCAGCTAAATCTTTCCCCCGACGTAAACTCCACAGGGCCGCGATCGCGACGCCGAAAAGCGAAGCGGGAACCGATACGGCGAGGATTTCCAGGATCCCCCACGCGTGCCCAATCCCATGCTGTGCGGCCAGGATGGAGACCAGCGACACAACGGCGACGGAAACCGGAGACGCGGTGATCGCCATCTGGGATGCCACCGATGCCACCGCCATTGGGCGTTCCGGGCGGATCCCTTTTTTCAGGGCGATATCCGCAATGATGGGGAACATGGTGTAGACCACGTGCCCAGTGCCGCACAGAAAGGTCAGCATCCAGGTGGTAAAAGGGGCGAGAAGCGTGATGTGCTGCGGGTGTTTGCGCAGCAGGCGTTCAGCAAACTGCATCATGACGTTGAGGCCACCCGCGGTCTGCAGGGTAGCGGCACAGCCTATCACCGCGAGAATGGTTAACATGACGTCAACCGGAGGTTTGCCGGGCTGGAGCCCAAAGACAAAACACAAAATAAAAAGGCCAATACCGCTGATTAACCCAAGCCCCATGCCGCCGAAACGTGTTCCCGTCAGCAGGCAGAGGAGAATGACAACAAACTCAATGGTGATCATGCTTTTCCCTCGTCAATGATTATGTAATTAAATAAATCATTACATTTTGCAAGGTTAATCATTGAGAGCGAGATCTGATTTGTTAAATTTCAGCAAATCAGAGGGTTGGGGAGATAAGAAGGAACCTGCCTCCCTGAACCAGGGCCAAGGCAGGTTAAACGCTTAGTGGTGCTGCACCGTCACAAGATCGAGCAGGTGGCGGTCAGCTTGCTCCGGGCGTAAACCGGCCTGGCGCGCATTGTGGATCTCATCCGCCAGCGTTTTCAGCAGCATACCGTCCTGCTGCTGTTCTTTATCCATATCGCGTAAAAATTTAAGAGTGATGATGTCATGCTGTGCTCTGGCTTCATCGGCCAGCTTGTTGAGCGTCGTACAGCGCTGCTCATGCTCTTCCAGCGTTTTCTGGAACAGTTCTTCCAGAGAAGAGTAATTTTCGTTGATCCCGTCAAGGGCTTTAACAACCGGGTTAGCCCCCGCGGCCTTCAGGAAGTTAAAGACGCGCATCATATGGGTGACGTTGCTTTGTGCCTGTGAACGAAAGAACGTGGCAGAGCCCGTGAGACTTTTTTCAGAACACCATGCACTTAAGTGAAGGTGCAGGTTCGAGGCGTAGAACTCAAGGTTCATCTGCGCGTTAAGTTTTTGCATCATCGTTTGGGTAGCCATACTCATATCCTTATAGACTGTGGGACGTGATGTCCGCTGCTTAACCTGACAGCCAGGCAAATACGAAGAAAAACAGAATTGCAATTTTTGCAGTGACTAAAATCGATCGAAAATTCACTTCCTGTGTTCGATATAAATAAGCATACCTTTGTCTTATGATTAAGAAAACTCTTAATTAGGCTGTGTTTACCATACATTACAAAGTTTAATATAGTACAAAAATACAAATATATAGTCATCAAAGGGGATTTTCTCAACCTCTTGATATTAAAGGTTAAGTGTCTTTAGAGGGATACTGATTTACTTTCGTGAACATTTAGCCGGAATAATGCTCTGTAAGAAAAATAAATACAGATTATTCATTTCAAATATATGATGCGTTGTTGAATTTGCGCTAAGTCAATTTTAACGGAATAACGCCTTTTCATGATGATTTCATTTTTTTGATGAAAAGCATGGATCCCCGTCAGGGGGAGAGCCGCAGCGACATCCGCCGTAAGGCATCAGGGATTTCTTAGCTAATCTTATGGATAATTCTGCTTACTCTGCTTTCATTTGTCAGACAATTCCTGCCTTTTTTATGTCATTTTTTCCGCTGAATTTTAGTTACGCAATTTACTGTAATTCTGCGGTGTGATGGGGCTCTCTTATGGATGATTAATTTCCCCGCTAAAAACTATTCACCAGCAATAACGCTTATGACGAGGTAAGCGCTAATGCCTTGTTTTAAGCCGATTAAATAAGAGCACGCAAATCTTCCCTACAGAAAAGAATGCTAAAGCTGG
>OKVS01000296.1_pt1 | contig 20137 bp, 17 predicted proteins | sample 1606911 | NCBI WGS metagenome assembly OKVS01 (sample SAMN03281016, study PRJEB24777) | human gut metagenome | isolation source: fecal sample PR161 from 1 month old female Malay infant, caesarean... | reverse complement strand
TCCGGGCTACGTTGGCTACGGTCAGGGCGGTATTCTCACCGGAAGCCGTGCGTAAGCGACCGTACAGCGTGGTGCTGCTCGATGAAGTCGGAAAAAGCGCACCGCGACGTGATGAACCTGTTCTACCAGGTGTTCGACCGTGGCTTTATGCGCGACGGTGAAGGTCGTGAATCGACTTCCGCAACACCGTTATTCTGATGACCTCCAACCTCGGCAGCGACCACCTGATGCAGCTGCTGGACGAACAACCTGAATCCACCGAAGGCGATCTGCACGAACTGCTGCGTCCGATCCTGCGTGACCACTTCCAGCCCGCGTTGCTGGCCCGCTTCCAGACCGTGATTTACCGTCCGCTGGCGGAAGCGGCCATGCGTACCATCGTGGAAATGAAGCTGTTACAGGTTAGCAAGCGCTTGCATCGCCACTACGACCTGACCACGCAGATTAATGAGAGCCTGTATGACGCCCTGACCGCCGCCTGCCTGCTGCCGGACAGTGGCGCACGCAACGTCGACAGCCTGCTCAATCAGCAGATTCTGCCAGTACTGAGTCAACAACTGCTGACCCACATGGCCGCGAAACAGAAGCCACACAGCCTGACGCTGGGCTGGGATGACGAAGAAGGGATTGTGCTGGCGTTTGATTAACTGGTTTATCTAAAGGGTAGCAATTATGGACAGCGCAAAAGAGATTGCCAGAGATATGCTTGAGGCCATTCATATCGATGGGTCTGGGTTTATCGGTGCTGTGGCGAAAGGTGTTATTTCCTTACCCGTCAGCCTTGCCTATCTTGGCTATGATTTTATAGATACGGAACACCGCAGAGAGAATCAGAATGATAAATTTCGGTTAGCAGCACTGGTTAAAAAAGTAACTTTTAACGATGAGGTTATTTATAAGGTTATTAAACCATTTATAGATGATTTTGTTTCTCATGTAGACATGCATAAAATTTCACATTTTTCAAGAAATATATCGGGAAGTGTTATAGGTAAAATGATGTTCTCGCAGCTTACGGGGGTTAACCTCGGTAGGGCGATTATATCTCAGGGAGTTGGTGCCTTTTTTTCTGGTTCTGTTGCTGGTGGTGTATTGGGAGTTGGTGCTGAAGCATCAAGATCTATTTATACATCACGGTACTTGCGTGAAAGAAACCCCATAATGTATGAGAAATTAAACAGTATGGGTGATTTTGATCTTTTTTATTATCTTGTTGAGGACATTGTTAGGCCTTATGAGACGGCTTGTGAAATTGCAAAGATAAATCCTGAAGAGTTTAATAATGTCTGCGAATACTTCTTTGGAGGTTTATGAATATAAAAGATTTTATACTTATCATTGTTTCACGGATCGTAGCCAGTATCGGGATGACGCTAGGAACTGTCAGTATGATTTACTCTTTCTACTGTTTCTTTTTTTCAGCCAATACTTACCGCTTCATTCTAGGTGGGGCAGGTATAGTAGCCTTTCTCATAGGTTATGGACTTTATAAATTCGCCTTGAAATACATTTATGATGAATGGGAACATTATAGATAATATTCATCATATTTGTTGAGTTTGGTTCTATTTAAAATCATTCTAACCCAGGACAGGAATTATAGAAATGCAAAATATATTTAAAATGACAGAGGGCATCCTTAATCGCTATAAACTGGATATTCCTTCCTGCCCTTATCCATTGGATGTGGAACGTTTTGATGGTTTAGAACAAATGAGTGCTCTCTATCATTACACCATTCGTTTTACCAGTTCACATCCGGATCTTACGGCTGAAATGATGTTAAGTAAAACCGCTACGCTGAGCATGGGGGTGGGGAAACTATTAGATTCTGTTGTCGGTAAAATTGTTCATGGTGTGGTGACAAATTTTCGACGCTTGGCCGGTTCACGCGATCAGGTTACGTATGAAATTATTCTGGAACCTTTTATATCCTTACTGGATAAGCAGTTTCGTACTCACCGTTTCTTCGTCAACAAATCAGTGCCGGAAGTGGTAGAGCAAATTCTTGGCGAGCATGGTTTGAAGAGGTGGGAATATGAATTCAAGCTTAAACAAACTTACCCAAAACGGGAACAGATAAATCAGTACCAGGAAAGTGACCTCGCGTTTATCGAACGTCTGCTGGCTGAGGTGGGGATTTTTTACTTCTTCACCCTGCAACCGGATACCCAGACTGAAGTGGTGCACTTTGCGGATAAGCAGAGCGCCTGGACATTCGGTAAAAAACTGCCACTTAACAGCCCTTCGGGCACCAATGACAATGCCGTTGACTCGGTGTGGGATATCCACGTCTGGCACAACGTGGTGGAACGTTCGGTCACCGCCAGCGACTATAACCATCGCGAAGCGCAGAATATTCTAACGTCCGTACCGGCAGACATGACCCGGGGCGACGGTGACTGTATCACTTATGGTGATGTGTATCACTATCGTCCGCGTCACCTCGAGCGGGGTGACAAAATTACCCCTGCAACCGAAACAGGTAACTTCTGGGCTCGTCTGGAGCATGAACGTTTTTTATCCGCCCAGACTACAGTGACCGGCAGCAGTACGGACCATACCCTGGGTCCGGCACAGGTACTGACCATCACGGAAACGGCTATTCCGCCAACGCTGCCCCGGGAAACGGAGAATGGTGTTGTTATTATCCGCACTGGATATTACGGCAGCCGTAAGAATGCCTTGAAAGTGACATGGGTAGCGATGCCGTACTATGAGAACCGCTGCTGGCGTCCTGCCGCCAAAAAGCGCCCGGTGGTCAGCGGTACGATGATGGCGCGCGTGACCAGCGCCAAAGATAACGATATTTACGCCTGGCAGGATGCATCGGGCATGTACCGGGTGAAGTTTGATGCCGACCGTGATGACAAAAAGCAAGGCATGGAAAGCATGCCAGTGCGCTTTGCCAAACCTTACGGTGGTGACAAATACGGTTTCCACTTTCCGCTGATACAGGGTACAGAAGTTGCCATTGCGTTCCACGAAGGCGATCCGGATCGTCCGTATATTGCCCATGCCCTTCACGACTCCCGCCACGTCGACCACGTCACTGAGGCCAACAGCACGCGCAATGTTATTCGTACAGCCGGCCTGAACAAGTTGCGGATGGAGGACAAGCGGGGTGAGGAGCACGTTAAGCTCAGCACGGAGTACGGGGGCAAGACGCAGCTTAATTTAGGACATCTGGTCAATGCAGAAAGGGCATTGCGGGGGGAAGGTTTTGAGCTGCGCACTGATGAATGGGGAGGGATCCGGGCGGGAAAAGGGATATTCATTACTGCAGACAGCCAGCCTGAGGCGCAGGGGAAAGTGCTGGATATGGCTGCAGCACATTCCTTGTTGACGCAGGCCGTTAGTCAAATGGAGTCTCTGTCACAGGCTGCATCAGCAGCAAAAGCACAACTCTTGCATTATGAGCAACAACAGGCACTGATGGAAGAGAAGTTACTTTCGCTAAAGCAGGCTGTACTACTGATGAGTGCGCCTGAAGGTATTGCTTTAACCAGTGGTAGCCATCTTCAGACAGTTGCAAGTGAAAATATCTATATGACTGCAGGACAAAATGTTGAACTAGGAGCAAAGAAAAACATTACCCTTGCCGCTTCAGAAAAAATTTCAATCTTTACCGAAACTGAGGGTATAGAGACTATTGCAGCCAAAGGTGATCTAATATCACAGGCTCAGTCAGGGAATATTGAAGTAATAGCTAAGAAAAATATTTCTGTGACCAGTACAACAGAGGATATGACTTTTACTGCGGCAAAAACTTTAACGTTGACCTGTGCTGGCGGGGCATACATCCGCCTGTCCGGAGGAAACATCGAGTTAGGCTGCCCTGGTGATATTATGATGAAGCAAAGTAAGCTTCTCTATAGTGGCCCAACTTTTATACAGTCAAATATTCCTGAACTTCCTGATAGTGGTCCCCAGTCAATGAGTTTTATGCTGTTAGATTCTTTTGGTAATGCTGCGCCAACTACTATGAAAGTGAGCCTTTTTGATAGTGAATCAAAACAACAAATATGGAGTTCTGCTTTTAATGATGGAGGGTCAGGCTGCTTTGAACAGCCTGAAAGTAAAAAATTTCATGCAATAATTGGCGATAATAAATGGACGAGCCTATTTTCTTATGATAATGAGCTTGGAATTGAAGATGAAGTTGATGATGACCAAGATTTTGATGAACATGGTCCGCAATATGATGGTGAATTAAACGAACAAGATAAGGAATAGCCATGGAACAGTATACAGTTCAGAAGGGTGACAGCCTGTGGAAAATCAGTCGTAAATTCGGAATTGATGTTAATGAACTGGCCAATATTAATGGGCTTCTCACTAAAGCAGAGCAGCATATTATCCAGCCCGGTCAGGTATTGAGTTTACCATCAAAAGACAAAGTTTATGATACTCAATTGACTTTGAGAATTTACGATCTTGTCTGGCGCCCGCTTAGAGATGCAAAACTCAGAGTTACTTTTGATGGAAAGACCTATGATTACGTGACAGACAGCACAGGTGTTGTTGCTGGTCTACTTATTGAAGACAGTACCAAAGGTATAAAGATTGAACTGCAACATTTAAATAAAAAAGAGTACATTCTGATTGCCGACCATAAAAAATTGCCTTTGGGGACGTTAAGCCTGCGGATCTCGTCCAGAGAAATGATAATAAAAGGGAGTACCAGCGTTAAACAAGGTACCCAGCAATCGAGCAAACAGCAGGAAAAGGAAAAAGCAAAACAGAAAGGAAGCTCAACTGCTTCCAGTCCATCAGAAAGTAAAACAAAAGAAAACCAGACCCCTTCTGTAAACCAAACCACCAGAACCGAAGGTGGTGCTCCCACCAGTGTGAGTAATATTGGTAACGTCAGTGAAGGATTGCGCCTTCCGCCGGAGGCAGAGCAATATCGCGATTATGTCATTGAAGCGGCTAAAAATACGATTTCCAGCCAGAGGGGCTTGCTGCATTAATTTATGCAGAGTCAAGATGGAAAGCAAACGCCACTAATTCTACCGGTTCGGGGGCGGTAGGGTTAGGCCAGTTTAAACCTGAGACATGGTTATCTCTTTGTGCTAAACCTGAATCCAAGGTTTATCAATTTATAACAGAAAAATATTCCTACCAGAAATTAATATATAAAAATAAAAAGCTTTGGGGAGAATTGGGTGATGGTTCCATAACAGAGATCGATAAGGATACTGTGTTATCTTTGCGAGCTAATGCAGCATACAATATTGATATGATTGGATTGCTTGATCGTCAGAGTATTGAGCAATTAGTTAATGATTGGAACTTACAGTCTATCAGAGCACTTGAACCTGATGAAATAGTCAAAGTTGCCTATCTGGTCCATATGAATGGAACATTGGGGGCCGTTGATATTATTATGAATGGAAGAGAAATATTTCATAATAAATATGAGGAAGATAATAAACCAACTGAATTGATATATGAGAATCGTCTGCAATCTAATCTGAAAAATGCAGATGCAGAGCAGCGTTTTTACTCGATTGATGGTTCTTTCAGGACGGCTTTTGTGGCATGGATGATTGGATATTTCGATTCTATTATTATCCCAGATCATTACAGAGTGGAACCTGGGGGCAAGAATTTTTCTACTAAAGATATTATTCACAAAATAAATCCTGATTATAATCCAGAAATTAATTTGCCCACAGTAGCGGCTATGAATTCACAATCTCCAGCTCCAGCTCCAGCTCCAGCTCCAGCTCCAGCTCCAGCTCCAGCTCCAGCTCCAGCTCCAGCTCCAGCACAATGGCATAATCCTTTGGGTATTTGTCTCATCAGAACTCGTGGGTTACCCAGTTCTAAAAGTGCAAGTTTCGGATGGTGGAGAACTGCACCTGATGGACATCGTTATCAGCATCAAGGTGTGGACATACAAGCAGAACCTGGAACACCTATATATGCTGTGGCGGATGGACGTATAGCTTTTATTGCTAATCAGGGTGTCCATGGGTATGGTCTGCAATTATCTCTTGTCGTCCAGACAAATGATTTACCACAAGAGAAGATAATTTTATGTTCATACAACGGGCGTGAACTTAGTAAAATCTATTTTTTCTATGCTCATTTATCTGAAATACATTCTGGACTCGTCAATGGGGTATCCGTGAAATGTGGGGATCTTCTTGGGAAAACTGGATGTACTGGTAATGCAAATGGAATGACTAGTGTAGCTACAGGGGCCCATCTTCATTTTGAGGTACGAACAACAGAAAGATCTCCCGGAATAATTAATCACCTTGACCCTACACCATTTATTGATGGATTTGATTATCCTTAATTGAGGAGGAGTGATGTTAAAGATTATTAAATGGATAATATTCTTTCTATTAGCAAATATTGTTAAATCTGATTGGTTAGCAATTGCCGCTTTAGATGAATCTTTTTTTCGAAGCGAGCAGCAACGCATTGATCAGGAGTATAGAGATGATCATGTTCGTTATAAAAATGAGCAGAGTCATCTCCCGGACAGACTACGAGACAAACGACTCTATACCAATGAGTACTGGCTAGTAAATAAAGATCAAAATTTATGGATAGGATTTTTTGAAGGTAAAAAGATAAAAGTACCTAAAGGAGTATATTTAAATATATCAGATGAAAGTTATCAGGCCCAGCAAGTCGTTCGAATAAAAGAAAATAGAAAAATATCGCAGTTCTTAATGTCATCAGGAATGGATGAGTATCCAGATATATGTCTTAATAAGAATGATAAGATAATGAAAGACGAAAAATTCTATACATATTTTTATTCAGGTTGCACATATGACTCTCTTCAGAGAAACTCAATCAAACATGATGGGCATTATGATATTTTACTTTTCGATAAAAGATTTAATACATTAGTTAAACTGGATTCAATTCCTTATTCAATCCCTGAAGGTCTTAAATATATGAGTGAATCTTTGGTATCAAAAAATGGATACTATAGGTTTGATTCGGCGCAGGGGGCATTTAAGATAACAGGAAAGGATCAGATCGTTATTGTTGATCCTGACACAGGCAACGTTGTACCCAAGGTACCAAAAACAGATGATAATGGGAGAACCATTTTGATGAATGGAAAGCCAGTAATGGTTGATGACCCAGATAGTTATAACCCTGTAATTTTAAAAAGACTTCCTGATGTTACTGTTGCCAATTGATATATTAAATTGGATAAATCAGAATATGAGAAAAATTATTTGTGTAGGTGATAAAACATCTCATGGTGGATCTGTCTTAACGGGCTCATCTCAGATAACCATTGATGGTAAATCTGTGGCACGCAAGTCTGATTTGGTTTCATGTCCAACACACGGTATAAATAGTATAAATGAGGGAGATGAAAAACATTGCGATAACGGGTTAGCTGTTGCGTTAGAAGGGCATCGCTGTTCATGTGGCGCTATTCTTATTTCCGCCGGTTCGCGTGTTTTAAAGGAGTGAATTTATGCCAGTAAATATTTTTGATATTCCTTCGGAGGAAAAAATATCCAAAACAGCATTATCATTATGGGTTGAAATTGGAATTTGCGTTTGCATACTTGCTGTATATTTATGTGTTTTCTTGGTTTATTTTTCTGAGTATTTATCAAAAAATAATTATGTTTTCTGGTCTGAGTTATTGCTGGTACCATTACTCTTCTGCGGGGCTGTGTTTTTCTTCAGAATTATATTATGGAATAATAAGAATATCGAAGCAATTAACTGGAATAGAACTCGCCAGGATTATTATCAGGAGTTGCTTCAAAAAGGAAGGGCCTATCTTGATGTCATTGAGTTGCAGGTCAGATTGCCCGATTTAAATGGTAATGTGACTAATAGCATAGAGGGGAAGTTATTGCCTGTGCGCTATGCACCAAAGTTAACGCATATGTCCAGATATCTTACTTTTAATTCTCCAATACCTGAATTAATTAGCATTTATCAAATGCAGGAGAGAAATGCTATTTTATTTAGTAAAATAATCGGGGGTATTATTAACGATATCCATATGCATATAAGCCTTTTGCCTAAGTATGCCAGGGTAAAAGTGGTGTGTGTTCTTAATGATAATTTAAAACCTCTCATAAAAAAGATTTGGCAGGAACGGCTTGATAGTATATATCTGGGGGCGAATATTGAGTTTAGTAAAAACTTATCAGAATCCATTGATAACTGGTTGGATAGATCTTCTGATGAATATATAGTTCTTATTGCTGCCAATTTTCATGGCGCAGAATTACTTGACGATGAAATCGACAATAAATCTGAATCTGTGTTTTTTTTGTTTGGGAGATTGAGAAATGATGGTGAGACTGGTGACCACTCATCTTTAGGGGCTTTTTTTCGTCCTGAATGTGATTGGGCAGGAATAGATAAATCCCTCCTCTGGGGAAGGGTTAATGAAGGGCGAGGGCTATCTGGTGTTATATATTCTGGGTTGAATGAAGAAGAGTTAAAAAAACTGGTGTTAAAAACAACAGATGTAATGTCGGAAAGTGCACTTTCGTCGTATATGTACGTTGATTCAGACAACTATTTATGTAAGTGCCCGCCTCTTACCGAGTTTTTGCAATTGAGTTATGTAAATGAGCATCTCCCCCCAGGGCAGTATTTATTGATAAGTAAAAATAATGATATTTTGAATTCCCATTTATTTAACTCGGCTGCCAGTGTTTAGAGGTTTATTATAACATGAAGAAAATCCTTATTAAATTTTCTGGGGTTTTTTTGTTATAATCATTGCTGTTATTTTGCTTCTAATTTATTACCTGTGGGGTTCATCCCTGGGATGGATGGAACCAGCAGAAAAATTTCGCGTACTCTGTACCATTCTCGCAGTTCCTGTTTTCCTCTCTTTGTTGCTAGTCAGTCGCTACTCACTTGTTGCGTTGGGTCAAGATTGCGTTTTTTCCGTAAGTTAAATGATAAACAGAGTACCCAGTCAAACAATAATAGTGCTCATTTGAAACAAGTAGACATAAGTCAAAAAAAATAATAACCGAAGTACAACAAGCTCTGCGCCATACTTACGGTCATTTCTGGCATAGCAAAATTCGTATCTTGCTTGTAACTGGCAACGCTGCCGATGTCGAACATCTCACCCCCAAGCTGCCCCCGTGAACTCTGGCAGGAAGATCGCGGCACGTTGCTGCTGTGGGGCGGCTGACCTCAACACCCCAGCCGACAGCGTCTGGCTGACCGCACTGCGCAAACTGCGCCGCCGTCCGGTAGATGGTCTGGTGTGGGTCACCTCAGCCTTTGACCAGCTTTCAGCGCCAGGGCTGGAACAGCCGCTGCCGGTACCGTCTGAAAGCACCATGGATTCTCTGTCTCATGCCATCTGCGCACGTATGGAAGCGCTTGGCTGGAAACTCCCCCTGTATGTCTGGTCCCTACACACGCGCGGCGGTAAACCAGAAGGTCGCATTACCCAGGCGACTGGTTGTTTGTTACCTGCAGGCTGTCGTGCCGAGGGGCTGGCAGAACAACTCTCCACCCTGACGGCAGATTTGACTTCACAGGGTCTGCAGCAGACCTGTAGTGAAGTGAAACATAACTTCCTACTGTCCCTTGCCGACCAACTCATTCGTGAGCCGGAAAGCATGACCGCACCGCTGTCGGTGATGCTCAATCCGTACCGCCCGCTGCCGCTGGCCGGTGTGGTGTTCAGTCAGCCTTCAGCCGGTGCAGAACGCGCCGTGCCGCACCACTGGGGCATGGATAAGCGCTGGGATGTTCTGCCTGAATCAGTCCGGACGCTTCCTGCCGGGCTGCGTCCTCGCAAGCCCGGTATTCCATGGCGCAAGGTAATGGCATCTGCAGCTGCGCTCACGATGGTGAGCTGGGCTATGTGGATGAGCATCGCGTATGTCACCAACCGCAGCCAGATTGACGGTGCGAATGCTCAGGCCGAACTTGCCGCTCGACAGAATCAGCCCCTGGAGCAGCGTCTGCACGCGCTGTCTGAACTTCAGAAAACGCTGGCCCGTCTGCAGTACCGTTCTGAGCATGGTGTGCCGTGGTACGAAAAGGCCGGGCTGAGCCAGAACAATGCGCTGCTGGCGGCACTCTGGCCACACTATCAGGACAGCGCGTTGCCGCTGTTGCGCGATGCGGCTGCAGACCATCTGCAGAAGCAGGTCAGTGCCTTTAACGCGCTGCCTCCGGATAGCCCGCTGCGCGAGCAGAGGGCAAAAGCGACCTATGACCAGCTGAAACTTTACCTGATGCTGGCGCGTCCTGAGCATATGGATGGTGCCTGGTTTAGCGCGGTGCTGCTTCAGGACTGGCCGAAGCGTGACGGCGTGAAAGACGGTATCTGGCTAGGCGTGGCTCCGTCGCTGCTGTCGTTTTATGGTGCACAACTGGTCACACATCCTGAGTGGAAACTGCGAGCTGATGAAAACATGGTCAGCCAGGCGCGTTCCCTGCTGGTTCGCCTGATGGGCGTGCGTAATAGCGAATCGACCCTGTACCAGAAAATGCTTTCACAGGTGGCACATCTGTATGTCGATATGCGTCTCGAGGACATGACCGGCGATACTGATGCTGCCCGCCTGTTCAGCACCACCGAGATCGTGCCAGGTATGTTTACCCGCCAGGCCTGGGAGCAGGCCGTCCAGCCTGCCATCGAAAAGGTGGTGAAGGCGCGCCGGGACGAGCTCGACTGGGTGTTGACGGACAGCAAACGTCCGGTCAGTAAGCTGGATGAAATCTCCCCGGAAGCACTTAAAAATCGCCTGACGGAGCGTTATTTTGCCGATTTTGGCGGCGCCTGGCTGGAATTCCTCAACAGCCTGCGCTGGAACCAGGCCACCACGCTGTCGGATTCCATTGACCAGCTGACTCTGATGGCCGACGTGCGCCAGTCACCTCTGGTGGCGCTGATGAATACCCTTAATGTGCAGGGGCGTACCGGACAGACCGGGGAGGCGATTTCGGATTCACTGGTGAAATCAGCGAAAAATCTGCTGGGCGGTGACAATACGGATGTCATTGACCAGAGTGCCGGCGTTCACGGCCCGCTGGATGCAACCTTTGGTCCGGTGCTGGCGCTGATGGATAAAAGCAACACCGTTGCGCAGTCGCTGAGCTTGCAGTCGTACCTGACCCGCGTGACGCAGGTTCGGCTGCGCTTGCAGCAGGTGACTAATGCTGCCGACCCTCAGGCCATGACCCAGACCCTTGCTCAGACCGTATTCCAGGGCAAGGCCGTGGATCTGACTGAAACCCGCGACTACTGCAGCCTGATTGCTGCCGGTCTGGGGCAGGAGTGGAGCGGTTTTGGTCGTTCGGTCTTTGTGATTCCGATGGAACAGGGCCTGGCAGCAGGTGCTGGCTCCGGCGGCCGCTAGCCTCAATGCCCAGTGGCAACAGGCGGTAGTGGCTGAGTGGAACAGTGCCTTCGGTGGGCGCTATCCATTTAACAATTCCAGCAGTGATGTATCCCTGCCGCTGCTGGCTAAATACCTTAATGTCGATTCCGGGCGTATTGCGCAGTTCCTGCAAAACCGCCTCAAAGGCGTGTTGCACAAAGAAGGAAACCACTGGGTGGCGGACAGCATCAACTCGCAGGGGCTGGCCTTTAACCCAGAGTTTCTCAATGCCATCAACACCCTGAGTCATATCTCGGATGTCGCCTTCACCGAAGGCAATGCCGGGATGAACTTCGAACTGCGTCCGGGTACTGCCGATGGCGTGATGCAAACCACCATGATTATCGACAACCAGAAGCTGATATACGTTAACCAGATGCCAGTCTGGAAGCGCTTCGCCTGGCCTGCGGATACTGAGGCCCCTGGTGCGAACCTGAGCTGGATAAGCACCCAGGCAGGCACCCGTCAGTATGCGGATATTCCAGGCGCCTGGGGATGGATCCGACTGCTCGACAAAGCTGCCGTCAGTGCTTATCCGGGCGTGGGTAGCAGCTACAGCCTGAGCTGGCTGGCTCAGGACGGTCGTACACTCAATTACACCCTGCGTACCGAAGCGGGAGAGGGCCCGCTGGCGCTGCTGAAGCTGCGTAATTTCCGCCTGCCAGAGACCATCTTCAGCACGACAGGCCTGGAAGCATCAGACCAGGCCGAAAGCGCAAGCAATGATACAGAGGACGTATATTGATGAGCACGCTCAATGCTTTACTCAGCGCCTGCCAGACTGAGCAGGAGCCACTCCTTGCGGCCACCCGTGAGCGGGTTAGGCTCTGGGATAGCTGGCTGCAGCCGCTGTCCGGTCCATCACCTCAGGGTGACGACCCGGGTTATGACGATGACTTTCAGCAGATGCGCGAGGAGGTAAACAAACTCTCAGGTGCGGATACCGAACTTATTTGCCAGCTTGCAGAGAAGCTTCTGACCACGACCGCCAAAGATATCCGTGTGGCCACCTACTACTGCTGGGCAAAGCTGCACCGCGAAGGTGAGCAGGGGCTCGCTGAAGGACTTGAACTGCTGTGCGGCCTGCTGGAGCGCTTTGGTACACAACTGCATCCACAGCGTGATCGCAGCCGTAAGGCGGCACTGGAATGGCTGGCGGGATCGCGAATGACTGATTCTCTTTCCCTGTACCCCGAAGTGGTCAGGATCGATGCGATACGTACCACTGGGGCACTGCTGCTGATAGAGCAACTGACGGAAAATGAGCCGGATGAAATTCGACCGGAACTCAATACGCTGTATGGTGCTCTTGAAAGCCGCTTGCAGAAAGCGGGTGGTGTGGATGCGGTTGTGCCGCAGAACGCCAGTGCCTGCGAACCCCCTGCGAGTGCCAGCCACTACGATGCCCCGGTCATCGGACGTATCACCTCCGGACAGGATTTGCTGGCACAGGCCCGCGTGCTCGCTGAATATCTGCGTGAACAGCCGGACGGCTGGCTGTCAGCACACCATCTGATGAAGAGCCTGCGTCACGATACCCTGCGGGCAATTCCGGCCCGGATGCGCAGGGCCGCACCCGCATCGAACCGCCAAGAGCAGACCAGCGCGCGTTACTTAAACGGCCTCTACCTACAGCAGAACTGGGCTGAAATGCTGGAAACGGCGGACAACGCGTTTTCTCGTGGTGCCAATCACCTGTGGCTGGATTTGCAGTGGTATATCCATCAGGCGCTGACGAAATCCGGTCAGGACACGCTGGCCGGTATTATCGCGGCTGACCTGAAAGGGCTGCTGACCCGTCTGTCCGGGCTCGAAACACTGGCCTTCAGTGACGGCACACCATTTGCGGATGACGTGACACTGAACTGGATCCAGCAGAGCGTGCTGGATTCGACAGGCGGGTGGGGCAATGACACTCCTTCCGCACAGATGTCCCCAGGAAACGATGACATTCTGGCGCTGGAGCCGGAAGCGGTGGCACTGGCCGACAGTGAAGGCCCGGATGCGGCACTGGGCTGGTTGCAGGCCCGTCCCGGCATCACCACCGTACGCCAGCAGTGGCTGCTGCGCCTGCTGATGGGGCGTATCGCGGAGCAGTACGGCAAAAATGAGCTGGCGGTGCATCTGTTTGCGGAGCTGGGCGAGCGGGCCGGTGAAGTCACCCTTACGAACTGGGAGCCTGAGCTATTGTTTGAGGTACAGACCCGTCATCTGAAACTCGTGCGGCTGAAAGCCAGTCGCAGTGAGGCTGATAAGACTCGCCTTACACCGGTAATGGACCAGTTACTTGCCGGGCTGATCGCAGTTGATCCTGCCCGTGCCGCCGTGCTTTGCGGATGATAATTAGTCATACCTTCAGGAAAAAATCAGAATAAAGGGAAATTAAAAAATGAAACGTCTTAGAGTATTTACTTGTTTAGGTGTGATGTTCTTGCTTTCAGGTTGTACAGCACTGCTGTGGGGAGGAAATAAGGTCGCCGAGCCAAAAACAGAGAGACATATTCAAATTCAGGACAGTGTAACCGGTTTATTTCAGTATAAAAACCTTGCTGTTTCTGTTGTTCAGGGAAGAAAAAAAACTACTGTTAACGTTCCCTCTGAAGGTGTTGCCTTTGTAGGTGAAAAATATATATACATTCTGACCCGGGGGGCTGATGAACTTCTGTCCCTTAATAAACTTGCAACTCAAATTCCCCTGATATCAGGTCGGGAAGAGAATACCCTTAAGTTTCGGATCAACAAACCATCAGGCAGCGACAGCGTGCTTCAGTTCAGCGATGCTCTTCCTGTCGAAGTCAATGAATCCTCCAGAATGCTTTCAACAGAAGAGTTAAAGACTATTCAGCATGCAGGCTTCCGGAGCAACGGTGTCCGGTATGTCAGGGACGTATATATCACGGGAGTGATTATTCCCAAAGTGAGCCTTAATTATACTTTTGATAAGAGTGAATCTTTGGGGAGAACGTACAGCGTTCAGTTTTATTCGCTGGAGTCTGGAACCGATTTTCACCCCGTAAATCTGGCGACCAATATTGTCGTTACCCCGTTAGCACTCACTGCTGATATTGTTTTTTTCCCGATATCATTAAGTCTGCTTCAGCTCATTAATGGCCCTTCACCATTCGGACATTAATCAAACAGGTGTTTTATGGAAGATTTAACCCTGCGCTATTTTGATGCAGAAATGCGCTACCTGCGTGAAGCCGCAAAAGAGTTCGCGCAGACCCATCCCGATCGTGCAGCGATGCTCGACCTGGATAAAGCCGGGACTCCCGATCCGTATGTTGAACGCCTGTTCGAAGGATTTGCCTTCTCAATGGGGCGGCTTCGCGAAAAGATTGACGACGATCTGCCGGAGCTGACTGAAGGACTGGTCAGTATGCTCTGGCCACATTACCTTCGGACCATTCCGTCACTCTCGGTGGTCGCGTTCACGCCTGCGCTTGAGACCGTTAAGATGGCAGAGGTGATGCCCGCGGGGCTGGAAGTGTACTCCCGCCCGGTGGGTCCGAAAAACACAGTCTGCCGTTACCGCACAACCCGCGATGTGATGCTCAACCCGTTGAATATCTCTCGGGTGACCATGACTACTGAGCCGGACGGGCGCTCGTTACTGAGAATGCGCTTTGCCTGCAGCACGCAGGCGGACTGGTCCCATGCGGACCTCAGTGACCTGAGCCTCTTTCTCGGGGCGGATGCACCGGTCAGCAGCCAGCTGCACCTTATGCTGACCAAACGGCAGGCCGCACTCTATATGCGCCTGCCTGGTCAGACTGACCGTATCCGGCTTGACGGATATTTCTCACCGGGCGGCTTTCGTGACGAAGACTGCCTGTGGCCGAAAGGCGATACCGCGTTCAGCGGCTACCAGCTTCTGCTGGAGTATTTCACCTTCCGCGACAAGTTTATGTTTGTCCACCTTAACGGCCTTAAGGGCATCACGCCGCCAGCGGGGACCGAGTATTTTGATATTGAAGTGGTGTTCAATACGCCATGGCCATCTGACCTGCCGGTCACTGATGACGCGGTTCGTCTGCACTGCGTGCCGGTGATTAACCTGTTTACGCTGGAGGCTGACCCGCTGACCATTACCGGGCTTGAAAGCGAGTACCTGCTGCGTCCAAAACGTCTGCAGGACGGACATACCGAGATTTATTCGGTGGATTCAGTCACTGGCTCAAACCGCACCAATGACGCGGAGTATGTGCCGTTTAGCAGCTTCAGGCACAAGGGCGGGATGATGCGCCGTCATGCTCCCCCCCGTTACTACCATACCCGCGTGAAGCGCAGCGTGACCGGGCTGTATGACACCTGGCTTATCCTTGGGGGGCACCAGTGGGAAGATGACCGCCTGTTTGAACGTGAAGCCGTGTCGCTGCAAATCACCGGCACCAACGGCCAGCTGCCGCGCCGTGCGCTACAGAGCTCGCTGCTTGACCGCTGTGAGCAGGTGGTGAGTACGCAACTTTCAGTACGTAACCTCTGCAAACCAACGCTTCCAGTCTATCCGCCTTCTGAAGACCGTTTTCACTGGCGGGTGCTTAGCCACTTGGGATCCGGGTTCCTGAACATGATGAGTACTGCCGAAGTGCTGCGCGGGACGCTGGCGCTCTATAACTGGCAGGAAGATGAACTGAACACCCGGCGTCTGGAGGCGATTCAGCATGTGGAGCACCATCGCCTTCAACGTTTTGAACAGGGCTATCTGCTGCGGGGGCTGGATATCGAAGTCACCCTCGACAGCAACGGCTTCACCGGTGAGGGCGATATTCACCTGTTCGGTGAAATGCTCAACCGGTTCTTTGCGCTGTATGCCGATATGAACCAGTTCAACCAGCTCACCCTCATTGTTCAGCCAGAAGGAAAATGTATCCGGTGGAAAGAGAATCACAGTCCGCGTCTGCCAGGCTGATAGTGCAACTGGGCGACCGGCTGCCGTACATGAACTTTTATCGTTTTTGCCAGCTGCTGGAGCAGAGCCAGCCGGATAAACCGGTCACCGGTAGCACCTGGCAGGTGCGACATGAGCCGGTACGCTTCCGTCCCCATTCGGGGATGGGGTTCCCGGCCTCTGAAATCAAAGGGGCAGAGCTACCGGAACATCCGCACCTTCCACCCACAATCCGTACCACCTTTATGGGGCTCTACGGCGTGGAGTCTCCGCTGCCGACGCACTATATCGATGACATCGCTCAGCGACGGGAAGGGTACGAAGCTAACGCGGACTTCCTCGATATCTTCAACCACCGGCTGATTGCTCAGTACTACCGTATCTGGCGTAAATATTCATACCCGGCGACTTTCGAAGAAGGCGGTAAGGACAAAACCTCGCAGTACCTGCTGGGACTGGCCGGGCTCGGGATTAACGGCTGCACGGACAGTATCGCGACCCCGGCTTCGCGCTTTCTGGCACTGCTGCCGGTCATGTTACTGCCGGGGCGTACCGCAGAAGGCATGGCCTCGCTGGTGCGCCTGCTGGCACCCAACACGCAGGCGAAAATCTGGCACCATGACAAACGCCGTGTGCCGCTGAAGAAGCCACTGACCATGAGCGTCAGCCAGCCCGTCACCCTGACAAATCGACCGGTCATGGGCAACTATGCCACCGACGTGAACAGCCAGGTGCTGATGCGTCTGACCACCACTGACCCGGCAGAAGTGCAGGGCTGGTTACCGGGCGGTGAGCTTCACGCGGACCTGATGGCGCTCCTGCACGTCTATCTTGGCTCTCGCCTGGAAGTCCGCCTGCAGCTGTGTGTCGATCGTAGCCTGCTGCCTGACGCGACAATGAGCACTCAACCCAAAGCGGGTGCAGTGCAACTGGGCCGCACCGCCGTGATGCGACCGCTGAATGCGGCTAAGACCGCATCACACCCAAAAACAATAACCATCAATCTTGGCCGCTACGAGCGCGTACAGGAAAATATTCACCGCAGGGAGACTGATGAAGATGGCGATTACCGCTGGTAAATTTCCTCTGGTTACGCTGGCTACAGGCATTACGCTGATGCTGGCAGGCTGTGGACTTACTCAGAGTGTTACGGACGGCACTGTCGCCGTGACTAAATCGATTTTTTTATAAGCAGGTGAAGATCCTGCATCTGGATATACGTGCCCGTGAAGCCGTGAACAGCAATGCTGGTGGTGTAGCTCTGTCGACGATTGTGCGTATTTATCAGCTTAAAGATCGCAAAACTTTTGACAGCACGGACTACCCGTCATTGTTTAAAGACGACAGCCAGGCTGTCAAGGCAGACCTGGTGGCGGAGAAAGATATACGGCTGCAGCCGGGTGGTGCTGTCATGGTCGATATGCCAATGGAAAAGGATGCGCAGTATGTGGCAGTGGCCGGGATGTTTATGTCACCGGACCAGGAGAGCAACACCTGGCGTGTGGTAATGAGCCGCGATGAGCTTGATCCGGAGAAGGCCCGGGTGATTGTAGCGGGCAACAATCGACTGACTCTGCAGGCGCTGAAAGATGAGTGAATCATCTCGTCCTTCTCTGTATGAAGTACTTTATGGCAATTTCACCGGCGGTCTCGACCTGCATCAGGTCAGCGAGCAGAACCAGGTCATTTTGTCCGTACTCGATAACATGCAGCGCGTTCTCAACTGTCGCGCCGGCACGCTGGCGCATCTGCCTGACTACGGCCTGCCGGATATGACCAAAATCCTGCAGGGCATGCCGGGAACGGCCCATGAGCTTATGGGCACATTATCTGCCGTCCTGCTCAAATACGAACCGCGCTTGAAAAAAATAACCGTTGTTCTGCTGGAACAAAATATCCCCGGCGAACTGCGCTATGCCATTGACGCTGAACTTAAAGGGATTGGTCTGGTGCGCTACGGGACTGAATTTATGCCCGAAGGGCGGGTCCTGTTAAGGCATCTCAGACAACAACAGTATCTCGACACAACTCTCCATTTGTAAGGTCCGATAACATCATGTCCGTAAAATTACAGTTCCTGAAGAAGTTGCAGGCGCGACAAGCTGCACCTGTTCCTGCAATCAGCAAGAGTCAGGCTGATATTGCAGAGTTTCGCCAGCGAATGGCTCAGCTGCAGGATGAAATGGACGCGTGGCTGACGGATACGGGACTGAATGTGGAGCCACTAACGGTATCCGTTTCGGATCTTCTGGTAGAGGGCGGAGCTTTTGAGATTTCCGGTATTGTTCTTCGTTATGACAGTCGGGCGGTAAAGTTTATGCCGATCTTTCTGTATGGACAGGGCGTCGCCGGTTGTGTCGAGGTGACTTTCTGTTCCGGGGATAAGGTGATTTCTCAAGGACGCCTGTTCATGCGGGTGGGGAGCGCAAATGGCTGGATCTTTACTCCCCCAGATACCTCATCCCGATCCGGACAACTATTGGACGAAGGTGTGTTTTTCGGTCTGATTTTAGCGCTACTGCCATAGCGATAACATTCATTCCTTCTATGCGTCATTGCATTTTTAATCGCCAAATAGCCTTACAGATCAATTGACAAAATTAACCACACGGATATGCAGGCCCATCCAGGATGACCACACACACCACGCTAAAAACCGGCGGCGACCCGCGCACGCTGCCAGATTACGCTAACCTCCGCGATGAACTCAGCAAGCTGACGCATCCTGCTCGGCCGGATGTGAACTGGCAGTATGTCGAAAGACGCTGTCTCTCTCTGTTTGAACAGAACGGCGTGGAGTTGCAGACCGCGGCCTGGTACACCCTTGCCCGGACTCACCTGTCGGGGTTAGCTGGCCTGAACGAAGGGCTGGCGATTCTGGAGACCCTGATTAGCCATCAGTGGGACGTTTTCTGGCCGAAGACGCTACACGCTCGTATGGAAATTCTTAGCGGCCTGAGCCAGCGACTGCAGCAGCGCATGCGTATGCTTCCACTCAACAACAGTCATCTTAGTGAGCTTTACCGTGCTGAAGCGTTGCTTACCCGCCTGAGTGCGGTCCTTCAGCGCCTTGAACTGAAACACCTAAGCCAGTTCGATACGTTACAAACGATGATACGTTCGAATGCTGAACGGCTGGAAAGCAGTAATGACGCATCAGATCTGAATGCACTCATGCTGCCCGATCGCGAATTACCTCAGGAGAGGGCAGACCCGATTGACGAAGTGAAATGGGTCTATGTTGTGCAACCGGAAAACCAGCTTAATGCAGAGGGGCTTACGACAGCGCATGGATCGGCCAGACCATGGAAGCCCTTTGTCGCCGGGATGTGTTCTATGCTGGTGGCCTGCCTCGCCGTAGCGTGGGGAGGGGGCTTTCTGTCCAGACCCGATCCCTTAACGACTCAGGCCATTGCCTCGCTGGCGCCGTTACCTGAAGTGCTTACACCTGTTCAGCAAGACGCGTTAACGCAGCGAGGAACGTTACCGTCTACGTTTATCTCAGATACGCAGCAGCAGCTTGCACGGCTGGATAAACTGTCTCCTGACTGGAATATTTCCTACAGCCTACAGCTGTTAAAGCAGCTCCAGACATTACGGCCCGAAGAGGCTAAAGCGCTGATAATACAGTGGCAAAAAAAGTTTAACGCGACGGCGTTGCCTGTAGACGCAATGAACAGCTGGTATCAGGGGATGATGACGCTTCAGCAACTGAATGATCGGCTGAGTAGTCTTGATGAGCAAAAAGGAATCTATGGTCACTCCCGTTTTTGCAACACCGATTTTGACGATAAATTGGCTTGCTTGAATCTATCCGGCGTCTGAATGGGATTTTATTCCCGCGCCTCGATGAGTTCCGCGCCTGATGAACCTC
>OKVS01000294.1_pt1 | contig 20215 bp, 19 predicted proteins | sample 1606911 | NCBI WGS metagenome assembly OKVS01 (sample SAMN03281016, study PRJEB24777) | human gut metagenome | isolation source: fecal sample PR161 from 1 month old female Malay infant, caesarean... | reverse complement strand
TTACAGATCGGGAAATGAAAATTATCCGCATGACCGCCCAGGGCATGCAGCCGAAAATCGATCGCCAGAATTGGAAAATTGTAGCGTGAAGACAGTGTATACCCATCGGCGTAATGCTGAGGCCAAACTGTATTCCAAAATATATAAGTTAGTTCAGTAACACCCAGGCTAATTCTGATTTTTTAAATGGTTCACCGGGACATCATGTCCTTAATTCAACTCGGGAAAGAAAAGCAATGAAAAAAAGGTTCTGGCAATAGCTCTGGTAACGGCGTTTACCGGTATGGGCGTGGCGCAGGCTGCTGACGTAACGGCTCAGGCTGTAGCGACCTGGTCTGCGACCGCTAAAAAAGACACCACCAGCAAGCTGGTTGTGACCCCGCTCGGCAGCCTGGCGTTCCAGTACGCCGAAGGCATTAAAGGCTTTAACTCGCAGAAAGGTCTGTTTGACGTGGCGATTGAGGGGGACACAACGGCGACCGCCTTTAAGCTGACCTCGCGTCTTATCACCAACACCTTAACCCAGCTGGATACCTCCGGCTCCACGCTGAGCGTGGGCGTGGATTATAACGGCGCCGCGGTGGAAAAAACTGGCGATACCGTGATGATCGATACCGCCAACAATATTATGGGCGGCAACCTCAGCGCGCTGGCTAATGGCTACAACGCCAGCGGCCGTACCACAGCGCAGGATGGTTTCACTTTCTCCATCATCAGCGGCACCACCAACGGCACCACCGCCGTGACCGATTACAGCACTCTGCCGGAAGGGATCTGGAGCGGCGACGTCAGCGTACAGTTCGACGCCACCTGGACCAGCTGATCCTTCTGATGCACCAGCAGGGGGATCTCCCCCTGCTTTTTTCACGGACGGAATTGTTATGAAAAAGCACCTTCTGGCCCTCGGGCTGCTGCTTGCCGGGGTGTCGCCGGCGCAGGCGCTGGATGTCGGCGATATTTCATCCTTTATGAACAGCGGCAGCAGCACGCTGAGCAAAACGATCAAGAACAGCACAGACAGCGGTCGACTGATCAATATCCATCTCGAACGGCTCTCTTCCCCGCTGGACGGCGGGCAGGTTATCCCGATGGACAAACCGGATGAGGTATTGCTCACTCCCGCCAGCCTGCTGCTACCCGCCCAGGCCAGCGATGTGATCCGCTTCTTCTACAAAGGCCCGGCGGATGACAAAGAGCGCTACTACCGCATTGTCTGGTTCGATCAGGCGCTCAGCGATGCCCAACGCGATAACGCCAACCGCAGCGCGGTGGCCACTGCTTCCGCCCGCATCGGCACCATCCTGGTGGTGGCGCCCCGGCAGGTGAACTATCGCTTTCAGTACGCCAACGGCTCTCTGACCAACACCGGGAATGCGACGCTGCGGATCCTCGCCTACGGCCCCTGCCTGAAGGCCGCCGATGGTAAGGAATGTAAAGAGAATTACTACCTGATGCCGGGTAAATCGCGCCGTTTTACGCGCGTGGACACGGCGGATAAAAAAGGACGGGTGGCGCTTTGGCAGGGTGAGCAGTTTGTTCCCGTGAAATAGACAGCTGTGCAGATGGATAACGACGATGCCTCAACGATGGATTACCCCAGGACTGAAAACGCGGCTTGCCTTCGGCATGATCTTTTTGTTCGTTCAGCCCGACGTCAGCGCTGCCGCCGCAGGCGCGCAGCAGATTGGCGGGGTGATTATTCCGCAGGCCTTCAGCCAGGCGCTGCAGGACGGCATGAGCGTCCCGCTCTATATTCATCTCGCCGGCAGCCAGAGCACCCGGGACGATCAGCGGATCGGCAGCGCCTTTATCTGGCTGGACGGCGGCCAGCTGCGCGTCCGGCAGATCCAGCTGGAGGAGAGCGAAGGTAACGCCAGCGTCAGCGAACAGACCCGCCAGCAGCTGATCGGCCTGGCCAACGCCCCGTTCAGCGAGGCGCTCACCATTCCCCTGACCGACAGCGCACAGCTGGATCTCAGCCTGCGCCAGCTGCTGCTGCAGCTGGTGGTCAAGCGCGAGGCGCTGGGCACCGTCCTGCGCTCGCGCAGCGAAGATATCGGTCAGTCCAGCGTGAACACCCTCAGCAGCAACCTGAGCTATAACCTCGGCGTCTATAACAACCAGATGCGTAACGGCGGGAGCAACACCTCCAGCTACCTGTCGCTGAACAACGTCACGGCGCTGCGGGAGCATCACGTGGTGCTCGACGGCTCGCTGTACGGCATCGGCAGCGGTCAGCAGGACAGTGAATTATATAAGGCCATGTATGAGCGCGATTTCGCCGGCCACCGCTTTGCCGGCGGGATGCTTGACACCTGGAACCTGCAGTCCCTGGGACCGATGACCGCTATTTCGGCCGGTAAGATTTACGGCCTTTCCTGGGGGAACCAGGCCAGCTCCACCGTCTTCGACAACAGCCAGTCCGCCACGCCGGTGATCGCCTTTCTGCCGGCGGCGGGCGAGGTGCATCTCACCCGTGACGGTCGGTTGCTGAGCGTCCAGAACTTCGCTATGGGCAACCATGAAGTGGATACCCGCGGCCTGCCGTACGGTATTTACGACGTGGAAGTGGAGGTGATCGTCAATGGTCGGGTGGTCAGCAAACGCACCCAGCGGGTCAATAAGCTGTTCAGCCGGGGACGCGGCGCCGGCGCGCCGCTGGCGTGGCAGGTATGGGGCGGCAGTTTTCATATGGATCGCTGGTCAGAGAGCGGGAAAAAGACCCGGCCGGCGAAAGAGAGTTGGCTGGCAGGCCTTTCGGCCTCCGGGTCGCTCAGCACCCTGAGCTGGGCGGCTACGGGCTATGGCTACGACAACCAGGCGGTGGGGGAAACCCGCCTGACGCTACCGCTGGGCGAGTCGATCAACGTTAACCTGCAAAACATGCTGGCCAGCGACAGCTCGTGGAGCAGCGTCGGCAGCATCAGCGCCACGTTGCCCGGGGGATTCAGTTCAGTGTGGGTTAACCAGGAGAGAACCCGCATTGGCGATCAATTGCGGCGCAGCGATGCCGACAACCGGGCGATCGGCGGCACCCTCAACCTGAACGCGCTGTGGTCGAAGCTGGGGACGTTCAGCGTCAGCTACAACGATGACCGTCGCTACAACAGCCATTACTACACCGCGGATTACTATCAGACGGTCTACAGCGGCGCCTTTGGCTCGCTCGGCCTGCGGGCGGGGATCCAGCGCTATAACAATGGCGACAGCAGCGCCAACACCGGGAAATATATCGCCCTCGATCTGTCGCTGCCGCTGGGCAACTGGTTCAGCGCCGGGATGACCCATCAGAACGGCTACACCATGGCTAACCTCTCAGCGCGCAAGCAGTTTGATGAAGGCACTATTCGCACCATCGGCGCCAATCTGTCGCGGGCCATCTCCGGCGATACCGGGGATGACAAAACCCTCAGCGGCGGCGCGTATGCCCAGTTCGACGCCCGCTACGCCAGCGGCACGCTGAACGTCAACAGCGCGGCGGACGGCTACGTCAACACCAACCTCACCGCCAGCGGCAGCGTCGGCTGGCAGGGCAAAAATATCGCCGCCAGCGGACGAACCGACGGCAACGCCGGGGTGATCTTCAACACCGGGCTGGAGGACGATGGTCAGATTAGCGCCAGGGTTAACGGGCGGATCTTCCCGCTCAGCGGCAAGCGTAACTACCTGCCGCTCTCTCCCTATGGTCGCTATGAGGTGGAGCTGCAGAACAGCAAAAACTCGCTCGACAGCTACGACATCGTCAGCGGGCGCAAGAGTCATCTGACCCTTTATCCGGGCAACGTCGCGGTGATTGAGCCAGAGGTGAAGCAGATGGTCACCGTCTCCGGCCGTATTCGTGCAGAAGACGGCACGCTGCTGGCGAATGCGCGGATTAACAACCATATCGGCCGAACCCGAACCGATGAAAACGGCGAGTTTGTCATGGACGTGGATAAGAAATACCCCACTATCGATTTCAGCTACGGCGGCAATAAAACCTGCGAAGTGGCGCTGGAGCTCAGCCAGGCGCGCGGCGCCGTCTGGGTGGGGGATGTGGTCTGCAGCGGCCTCTCGTCGTGGGCGGCGGTGCAGCAGTCAGGAGAAGAGAATGAAAGTTAATGCACTGATGGCGCTGGCGATCCTCGCGCTGCTCTGGCCGGCAGCCGCGCTCAGGGCGGCGGTGACCAAGACCACCTGGTCGGATGCGCCGGCGCGCGAGTTTGTGTTTGTGGAAAACAACTCCGACGACAACTTTTTCGTCACCCCCGGCGGGGCGCTGGATCCGCGTATGACCGGCGCTAACCGCTGGACCGGCTTAAAATACACCGGCTCCGGGACCATCTATCAGCAGAGTCTCGGCTATATCGATAACGGCTACAACACCGGGCTCAATGCCAACTGGAAGTTTGATATGTGGCTGGAAAACTCACCGGTTTCACACCCCTTAACCGGCCTGCGCTGCATCAACTGGTACGCCGGGTGCGATATGGCTACCAGCCTGATCCTGCCGCAGACCACCGACGCCAGCGGGTTTTACGGCGCGACGGTGACCAGCGGCGGCGCGAAGTGGATGCACGGCATGATGTCGGACGCCTTCTATCAATATCTGCAGCAGATGCCGGTCGGCGGCAGCTTTACGATGACCATCAATGCCTGTCAGACCTCGGTGAACTACGATGCCAGCAGCGGCGCGCGCTGTAAGGATCAGGCCTCCGGTAACTGGTATGTGCGCAACGTCACCCACACCAAAGCCGCGAACCTGCGGTTGATTAATACCCACTCGCTGGCGGAGGTGTTTATCAACAGCGATGGCGTGCCGACCCTCGGGGAAGGGAACGCCGACTGCCGGACGCAGACCATCGGCAGCCGCTCAGGATTAAGCTGTAAGATGGTCAACTATACCTTGCAGACCAACGGCTTAAGCAACACCTCGATCCATATTTTCCCGGCGATCGCCAACTCGTCGCTGGCCTCGGCCGTCGGGGCGTACGATATGCAGTTCAGCCTCAACGGCAGCTCATGGAAGCCGGTGAGCAATACCGCCTATTACTACACCTTCAACGAGATGAAGAGCTCAGACTCGATCTATGTTTTCTTCTCCAGCAACTTCTTTAAACAGATGGTGAACCTCGGGATCAGCGATATCAACACCAAGGATCTGTTCAACTTTCGCTTTCAGAACACCACCTCGCCGGAGTCAGGCTGGTATGAGTTTTCCACCTCCAACACGCTGATTATCAAGCCTCGTGATTTCAGCATCAGCATTATCTCCGACGAATATACCTCGGCGCCGTCGCGCGAGGGGTATGTCGGCAGCGGCGAACCGGCGCTCGATTTCGGCTACATCGTCACCACCAGCGGTAAAACGGCCGCCGATGAAGTGCTGATCAAGGTGACCGGACCGGCGCAGGTGATTGGCGGGCGTTCCTACTGTCTCTTCAGCTCCGATGACGGTACGGCGAAAGTGCCGTTCCCGGCGACGCTCTCTTTTATCACCCGCAGCGGCACGACGCAGACCTACGATGCCGGGTGCGATGACAGCTGGCGGGATATGACCGATGCGCTGTGGCTGACCACGCCGTGGACCGATATCTCCGGCGAAGTGGGGCAGATGGATAAGACCACGGTGAAATTTTCGATTCCGATGGATAACGCCATTTCGCTGCGGACGGTAGACGATAACGGCTGGTTTGGCGAAGTCAGCGCTTCAGGAGAGATTCATGTCCAGGCGACGTGGCGCAACATTAACTAAGGCCCTGCTGACGGTGGGCTGCCTGCTGGCAGCGCCGCTGGCGCAGGCGATCTCGGTCGGTAACCTGACCTTTTCCCTGCCTGCCGAAGCGGATTTCGCCAGCAAACGGGTGGTCAACAACAATAAAAGCGCGCGGCTGTACCGCATCGCCGTCAGCGCCATCGATCGCCCGGGCGGCAGCGAAGTCCGCTCCCGGCCGGTGGATGGCGAACTGCTGTTCGCCCCCCGCCAGCTGGTGCTGCAGGCAGGTGAGAGCGAGTATTTTAAATTTTACTATCATGGGCCGCGGGATAACCGCGAGCGCTACTATCGGGTCTCGTTTCACGAAATCCCCACCCGCAACCTGACGAGGCGCAGCCCGACCGGCGGCGAGGTCAGCATGGAGCCGGTGGTGGTGATGGATACCATTCTGGTGGTGCGCCCGCGCGAGGTACAGTTTAAATGGTCTTTCGATAAGGTGGCCGGGACGGTGAGCAACACCGGCAATACCTGGTTTAAGCTGCTGATTAAGCCCGGATGCGATTCGACCGAAGAGGAGGGGGACGCCTGGTATCTGCGTCCCGGGGACGTGGTTCGCCAGCCGGCGCTGCGCCAGCCGGGGAACCACTATCTGGTCTATAACGACAAATTTATTAAGATCAGCGATACCTGTCCGCTGAAGCCCCGTCCCGCGGAGTGAGCCTTATCTGGTGGCCGCGCGGCGGGTAAAGCGCCGGCTGGCCAGCAGGCTCAGACCGCAGCACAGCAGGTAGTACACCGCGCCGGTGAAGACGAAGATCGCCAGGGGATAGATCTGCACCCGGTTGTTGACCTGGCCGGCCACGGTGGTCAGCTCCGGGACGTTGACGATAAACGCCAGCGACGTGTCCTTCAGCAGGCCGATAAAGATCCCCACCAGCGACGGCTGAACGTTGCGCAGCGCCTGCGGGAGCAGCACCAGGCGCAGCGTTTGCCCGGGAGCGAACCCCTGGGTCAGCGCCGCCTCATACTGTCCTTTCGGCAGCGACTGCAGCCCGGCCAGCACCGAGTGCATCACCGAGGCGGCGGTAAACCACGCCAGCGCCAGGGTCACGGTCACCGCGCCGGGCAGATCGCCGCCGGTCAGCATCGGCAGCAGATACCACAGCCAGAAGATGACAAATATCAGCGGGATGCCGCGGATAATTTCCGCCCACAGAAACAGCAGACGCCGCACCAGCCCGCCGTAGCGCCAGGCCAGGCCCGCCAGCGCAATGCCTCCCGGCAGCGCCAGCAGGGTGGCGCCGATGGCCATCAGCAGGGTCAGCGCCACGCCGCCGGGCTGGCCCTCCGCCAGTCGGCCCCACAGCAGGTAATCGAGGTTATCGGCGATCACCGCCAGATTAGCGTTCATGTCGGGCGCTCCGTTGCAGTTTTCTTCCCGGGCCGAGACGCGTGAGCGCCACGCCCATCGCCACCCCCAGCGCCAGGTACAGCGCGGTGCCGACGGCAAACGCCTCCAGGGCGTGCGCGTTATAGCTCTCAATCTGCCGCACCTGATAGGTCAGTTCCGCAAAGCCGATGCCGCTGGCCAGCGATGAGAGTTTCATCAGGTTAAGATACTGGCCGACAATCGGCTGCCAGGCGTTGGCCAGCCCCTGCGGCAGGAGGATAAAGCGCAGCTCCTGCCACGGCGTAAAGCCCTGCGACAGCGCGGCTTCCCGCTGCCCGTGGCTGACGGCGCGCAGTCCGGAGGCGATCTCTTCCACCAGAAAGGCGGAGGTAAAGACCCCCAGCCCCCACATCGAGCAGAGGAACTCCGGCGTCAGCCACCAGACGTTGCCCGGCAGAATGGACCAGGCGTGTTCGTCGTTCACCACCTCCTTCACCGCCAGCGGCAGCAGGTTCCAGGCGGCAAAGTACCAGAACAGCAGCTGGACCAGCAGCGGAGTGTTGCGAAACAACGAGACCCACGCGGCCACCAGTCCGCGCCCCGCGCGTCCGCCGCCGAGGCGCAGGGCCAGCAGCAGGACCGCCAGCAGGGTGGCGAGCAGGATCCCGGCGACGCTGACCCAGACGGTGGTGAGAAAACCAGAGATAATCCATTGCAACGGCTGCCCGCTCAGGACGCCGTGCCAGTCAAGCATCGGCGTCACTCGAGGCTCTCCTGGTGCAGCGGATCCAGCACCTTCTGCAGAAAACGCCGCGCGCGGGCATGCTGCGGATGGGCGAAAAACTCAGCCGGCGGGGCGACTTCGAGGATGTCGCCGCCGTCGATAAACACCACCCGGTCGGCAATTTCGCGGGCAAACTGCATCTCGTGGGTCACCACCAGCATGGTGATCCCGCTGTGGGCGAGGGTTTTCATCACCTGCAGCACTTCGCCGATCATCTCCGGGTCGAGCGCCGAGGTGGGCTCATCGAACAGGATAATCTGCGGCGAGGAGGCCAGGGCGCGGGCGATGGCCACCCGCTGCTGCTGGCCGCCGGAGAGCTGCGCCGGCATCTGCTGCGCTTTTTCTTCCAGTCCGACCTGACGCAGCAGCGCCAGCGCCCGCGCCTGAGCCGCGCTTTTTTCCCAGCCATGAACGCGCTCCAGCGCCAGAGTGATGTTCTCCTGCGCCGTCAGGTGGGCATAAAGGTTGAACTGCTGGAAGACAAAGCCGACGCGGCTGCGCAGCTGGCGCAAGGCGCTGCCGCTCAGCCGGCTGGTCGGTTTGCCGTCGATCAGGATCTCGCCGCCGCTTAAGGATTCGAGCTGGTTGATCAAGCGGATCAGCGTCGATTTTCCCGATCCGGAAGGGCCGAGGATCGCCACTACTTCGCCGGGCTCGACCTGTAGGTTGATGGCGTTAAGTACCTGATGATCGCCGTAGCGCTTGGCCACATCACGGAACGTAATGCTGGCGCGCTGCAGACGTGAAAAATCCGCGGCCGGAGCCGCGGAGTGGGAGAGTAAACCCGAGAACATATTATTTCGCTTCTATGGTAAAGGCGCGCGGCTGCGGCGTTTTGGTGGCAGGGCCAAACCAGACATCGTAAATTTTCGCGGCTTCGCCGGTTTTCTCCAGCTTCACCAGCTCATCGTTGACGGCTTTCAGCAGGGCCGGTTCGCCTTTCTTCACGCCCACGCCAATCTCTTCTTTGCTGAGCAGGTCGGGCAGAATTTTAAACTTGGCTTTATCCGGCGCTTCCGCCAGCAGACCGGCGAGGATGGTGCTGTCCTGGGTGATGGCCTGGACGTTGCCGTTGCGCAGGGCGGTCAGGGCCAGCGGAATATCGTCATAGGAGAGGACGCGAGCCTGCGGGAAACGCTGGTGCAGGGCCTGTTCGCCGGTGGTGCCTTTCACCGCGCCGATGCGCGCTTTGCTGTACTCATCGAGCTTATCCGGAGAGCCGGCCGGCACGAGGAACTGCTGGCCGGTGACGAAATACGGCGTTGAGAAATCAATAACCTGGGCCCGCTCCGGGGTGATGGTAATGTCGGCGACGATCAGGTCGGCTTTGCCGGACTGCAGCAGCGGAATACGGTTGGCCGGGTTGGTGGCCACCAGCTCGAGTTTGACGCCGAGCGCTTTCGCCAGCGCCTGGGCAAAGTCGACGTCGTAGCCGACGATATGGTGGGTTTTGGCGTCCACAGAGCCGAACGGCGGGTTGGCGTCGAAGGTGGCGACTTTTACGACGCCGGCGGCTTTGATGTCAGCCAGCTGGTCCGCCTGTGCCTGCGAGGCGAGCAGCAGCATACCCAGCGCCAGTGCGATTTTTGTGGTTTTATTGCGCATAGTTTTTCCCCTGAATCCCTGTTTTGTTTTGTGGACATCACGCTCCCACAAATTGCCCGTCGGCGGCAAAGAAGAAAAAATTCTTATCTATAACCAAAAAGAACTTAACAAACCTATGGGTATTCTTTATGCGCCGCTGGCGTTTTACCAGGACGGCAACGACTGCCGGGCGGTCCCCTCTCCCTCAGGGAGAGGGCCAGGGAGAGAGTGATAGGACCGGGGGTAATATGCGCCAGCCAGGATTGCAAATTCGGAATTAATATTTCCCGCGCCCGGCCAACTGTGGTTGAAATAGACCCAGGCGATTCGCTTCCCGACAGAGGAGAAAACGAAAGTGGCATTGTGGCAACGGTTAACGGGCTGGCTGGCTTTTTTGTCCAACGGTGAAGCCGGACAGCAGGATACCCAGCGCGTCATGGAGGCGATCCTGCCGGTAGCCAGCCTCTACGGCGTGGACATTGGCAACGTGGAAACCCGGTGGTTCCGTCATGATAAGACATACTGAGCGACGCAGGACGCGAGAAGCCTACTGGAACGAGGTGTGCTTTGTGTAGCAAGAGACTGCCTGAGGTTGCGGCCTCGCAGGAGGCGCCGCCGCAGCCCAGGCAGTTTTGACCATGCCTATCCCCCCAGATACATCCGCTTAATTTCCGGATTAGTCAGCATCTCCTGCGCCGCGCCTGACAAGGTGATCCGGCCATTCTCCAGGACATACGCCCGATCGGCGATCGCCAGCGCGGCCGTCGCATTCTGCTCCACCAGCAGCACCGTCATATTCTCTTCGCGCAGTTGCTTAATGATGCCGAACAGCTCGCCGACAATTTTCGGCGCCAGCCCGAGGCTCGGTTCATCCAGCATCAATAACACCGGCTCGCTCATCAGCGCCCGGGCGATGGCCAGCATCTGCTGCTCGCCGCCGCTCATGGTGCCCGCCATCTGATGGCGCCGCTCCTTGAGCCGCGGAAAGAGGGCGTACATGCGATCGCGCAGGCGGGCGTAGCCGGCGAGATTATTGTAAGCGCCCATGCGCAGGTTCTCTTCGATGGTCAGGTTGGTAAAGACGCGCCGTCCCTCCGGCACCAGCGCCAGCCCGCGACGCACGATCTGGTGGGTCTGGCTGCGTGAGATATCGTCGTTGAGGAAGCTGACGCGCCCACTGGAGCGCACCAGGTTGACGATCCCGTTCAGGGTGGAGGTTTTACCGGCGCCATTGCTGCCGATCAGGGTGACGATTTCCCGGTCATAGACATCGATATCGACGCCCTTCAGACCCTGGATCACGCCGTAAAAGACCTTCAGTTCCCGGGCGTTAAGCATAATTGGCTTCTCCCAGATAAGCGGAAATGACGTCCGGATGCTGGATCGCCTCGGCCATCAGGCCGCTGAACAACGGCTTACCGTACTCCAGAACCATCACCCGCTCGCACAGGCGGTTGACGAAGGGCATATCGTGCTCGATTAACAGGACGCTTAGCTGATAGTCATGGCGCATGCGGAAGATCAGCTCCGCCAGATCCTCGGTCTCCTTCGGGTTCATCCCGGCGGCCGGCTCATCGAGCAGGAGCAGCTTCGGCGCGGTGGCCAGCGCGCGGGCGATCTCCACTTTGCGCTGGTTGCCATAGCTTAGGTTTGTGGCCTGCATATGGGCGAAGTGGGCGATGCCGATATCCTCCAGGATGGCCATCGCTTTGGCTTTCGCCGCCCGCTCGGCCGGAAAGTAGCGACCAATATGCAGGGCCGCCTCCAGCAGCGAATAGCGGCTGGCGCGGTCGAGTCCGACCATCACGTTCTCCAGCACCGTCATGGAGTTAAACAGGCGGATATTCTGGAAGGTGCGGGCGATCCCGGCGTTCACCACCTGGTTGGGCTTCAGCCCCTTCAGCGACGTGCCCGCCAGGGTGACGCTGCCGCTGGTGGGTTTATAGTTGGCGGTAATGACGTTAAACAGGGTCGTTTTGCCCGCGCCGTTAGGGCCGATAAGGCCAAAGATCTCCGCCTCGTCAACATGGAAGCTGACGTTGTCGATGGCCCGCAGGCCGCCGAACTGCATGGTGACGTCCTGCACCTGCAGGATAACGTTATTTTCCGCCATAGCCGCCGCTCCTTCTTCCGGTCTGCCAAATCTCTTTTTTTCCCCAGCAGCCCCTCGCGGGCGAAGAGCATGATGATCAGCAACAGCAGGGAGAAGACCACCATTCGCAGGCCCGGGTACGCGCCGAGATCGTGACCGAAGAACTGCAGCGGCTGATCGAGGAAGCGCAGCCACTCGCCGCTGCCGACCACCAGCACGGTGCCGAGCAGGGCGCCGGTGGTGCTGCCGAGCCCGCCGAGGACGATAATAATCAGCAGCTGGAAGGTGAGCATAAAGTCGAACAGCCCCGGGGAAATGGTGGTCAGCAGGGAAGCCAGCAGACCGCCGCCGATCCCTTCGAAGAAGGCGCTGGTGGCGAAGGCGCAGGTTTTAATGCGGAAGGTGTTGACCCCCATGGCGATCGCCGCATCTTCATCGTCGCGAATAGCTTTCATCATCCGGCCATACTTCGACCACACCAGCTGGAGGATCATGCCGGTGGCCAGCAGGGCGAACAGCCCGCACCAGAACAGGAGATGCGGCTGCTGCGGAATATCGTTCAGCCCGATGGCGCCGTTGGTGATTTGCGGGTTGTTAATGGCGAGGATCTTGATGATAAACCCAAAGCCGAGGGTGACAATGGCCAGGTAGTCGCCACGTACCCGGAAGACCGGCACGGCGAGGCACACCGCCAGCGCCGCCGCGCACAGGCCGCTTATCAGCAGGGCAGGGAGGAAGCCCGCGTGCAGGCTGAGGATCCACGGGCTGGGGGCGGCCATTTCAAACATGTCTACCTTGCTGTCGCTGGAGAGGATCAGCAGGGCGGTCACGTAGGCGCCCACCGCCACGAAGCCGTTCGGCTCCAGCGACAGCTGGCCGGTCACGCCGTTGATCAGGTTGTAGCTGACCGCGAGGATCATAAAGATAAAAATGGTGCTGATGACACGAACAATGTAGTCATTGAAAACCACGTTGATTCCGGCCAGCAGCGCGATACAGATGACAATAATGACCAGGTTGCGCAGCTGCGCCCCGGCGGTCGTCGTCGCGTTGAGCATCAGAAACGGCTCCTTTCCAGACGTTCGTCGCCCATAATGCCGACCGGGCGGAACAAGAGGACCAGAATCAAGAACAGGAAGGCGAAAGCGTCTTTATAGCCGCCCAGTTCGGGGAAGATCGCCACGGCGACCACCTCGGTAAAACCGAGGATAAAGCCGCCCAGCACCGCGCCGGTGACGCTGCCGATCCCGCCCAGCACGGCGGCGGCGAAGGCCTTCAGGCCGATAAGCACGCCCATCAGGGGATCGATCGTCGGGTAGCTGATGGAGTAGAACACGCCGCCGAGCGCCGCGAGACTACTGCCGAGGGCGAAGACCAGGGAGATGATCCGGTTGGCGTCAATGCCCATCAGGCGCACGGTGTTGACGTCAAAGGCCACCGCGCGGATCGCCATCCCATAGCGGGTGCGGTACAGCAGCCAGAGGATCGCCAGCAGCAGCAGGACGGTGATCAGCGGCACAATCCACGCCACGTTGGTAATGATGACGCTGCCGAAGGCCCGGGTCTGGTTGAAAAAGTCAGGGGCGGAGAAGAAGCGCGAGCTGCCGCCAAACAGTACGTTAAACAGGTTTTCGAGAAAAAAGCTGACGCCGATGGCAGTGATCAGCATGGAGATTTTCGAGGCCTGACGCAGCGGACGATAGGCGACCCGGTCAATCAGCATACCAAACAGGCCGCACAGCCCGAGGGTCAGGAAAACGGCTACCCCGAAGGGTAGCCCAACCGAAGAAAATAAAAACAGCGTACTAAACGCGCCGACCATCATCACGTCCGCATGGGCGAAGTTGATCAGCCGCAGCACGCCATAAACCATCGTATAACCGATGGCAATCAGGGCGTACATGCCCCCAAGACTCATTCCATTGACCACTTGCTGGAGAAAAATGGCGCCGTCCATTTTGTAGCCTCGTCACAACTTAAGGGTTAACCACGGTACGAAACGCCAGCTTGCCATCTTTCACTTCGTTGATGACCGCGCTGCGAATGGCATCGCCGTTCTGTAACGTCAGCGTGCCGGTCACCCCCTGGAAATCTTTGGTGGCGCGGATTTTTTCATTCACGCAGACCCGATCGTGGGGATCGCTGCACTGGTTCATGGCGTTGACGATGACGTTATAGGCGTCCGCCGCCATTGCGCCCCAGGTATGGGTCGGCTGCTGGTATTTGGCTTCCCAGGCTTTGATGAAGGTTTCCCCCGCCGGGGTCTGCTCTTTGGCGTTCGGCGAGTAGTAATCGGTGGTCATATAGCCGTTGACCGCGTCTTTACCGACATCGAAGAAGACCTGATCCGCGGCCAGACCGTCGCCGCCCACCACCGGTTTGTTGAGCCCCAGTTGTTTAGACTGCACGGCAATCAGCGCCCCTTCGGTGTAGTAGATCGGCATGTAAATCATGTCGACATTCTTCGCCTTGACGCTCGCCAGCTGGGCTTTAAAGTCCTTGCTGCCGCCCGGGGCCTGGACCTCGATGGGAATGGTGCCGCCGTTTTTCAGGAACTGGGTGCGGAACGCTTTCGCCAGGCCGACGGAGTAGTCGTTGCTGCTGTCAAACACGATGGCGGCGGTTTTGGCTTTCAGATCGCGGGAGGCCAGATTGGCCCCGACCACCCCCTGGAAGCTGTCCGAGAAGCAGACCCGGCTGACGTAGGGATGGTTGCGGGTGACGCGGTCGTTGGTGGCGGTGGAGGAGACCAGCGGCGTTTTGCTGTCGTCGGCGATTTTGGTCATCGCCAGGGTGTTGGAGGAGGTGACTTCCCCGATCACGGCATCCACTTTATCGCTGGAGACCAGGCGCTGCATGGCGTTGGCCGCTTCGACTTTGTCGCTTTTATCATCGATAACGATAAGCTTGATGGTATCGCCATTTTTTAACGTTGGGGTGATGGCCTGAATAATGTCCAGCCCTTTCTGCGACGGCTGGCCATAGCCGCTGAGGGCGCCGCTCAGGGGTAATACCACCCCGATTTTAATTTCCGCTGCCTGCGCGCTGCTGGCGCCGACCAGCGCGGCAACCAGCGTGGCCATTAAAGACGCTTTCCCGGAAAACGATTTCATTGGTATTTCTCCGTCGGTCGATTATTTATCTTTAACCATCAATGACTGCATAACATTGAGGAATAATGCGCCAGCGTATCCGGCGAATTATTGGCTGTTATGTTGAATAGATAACGAGATATATACCCTAAATAATTCGAGTCGCATGAAGGCGGCAAGTAAGCGAGTCGCCAGACGCTTACAGAAGTAAGTGACTGGGGGAGAGAACGCAGCCAACGCACATGCAACTTGAAGTATGACGGGTATTTTTAATGCGCTGATTTACCTTACAACGTCCGTTTCGTTTTTACTCATGCAATATTCTTATTACCTGCAGGGAAGGGCATAAGGCTGGCGACAACACGGTTTTTGGTACGGTGAAAGCATTTTGCCGGGGGGCGACTGGCGCCTTACCCGGCCTGAAAAATACGCCATATAAACCGCTGGCACGGCTTCCGTAGACCCGTACCAGCGAAGCGCCGCCGGGCAATTTCAGCGCGCGGCGGAATATAAAAGTCAGGTGCACAAGATAATATTAAAAATCTATTCTGCTGCTCGCGTGACTTATTATTTTAAAGGGGGCAACGGTTTTATTTTACCATGCAGCGCCGGATTATCGCTTTCATCTTTCAGACCCACCCCGGTAAGCCGGCGCAAAAAAGCCTGCTCCAGCAGCCAGGCCAGTTTAAAGGCGGCGGCGTCATGGCTTAATCCCTCCGGCCGAATATTGGAGATACAGTTGCGCTCAGACTCCAGGCGCTGACGATGAGGCTGCCAGGTGAGGTAGACGCCGAGGCTGTCCGGCGAGGAGAGACCCGGTCGTTCGCCAATCAGGATCGCCACCGCGCGGGCTTTCAGGGTTTCGCCAATATCATCCCCCAGCGCCACCCGCGACTGATGCGCCAGCACCACCGGCGCCAGGCCGATACCCAGCGTCCGCAGATAGGGCAGCAGGGCGCGGATCAACGGCACCGCCTGGCGCTCTACCGCCCAGGAAGAGAGGCCGTCGCCGATCACCAGCAGCAGGTCGGCGGGGCGGACGCCGCTGGCGGCGAGGTCGGCGCGACTCTCATCGGCGAGCTGCCGCCCGAGATCCGGGCGCCGCAGATAGGTATGACGGTCCGGCGCGGCGCTGTGCACCGTCAGGGCCTCGAGGCCGAGCGCCGCCAGCGGCGCCACCAATTGTTGGCTGGCGAACGGCTGATGAATGGCATCCCGCGCTCTGGCATGGGCCAGACCAAAGTTGAGGACTTCGCGGGTCGGCAGACTGGCGCCGCTGCGCCCCAGGGCGATCCGCGCATCGGTAAATTCACGCAGCGGGTTCCAGGCATCGGGACGGTTCATACGGAGGCTCCTTGCGGCAGGACGGACAGCAGCGGATGGCGGGCGTCGGTGAGCCGCAGCGCGCCGTGCGGATCGATAATTTGCATTTTCGCCAGCCAGTCGGCGAACTCCGGGGCATGCTTTAAGCCCAGCAGGCGACGGGCGTACAGCGCGTCATGGAACGAGGTGCTCTGGTAATTGAGCATGATATCGTCCGCTCCGGGCACACCGATCAGGAAGGTGAGCCCGGCGGCGCACAGCAAGGTCAGCAGGGTGTCCATATCATCCTGATCCGCTTCCGCGTGGTTGGTATAGCAGACGTCGCAGCCGATCGGCAGGCCCATCAGCTTGCCGCAAAAATGATCCTCCAGCCCGGCGCGAATAATCTGCTTGCCGTCGTAGAGATACTCCGGACCAATAAAGCCGACCACCGTATTGACCAGCAGCGGTTCAAAGTGGCGGGCGACGGCGTAAGCCCGCGCCTCGCAGGTCTGCTGGTCGACGCCGTGGTGGGCGTTGGCCGACAGGCAGCTCCCCTGGCCGGTCTCAAAATACATCACATTGTTGCCGAGGGTACCGCGCCTGAGGCTCAGGGCCGCCTCGCGGGCCTCCTGCAGCATGGCAAGATTGATGCCGAAGCCGCTGTTGGCCGCTTCGGTACCGGCCACCGACTGGAACACCAGATCCACCGGCGCGCCGCGCTCAATCAGCTGCAGCGTATTGGTCACATGGGTCAGAATGCAGGACTGGGTGGGGATGGCGAAGCGCTGAATAATATCGTCCAGCATGATGTTCAGCTGCGCCAGCACCGGTAAGCTGTCGCTGGCCGGGTTGATGCCAATCACCGCGTCCCCGGCGCCGTACAGCAGCCCGTCGAGCATACTGGCGGCGATGCCTTTCAGGTCGTCGGTGGGATGGTTGGGCTGCAGGCGTACGCTGAGGTGGCCGGGCAGGCCGATGGTGTTGCGAAAGCGCGTCACCACCTGGCATTTGCTGGCGGCAAGGATCAGATCCTGATTGCGCATCAGCTTACTGACCGCCGCCGCCATCTCCGGGGTGATGGCGCGGGCGACCCGCTGCAGCGTGGCGGTATCGGTAGCATCATCCAGCAGCCAGTCGCGAAAATCGCCGACCGTCAGGTGACGCAGGGCGGCAAAGCCCTGCGCATCATGGGTGTCGAGGATCAGGCGAGTCACTTCGTCCTGCTCGTAAGGGATAAGCGGGTTGTCGAGAATGTCGGTCAGCGGCACCTCGGCGAGGGCCATTTTCGCCGCCATCCGCTCTTCGGCTGAGGTGGCGATAATCCCTGCGAGGGCGTCGCCGGAGCGGGCCGGCGACGCTTTCGCCATCAGCGTTTTCAGACTATCAAAGCGCCATACCTGGCCCGATAGCGTGGTTTTATACATGCCGCCTCCTCAGGAGACCGTGCGCAGTTGAGGATCCACTGGCGCCCGTTCACGGGCCGCTGCGGTTTTGCGGAACCACAGGTAGCCGCCGAGCATCATCGCCGCGAAAATCAGCGCCAACAGCAGGTTATACCAGACCATCGCCACCAGGCAGAGCACCGCCATGCCGAGGGCAAAGGCCGGCGCCAGCGGGTAGAGCGGGGCGCGGAACGGACGGATCAGCTTCGGCTCGCTACGGCGCAGTTTGAACAGCGCCGCCATGGAAGTGATATACATAACAATAGCCCCAAATACCGACATGGTGACGATGCAGGCGGTCAGCGGCATGCCGCTGATGGTGATCAGCGAGTCGGAGAAGATCGCGGCGATCCCCACCACGCCCCCGGCGAGGATTGCCAGATGCGGGGTGCGGGTGCGGCGGTTGAGGGAGGCCAGCCCGGCGGGCAGATAGCCGGCGCGGGCGAGGGAGTAGATCTGCCGCGAGTAGCCCATAATGATGCCGTGGAAGGAGGCGACGAGGCCAAACAGCCCCAGCCACACCAGCATATGCAGCCAGCCGCTGCCGTTGCCCACCACCGTCTTCATCGCCTGGGGCAGCGGATCGTTAATATTGGACAGCGCGCGCCAGTCGCCGACGCCGCCGGCGAAGACCATCACGCCGATCGCCAGCACCGTCAGCGTCAGAATGCCGCCGCCCAGGGCGCGGGGAATGGTGCGCTGCGGATCTTTGGCCTCTTCGGCCGCCATGGAGGCCCCCTCAATGGCGAGGAAGAACCAGATGGCGAACGGAATGGCGGCGAACATCCCCGGCAGCGCCAGGCCGCTGAAGCTGTCCGCGCCCGCCCAGCCGTTAGTGGTGAAGTGGCTCCAGGAGAAGCCGGGGGCGACCACGCCCATGAACACCAGCAGCTCGAAGATGGCCAGCAGGGTGACGATCAGCTCGAAGGTGGCGGCGATGCCGACGCCGAGAATATTGAGCGTCATAAAGATCACGTAGGCGCCGCAGGCGACCCATTTCGGATCCAGCGCCGGAAACTGCACGTTGAGGTAGGCCCCGATGGCCATGGCGATGGCCGGCGGGGCGAAGACGAATTCAATCAGGGTGGCAAAACCAGCGATAAAGCCGCCGGTGGGCCCGAAGGCGCGGTAGGCATAGGCGAAAGGGCCGCCAGCGTGCGGGATGGCGGTGGTCAGCTCGGTAAAGCTGAAAATAAAGGCGCAGTACATGGCGGCGACCGCCAGGGCGACGACCATAAACCCCATCGTGCCCGCCTGCGACCAGCCGTAGCTCCAGCCGAAGTACTCCCCGGATATCACCAGTCCGACGGCGATCCCCCATAAACGAAAACTGCCGAGCGTTCTTTTTAAGGTGGTGGTGTGCTCTGTCATACGTATTGCCTCGCCAGATAGAAAGGTGCTGAACGACAGGCTGCAAAGAGAGTGCCAGAACGTTGTCTGCCGCGATAAGGCGTCAGTCCGTGGCGCGCCCGCTGGCGCTGCGCAAAAATGGGGCAGGCTGCACGCTGTCGGCGCGCGCCCTGGTGCAGCGGCTTTGCTTTTTCAGCGGCGGCACGGTATAACACTTCTTCTTTTGGATGTTTAGATGTCTATACGTTTATACGCATCATGACCCGGGCAAGCGGGCTGGCGTGAGAAAATAAAATGCAAAGCACAACACAACAACAAGGTGGGCAGCTGAAGCGCACCATGAAAACGCGCCATCTGATCATGCTGTCGCTCGGCGGCGTGATTGGCACCGGCTTATTCTTCAATACCGGCTATATCATCTCCACCACCGGCGCGGCCGGGACGCTGCTGGCGTATCTGATTGGCGCCCTGGTGGTCTGGCTGGTGATGCAGTGCCTTGGCGAACTGTCGGTGGCGATGCCAGAGACCGGCGCCTTCCACGTTTACGCGGCGCGCTATCTTGGCCCGGCGACGGGCTATACCGTGGCGTGGCTCTACTGGCTAACGTGGACGGTGGCGCTGGGGTCGAGCTTCACCGCGGCGGGATTCTGCATGCAGTACTGGTTCCCGCAGGTGCCGGTCTGGATCTGGTGCGTGGTGTTCTGCGCAGTGATCTTCGGCCTTAACATCATTTCGACGCGCTTCTTCGCCGAAGGCGAGTTCTGGTTCTCGCTGGTGAAAGTGATCACCATCGTCGCGTTTATTATTCTCGGCGGCGCGGCCATTTTCGGCATCATTCCGATGCAGGATGGCTCCCCGGCGCCGGGCCTGCGCAATATCACCGCCGAAGGCTGGTTCCCGCACGGCGGCCTGCCGATCCTGATGACCATGGTGGCGGTGAACTTCGCCTTCTCCGGGACGGAGCTTATCGGCATTGCCGCCGGAGAGACGGAAAACCCGCATAAGGTTATTCCGGTTGCCATCCGCACCACCATCGCCCGGCTGATTATTTTCTTTATCGGCACCGTGTTTGTGCTGGCGGCGCTGATCCCGATGCAGCAGGCGGGGGTGGAGAAAGCCCCTTCGTGCTGGTGTTTGAGAAGGTGGGCATCCCTTATGCGGCGGACATGTTCAACTTCGTGATCCTGACGGCGATCCTGTCGGCGGCTAACTCCGGCCTGTACGCTTCCGGGCGGATGCTGTGGTCGCTGTCGAACGAGAAGACGCTGCCGGCCTGCTTTGCCAAAGTCAATAAACGGGGCGTGCCGGTGACCGCCCTGTCGGTGAGTATGCTGGGCGGCGTGCTGCGCTGTTCTCCAGCGTGGTGGCGCCAGATACGGTGTTTGTCGCGCTGTCGGCGATCTCCGGTTTTGCGGTGGTGGCGGTGTGGTTGAGCATCTGCGCCTCGCACTTTGATGTTCCGCCGCCGCCATCTGCAGCAG
>OKVS01000293.1_pt1 | contig 20221 bp, 24 predicted proteins | sample 1606911 | NCBI WGS metagenome assembly OKVS01 (sample SAMN03281016, study PRJEB24777) | human gut metagenome | isolation source: fecal sample PR161 from 1 month old female Malay infant, caesarean... | reverse complement strand
GCGACGCTGATCACCACCGCGACAACGGTGAGCGCATCCAGGAAGGCCGACAGAAAGGCGGCGGCAAGGCAAAACGCCAGCGAGAGGATCGTTTTTGACGTAATGCTCAGCAGCAGGCGGGTAAAGATAAACAGCAGCAGCTGTTTCATAAAGTAGATACCGGCCACCATAAAAATGAGCAGCAGGAGCACTTCCAGATTGGAGGCCAGCTCTGCTTTTACATGCTCTGCGGACGTCATGCCGATGACAACGGCTTCAAACGCCAGCAAACCGCCGGGCAGCAGGGGATAACACTTCAGCGCCATGGCCAGGGTGAAGATAAATTCTGCCACCAGCAGCCACCCGGCGATAAACGGATCCACGCTAAAAATGAGGGGATTAACGACCAGGAAAACCAGCAGTATCAGTTTGTACCAGTCAGGAGAATGACCTAAAAAATTGCGCCACAGCGCGCGCCCAAAAGAAATTTCCACAACAGACGTCCTTCCCGTTAAGTAATACAAAACATCAGTATACGCAAAAATCGCGGCCCGGAGGCGGATAAGACCGCATTGTAAATTTCACAAAAATGAAACGGCGATCCCTCTTTTCTCACTTTGCCGCGCTACCTGCCGTTGCACGCCTCTGGTATGATGAGTCCAATTTGCAAAAAGCTGTGTAATGGAAATCTCACTATGGTCATTAAGGCGCAGAGCCCGGCGGGTTTCGCGGAAGAGTACATCATTGAAAGCATCTGGAATAATCGTTTCCCTGCGGGGTCCATTCTTCCGGCTGAACGCGAACTCTCTGAACTGATTGGCGTCACTCGCACCACGCTGCGTGAAGTGCTTCAGCGACTGGCGCGTGATGGATGGTTGACGATCCAGCACGGCAAGCCAACAAAGGTAAACAACTTCTGGGAAACCTCGGGGCTGAACATTCTTGAAACGCTGGCGCGCCTCGACCACGAAAGCGTGCCGCAGCTGATTGATAATCTGCTCTCCGTGCGCACCAACATCGCGACTATTTTTATTCGTACCGCTTTCCGTCAGCATCCTGAAGATGCGCTTGCGGTGCTGGCCAGCGCGAATGAAGTTGAAGATCACGCCGACGCCTTTGCCACCCTCGATTACAACGTGTTTCGCGGCCTGGCGTTTGCCTCCGGCAACCCGGTTTACGGCCTGATCCTCAACGGTATGAAAGGGCTCTATACCCGCATTGGTCGTCACTACTTCGCTAACCCTGAAGCCCGCAGTCTGGCGCTGGGCTTCTACCATAAGCTGAGCAAGCTCTGCACCGAAGGCCTGCACGATCAGGTTTATGAAACCGTACGCCGCTACGGCCACGACTCCGGTGAAATCTGGCACCGTATGCAGAAAACGCTGCCGGGCGATTTAGCGATTCAGAGTCGCTAAATAAAAAATCCTCTCAATCGAGAGGTTTTTTTTACAGCCCGGTGGCGCTACAGCGTTATTCAACCGCGCCGGGCAGCGTTCCAGCAGCTCCACGCTGCCGTCCTCATTCTGCTGCTCCAGCTGCACGTCAAAGCCCCACAGGCGGTGCACGTGCTTCAGCACCTCTTTACGTCCTTTATCCAGCGGCGCGCGGTTGTGCGGGATATAGCGCAGCGTCAGGGAGCGGTCGCCGCGCAGGTCCACGTTCCACACCTGAATATTGGGTTCAAGGTTGCTCAGGTTGTACTGGGAGGAGAGGCGTGAGCGGATCTCCCGGTATCCTTCCTCGTTGTGGATCGCGGAGATCTCCAGATAGTTGTTGCGGTCATCGTCCAGCACGGTGAAGAAGCGGAAATCGCGCATGATCTTCGGCGACATGAACTGGCTGATAAAGCTCTCATCCTTAAAGTCGCGCATCGCAAAATGCAGCGTTTCCAGCCAGTCAGAACCGGCGATATCCGGGAACCAGTATTTGTCTTCTTCCGTTGGCGACTGGCAGATGCGCTTAATATCCTGGAACATCGCAAAGCCCAGCGCATACGGGTTAATCCCACTGTACCACGGGCTGTTGTAGGGCGGCTGGAACACCACGTTAGTATGGCTGTGGAGGAATTCCATCATGAACCGCTCGGTGACTTTCCCCTCGTCATACAGATGGTTGAGGATGGTGTAGTGCCAGAATGTTGCCCAGCCTTCGTTCATCACCTGAGTCTGTTTTTGCGGATAAAAATACTGGCTCACCTTACGCACGATACGCAAAAATCTCGCGCTGCCACGGCTCCAGCAGCGGGGGCGTTCTTCTCCATAAAATAGAGCAGGTTTTCCTGCGGCTCGGACGGGTAACGACGCGCTTCGGCAATCGTTTTTTCCTCCTCACGCTTCGGCAGGGTGCGCCACAGCATGTTCACCTGGCTCTGCAGATACTCCTCGCGGCTTTTCTGCCGGGCTTTCTCCTCCTGCAGTGAGATTTTCTGCGGGCGTTTATAGCGGTCCACGCCGTAGTTCATCAGCGCGTGGCAGGAGTCGAGCAGCTTCTCTACCTCGTCCACGCCGTAGCGCTCTTCGCAATCAGTAATATATTTACGGGCGAAGATCAGGTAATCGACGATGGAGCTGGCGTCCGTCCAGCTGCGGAACAGATAGTTATTTTTAAAGAAGGAGTTATGGCCGTAGCAGGCGTGCGCCATCACCAGCGCCTGCATGGTAATGGTGTTCTCTTCCATCAGATAGGCGATACATGGGTTGGAGTTAATGACGATCTCATACGCCAGCCCCTGCTGGCCGTGCTTGTACAGCCGCTCCGTTTCAATGAATTTTTTACCAAACGACCAGTGCGGATAGTTGATCGGCATCCCGACGCTGGAGTAAGCGTCCATCATCTGTTCGGAGGTAATCACCTCAATCTGATGGGGATAGGTATCCAGGCGATACAGTTTTGCCACCCGGTCGATTTCGGCGAGGTAGACATCCAGCAGCTCGAAGGTCCAGTCGGGTCCATCGCTCAGACGTGTGTTGTCCTTGTTCAGGGAATCAATAGTAGCCATTAGCGCGCCCTCGTTGTGGGTGCTCTCTCTGTCTGGAGAGCCTCCTTTCAAGCATAGATCAACGTGTTAAAAAGCGTGCTGGCGCAGAAATTTTTTCTTTGCGATTTCCCGTTTTTGATACGGCAAAAAAAGCGCACTCATCAGAATTTTATGCTGGTTAAAAATAAAGCTCAGCAGGAGATCCCAAATTACCCCTGTCCCCTGATGCTGGGGGATGTGTGAGGTAAGTCACCATAAAAAAGTCGTATGTTGAATAATATTTTCAACTAGGTTATCAATCTGTAATTAGATGATTGTTCTTTTGCTCATAATGGAGTGGCTATGCGTGTTGTCATACTGGGAAGTGGTGTCGTTGGCGTAACCAGCGCCTGGTATTTAAGTCAGGCGGGACATGAAGTTACCGTTATCGATCGTGAATCCGGCCCGGCGCTTGAAACCAGTGCGGCAAATGCCGGTCAAATCTCTCCTGGCTATGCGGCCCCGTGGGCGGCGCCCGGCGTGCCGCTGAAGGCAATCAAATGGATGTTCCAGCGCCACGCGCCGCTGGCCATCAGCCTTGACGGCACGCAGTTCCAGTTGAAGTGGATGTGGCAGATAGCTGCGCAATTGCGACACCCGGCACTACATGGAAAACAAAGGGCGGATGGTGCGTCTGGCGGAATACAGCCGTGACTGCCTCAAAGCCCTGCGCGCGTCGACGGGGATTGAGTACGAAGGCCGTCAGGGCGGCACGCTGCAGCTGTTCCGCACCGAGCAACAGTATGAAAACGCCACCCGCGATATCGCCGTGCTGGAAGATGCCGGTGTACCGTATCAGCTGCTGGAAGCCAGCCAGCTGGGGCAGGTGGAACCCGCGCTGGCCGAAGTGGCCCACAAGCTGACCGGCGGTCTGCGTCTGCCGAATGACGAAACCGGCGACTGTCAGCTCTTTACCCAGCGTCTGGCGCAGATGTGCGAGCAGGCTGGGGTGAAATTCCGCTTTAATACCTCCGTCGACAAGCTGCTGTCGGAAGGCGAAAAAATTTACGGCGTGAAGTGCGGCGACGAGGTGATAAAGGCGGATGCCTACGTGATGGCGTTTGGTTCCTACTCCACCGCCATGCTGAAAGGCATCCTCGATATTCCGGTCTACCCGCTCAAGGGCTACTCATTGACTATCCCGGTGAAAGAGGAGAGCGGGGCGCCCGTGTCAACCATCCTGGATGAAACCTATAAAATCGCCATTACCCGCTTCGATAACCGTATTCGCGTCGGCGGCATGGCGGAGATTGTCGGCTTCAACACCGAGCTGCTGCAGCCGCGTCGTGAAACGCTGGAGATGGTGGTTGGCGATCTCTTCCCGCGCGGCGGGTTTGTGGAACAGGCGACGTTCTGGACCGGCCTGCGTCCGATGACCCCGGACGGCACGCCAATCGTGGGCCGCACGCCATACAAAAATCTGTGGACCAATACCGGACACGGCACGCTCGGCTGGACGATGGCCTGCGGCTCGGGCCAGCTGCTGAGCGACCTGATTTCCGGGCGCACGCCGGCAATTCCGTTTGACGATTTAAGTGCTGCGCGCTATCAATCAGGATTTACGCCATCGCGTCCTCAGCACCTGCACGGCGCGCATAATTAAGGAGTTGTCATGTCCCGTCCTGTTCTGGCTCAGCTGGATCTGCAGGCCCTGAAGGAAAACCTGCAAATTGTTCGCCGAGCAGCACCTGGTTCGCGCGTCTGGTCAGTCGTCAAGGCAAACGCCTACGGCCACGGTATTGACCGTATATGGAGCGCGCTCGGCGCGACCGACGGTTTTGCGTTACTCAATCTGGAAGAGGCCATCCTGCTGCGCGAGCGCGGCTGGAAAGGGCCTATTCTGCTGCTGGAGGGGTTCTTCCACGCGGACGATCTGCCGCTGCTGGATAAGTATCGCCTGACCACCAGCGTTCACAGCAACTGGCAGATTAAAGCCATTCAGGATGCGAAGCTCCACGCTCCGCTGGATATTTATCTCAAGGTGAACAGCGGCATGAACCGCCTGGGCTTCCAGCCCGAGCGGGTGCATACGGTCTGGCAGCAGCTGCGTGGCCTGAAAAACGTCGGCGAAATGACGCTGATGGCGCACTTTGCCGATGCGGAAAAACCGGACGGCATTGCTGATGCTATGGTCCGCATTGAGCAGGCGGCTGAAGGGCTCGATTGTCCGCGCTCCCTGTCGAACTCGGCGGCGACGCTTTGGCATCCTGAAGCCCACTATAACTGGGTGCGTCCGGGGATCGTTTTGTACGGTGCATCACCCTCAGGCCAGTGGCAGGATATTGCCAACAGCGGCCTGAGGCCGGTCATGACCCTGCGCAGCGAGATCATCGGCGTGCAGACGCTGAAGGCGGGCGACACGGTAGGCTACGGCAGCCGCTTCCGGGCGAAGGGCGAGCAGCGGATTGGCATCGTCGCGGGCGGTTATGCCGACGGCTATCCGCGTATCGCGCCGACCGGCACGCCGGTTTGGGTGGATGGGGTGCGCACGGGCACGGTGGGGACCGTCTCAATGGATATGCTGGCCGTTGACCTGACGCCATGCCCGCAGGCGGGCATCGGTTCACCGGTCGAGCTGTGGGGCAACGAAATCAAAATTGATGACGTGGCGGCCGCGGCGGGAACGGTAGGGTATGAACTGATGTGTGCCCTGGCACCAAGAGTGCCGGTTGTGACGTTGTAACTTGTATCTTTGCCGGGTGACGCGAAGCCGCCACCCGGTAAAAAAACTACTCCGCGTCCTCTTCCATCGGCCTCAAACCGACCTTCCGCACCGCGTTATCTTCTTTTTCTGCCACCGTCCAGATCATCCCGGCAAACTCCACCTGGTCACCCACAACCGGCGCAGCGCCAAGCCGCTGCTGAATGATTTCGCCCAGCGTTTGCGGGTTATCACCGTCTTCTGCACCTTCATCAAGGCCATAAATGAGCGCCACATCCGCAAATTTGGCGCTGGCTTCCAGAATAAAATCGCCGAAGAAACGCTGGTCCAGCGCCACGGGAGGCGACTGGCTGAACAGCTTGCCCAGCGCGGGCAGGTCGCGCTCGCGGCCAATGACGCACAGAATATCCCCTTCGCGCAGGCGGGTGCTGCCGGTCGGGTGCAGCAGGACATTATCGCGGAACAGGGCGGCAATGCGCGTTTCAGTCGGCATGTGCAAATCGCGCAGCGAGGCCCCCACGCACCATTTGTCGGCGCTCAGCTGATAGACGAACTGCTCCCACGGGTTTTCCGGGTGAATGTCCAGCCCCACGCGGGAGACCGGCCAGCCTACGGGCGGCACCACCACTTTGGCTTTTTTCGCCGCCCACCCGAGCGACGTGCCCTGGAACAGCAGGGAAATCAGCACCACGAAGAACGCCACGTTGAAGAACAGCCGCGCGTTGTCGAGACCGGCCATCATCGGGAACACCGCAAGGATAATCGGCACCGCGCCGCGCAGGCCGACCCAGCTGATAAAGACGCGCTCGCGCAGGTTAAAACCGCGAAACGGCAGTAGGCCTGCAAATACGGAGAGCGGACGGGCGAAAAAGATCATCCACGCCGACAGCAGCAGCGCCGGAACGGCGATCGGCAGCAGGTCCGACGGGGTCACCAGCAGGCCCAGCACCAGGAACATGCCGATTTGCGCCAGCCACGCCAGGCCGTCAAAGTTCTGCAAAAATAGCATGACGGTTGCGAATAGGGCGGTTGCCCATCAGGAACCCGCAGAGGTAGACGGCGAGAATACCGCTGCCGTCCAGCGCGGTGGTAACGGCAAAAATGAGAATGCCGCCGCTCAGCGCCAGCAGAGGGTAAAGCCCCGAGGGCAGAGAAATGCGGTTGATCGTCTGCTGTAACAGGTATCCCCCCGCCAGGCCGATGACAATCCCCAGCCCGAACTGCTGCAGAATATGCAGGGCAAACATCCAGCTCAGGCCCGTCTCGTGCTGCTGGATCATCTCTATCAGCGTGATGGTCAGGAACACCGCCATCGGATCGTTACTGCCGGATTCAATCTCAAGCGTTGAGCCAACGCGTTCGTTAAGCCCTTTACCCCCCAAGCAGGGAAAAGACCGCCGCCGCATCGGTAGAGCCAACGATTGCGCCAATCAGCAAGCCTTCCATGAGATTGAGATTGAAAAGCCATGCGGCCATCATCCCGGTGAGGCCGGAGGTGATCAACACGCCGACGGTCGCCAGCGACAGCGCAGGCCCTAAGGCCACGCGGAAGGAGCTCGCCTGAGTGCGCATCCCGCCGTCGAGCAGGATCACCGCCAGCGCGAGGTTACTCACCATATAGGCGAAGGGATAGTTATCGAAGGGGATACCGCCGATGCCGTCAAGCGCCTGCCAGCATGCCGATGGCCAGGAAAATAACAAGAATGGGTATGCCAAGACGCGATGAAAATGAACTTAATAAAATACTGCTGGTTACAAGTACAGAACCCAGAATGAAAAGGCTGATTATCGCTGCGGCATCCAATGTTCTCTTTCTCCCACCTCAATGTTAACGCTGTTACTAAAACCCTAACATATTAACAACGGCAACAGCGTTTTATTAAGGGGGTTTTTTATGCTTTTATGACCGGATGACCACCGATCGTTAACCGACTGCCCGAAACATCATGTGTAAGCGTCGCCTGCGCGCCCAGCGCAAGGGTAACGGTCTGCTGCTCATGACCGAAATCCAGACCGGTGATAACCGGAATATCCAGCCGCGAGCGGATGAAATCGACCATCGTTTCCAGGGAGTAGCCCGCATCATACTCATTCGGGGCAGAGCCGCTGAAGCTGCCCAGCACGATCGCGGACTGGCGATCGAGAATACCGGCATGATAAAGCTGCAATAACATGCGCTCTACGCGGAACGGATGTTCGTTAATATCCTCCAGCACCAGAATGCCGTCCTTGATTTGCGGCATCCACGGCGTGCCGATGAGCGAGACCAGCATCGCCAGGTTACCGCCCCAGAGCTGGCCCTCACATTCCCAGTGCGGTCCATTGCCTTGCCATTCCACGCTGTAGGTGGGATTGCGCAGCGCGCGCCAGAAATGCTCCACGGTGAACGCGTCCAGTTCCGGCGCGCCGAAGTTACCGGCCAGCATCGGGCCGCTAAACGTGATGACGTTATGCAGCGCCAGAAGACCAAGCTGGATGGCGGTGAAATCGCTGTGGCCGCATATCAGCAGCGGATCCTGCTGCTGACGCTTTGCCAGCCCTTGCCAGTCAATACTCTCCAGCAACCGGCTCGCACCATAGCCGCCGCGCACCGCCAGCACGATATTGTTCTCACCCTGCAGGTTCACCAGGCTGTTGATATCATTCAGCCTTTGCGCTTCCGTACCGGCAAAACGCTGCTGGCGGCGGGGGATAATTGTCTGATTTTCTACCGGGTAACCGAGTTCCAGTAAGCGCTCAACGCCCCGCTGTGCCGCCTCCTGGTTGATGCAGTACCCGGACGGCGCGATAAGATGAAACTGAGACATGGCAATTCCTTGCTGAATGAGAAACTAATTGTCTATATCATGCCGCTTATACGTTGCCTGCTTCAAGGGCGATGACCGGCTATAAGGATAGATGACGTGAAATTGAGATGGTTTGCTTTTTTGATTGTGTTGCTGGCTGGCTGTAGTTCAAAACATGACTATCAAAACCCGGCATGGAACCCGGAAGTGCCTGTAAAACGGGCCATGCAGTGGATGCCGATCAGTGAACAGGCAGGCAAGGCCTGGGGCGTCAGCCCGCGACTGATCACGGCGATCATTGCCGTGGAATCCGGCGGTAACCCAACGCTTGTCAGCAAATCTAACGCCGTAGGGCTGATGCAGCTTAAGGCCTCAACCGCAGGGAGAGAGGTCTACCGCTATATGGGCTGGCGTGGTCAGCCGTCAACCAGCGAGCTGAAAAACCCGGAACGCAACATCTCCATGGGCACGGCCTATTTGAGCATTCTGGAACACGGCGTGCTGAAGGGAATCGAGGATCCTGAAGTGATGCAGTATGCGCTGGTGGTCTCTTACGTGAACGGCGCGGGTGCGCTGCTCAGGACGTTCTCATCGGACCGTAAAGAGGCGATAGAAGAGATCAACGACATGGACAAAGATGAGTTCGTCGAGCATGTGGCGAAAAATCATCCGGCACCGCAGGCGCCTCGCTATATCTGGAAAGTACAGAAAGCGATGGATGCCATGTAATGCCGCAAACGGGCGGCGCTCGCTGACCCGACTTTTCCTACAGAACCTTATTCGCACGTTCCCGTGCTTCCCGTTCCAGCGAATAGATAATGCGCTGCAGCTCGCGCTCCGCGCCGGGCCCGACGTTCAGAAAACGGAAGCTCAGACGCGGCGTGGTAATCGTTTCATTTTTGCTGTCCACCACCGTGCGCTCGCTGATGGCAATCAGCTGTGCATCGAAATAAAAACGGCCCCAGCCCGCCATATCCAGTTCTATTTGCGTAAACCGCATGCCTTCTACCAGACCCTCCGGCTTCGGGGTATCCATCAGCGCGCCCATTCCGCCCAGCGACAGGTCAAAGAGACGGAAGCGGATCTCTTTTTTTGTCCGGCATTTTGGCCTTACAAAAATAGGCAGGATGAAGGGGGGCGCTGATGCGGAAATATTCACGGCGCTGGACAAACCAGAGATTGCCAGGAAGGAGGGTAACAAAAGCCGGAAGTCCCTGGTATTCGCTCAGTTCCAGTCGCGGCAGGACAAATTCCACTTTGGCCCCATGGGTTTCGGCCATGACCACCATATTCTCTGCTTTCAGCGCCGCGCGGTTTTCATACTCCAGGCTGCCCAGGTCAATAACCAGCCTCTCCTGCGAGACGTCAAGGATCTTGCTGATAAACTGATTATTCGACCAGCTGATGCGCAGCGGCACTTCGCCTTTTTGCAGGTCGCGTAATACCCCTAATACAGCCAGCGGATTTTGCTTGAGGAACTGCTCACTGTAATGACTCACGCCGGATGGCTCCTTGATTGATGACAGACTGTCTTAGCGTTATCGGCAATCCACCCTCAAACTTAATACAAACCGGTGAGATTTTTTTGCCGTTGTCCGCAGGATAAGTCGGTGAGACGAAACTGGTTTTCCGGTGATGACCTATACTTAAGTTAGCTGTGCAGAAGGTTTTCTGCACATGCGTTTAATCTGCAAGAGGGCATTGCTATGGGTATCATCGCCTGGATTATCTTTGGCCTTATTGCCGGCGCTATCGCAAAACTGATCATGCCGGGAAACGATGGCGGCGGCTTTATTTTGACCTGCGTACTCGGGGTCGTTGGTGCGGTTGTAGGCGGCTGGCTGGCGACGATGTTTGGTTTTGGTGGTGACATCAGTGGTTTCGACATGCACAGTTTCCTGGTCGCTGTCGTGGGAGCCATTGTCGTGCTGGGCATATTCAGATTACTGCGACGAGCATAAAATGACAGAACGGCTCTCTGCGGAGGGCCGTTTTTTTTCGCCGCTATATTGATTTGCTAATCTAAATGATAATAATTGTCGTTCCGTATTGCATGTAATAACAAGACGACATTATGAACTCCTCACGTTTTACGTTATGCACCCTGGCGGGTGCCGTCACGCTGGCATTGCAGGTCCAGGCTTTCGCCGAAGAATCAACCATTGTCGTCACGGGCTCAGAGCAGGGCAGCGCGCTGCCAGCCTGGACCAACAGCGCCACCAAATCGGCCGTTGCCGAAAGTAAAACGCCGCAGGTTATCAACACGCTCTCTGCGCCGGAGATCGAAAAGCGTCACGCGAACTCCGTGAATGAAATCCTGCGCTATGCCCCAGGCGTCTCAACCGAGGTGCGGGGGAATACCTCCTATATGAGCGAATACAAAATTCGTGGCTTTACCGTTGATCAGGAGTTTTACAACGGACTGCAGCTACCCTATAACGTCACCGGCAACACCAAGGCGCGCAGTCGATCCGCTGTTAATAGAGAGCGTCGATATCCTGAAAGGGCCTTCATCGGTGCTTTACGGCGGCGGTTCGCCGGGCGGGCTGGTAAATATTCAAAGTAAAAAGCCGCAGCGGGAAGCCCGTACCGAGGTCGGTTTTAATACCGGGAACCGTAATCTGAAAGAAGGCTATCTCGATTCGACCGGACAAATTGCCGACAGCGACTGGAATTACCGCCTGCTGGGTAAAGCGACGGAGAATGACGATCAGCCGCACACCAGCCGCTATGAAAATTATCTGGTCGCCCCATCCGTTACATGGCAACCCGACGGTAAAACCCGCCTCACCCTGGATGCGCTGGCGCAAAACTCCCCGAGCCTGACGCCGTCTAACCCGCTGCCGCTCGCTTATCTGCGGTCCAAATATGCCGATCGCCGGGATTACGCCGGAGATGAGTGGAGCGGGTTTAAGCAGCGGCAGTGGATGCTGGGCTACAGCTTCGAACACGAGTTCGACAGCGGCTGGGGCTTTAATCAGAAAGCGCGCTATTTCGACGTCGATACCCACCAGAACAGCGTCTACGCGACGGGAACGGGAAGTGAGGTCTATCAGCTTAACCGCTTTGCCTATACCACCGATGAAGATCTTAAGAGCTTCAACATCGACAACCAGGTGACTAAAACCGTTGCGCTGGGCGACTGGAAACACCATCTGCTGGCCGGGTTTGACTATCAGAGGCTGAACTCCCATTTCCACTACCGCTACGCGTCGACTACGCCGGGCATGGATATGCGTAATCCGGACTATTCGCAAATCCACGAAAGCGCGCTGGGGCTCTACACCGCCCAGAAAAACCGCCTCAGCTACCAGCAGAACGGGTACTACCTGCAGGATCAGGTGGAATTTGGCGGCTTAAATCTGTTGGGCAGCCTGCGCTACGACGATTACCGCTCCGTCACCACCGATTACCTGCAAAACGGCGATAAGGCCTGGGTATCGCAGGATCGCGTTACCAAACGCCTGGGGGCGCTTTACGCCTTCGATAACGGTATTTCGCCGTTTATCAGCTATTCAGAAGGTTTTGCACCGGTCTCGCCGCAGGGGACGCTCACGGCGAAAGACGTCAAGCCAACCACCAGCAAGCAGGTGGAAGGCGGGGTGAAATATCTGCTGGCAGAGTACGCCACGACGTTTACCGCCTCGGTGTTTAACATCCGGCAGAAAAACGTCGTCACCTCCGACCCGGGCTTCCTGAACTACCGTCAGACTGGTGAAGTGGAATCCAAAGGCGCGGAGCTCTCCGCCATCAGCCGCCCGACGGACAACCTGACGCTGATTGCCAACTATGCCTATACCCACGTAATTAATACCGAAGATGATAAATACCAGGGCAAGCGTCCCACTCAGGTGCCGGAAAATGCATTCAACCTGTGGGGTGACTACACCTTCGAGAGCACGCCGCTGAAGGGGCTGATGCTGGGCGCCGGGGCGCGCTATACCGGGCCGATGGAGATTTCACCGTCTAACGATGCGGGTAAGCTGGGGGGCACCACGCAGTACGATCTGGCGGCGTCGTACCGGATGGGCGAAATTCTGCCTTCGCTGGCGGGGCTGACGCTTAAAGCGAGTATGCAGAACATCACCAATAAAGAGACGCTGACCTGCTACGATGCGACTAACTGCTGGATTGGGCGTGACAGGACGTACCAGCTAGGGGCGAGTTACAGCTTCTAAATCCCTGTGAGTTCAAAATGAAGGCCGGGTAAGGCGTAGCCATCACCCGGCAATACTCCCTTACTGCGCCGCAGCTTTCACCGGCGCAGCCTCATCATTCGCCGCAGGCTGATTTTCCGGCACGCTGTCGCACGGTTTCTCTTTCGGACAAACCAGATCCAGCATTTTCAGCGTCACGCCGTTACTCCAGCCGAACCCATCCTGGAGCGGATATTCACCGCCGCCACCGCCGGTACCGGTAGAAGAGACATCATATTTCTCCACCAGCTTCTTCTCGCGGTCGTAAGTATGCTGAACGTTCTTCAGGAAGCGCCAGGTCACGTCCATTGCAACCTTATCCTGCCCATAGTTCTGCAACCCTTCCGTTGCCACCCACTGCAGCGGTGCCCAGCCGTTTGGGGCATCCCACTGCTGGCCGCTGTTGATGGTGGTGGTGGTAATACCCCCCCGGCTTCAACAGGCGTGCGGAGGTGGCCGCGGCCACTTTATCGGCGCGATCCTGCGCCGCCGCCTTCACGTAGAGCGGGAAGAGGGCCGCCGCCGTGAGCTGGTTACGCACCTTCTTACTCTTAAGATCGTAATCGGCGTACCAGCCCTCTTTATCGTTCCACAGGTGGCGCTCAATGGCTTTTTGACGCGCGGTTGCTAATGCCTCGTATTTACTCGCCGCCGCGCTGTCGCCCGCCTCCTGGCCTGCTCGCGCGAGCAGTTTTTCCATTTTAAACATCAGGGCGTTCAGATCGACGGGCACAATGCTGGTGGTGCGGATGGTGCCGAGCTTTTGCGGGTCGTCCATCCAGCGGGAGCTAAAGTCCCAGCCCGAGGCCGCTGCGGAGCGCAAATCGCGGTAGATTTCCGTCGCAGGCCGGTTAGGGTTGCTCTTCGCCGTGGTGATATCGTCAAGCCAGGACTCCGGGCGCGGGGTATCGCGATCGTCCCAGTAGCGGTTGAGTACGGAACCGTCATCGAGCTTCACCACGCGCTGGTTAGCCTGCCCAGGCTGAAGGCTTTCTACACCCTCCATCCAGTAGGTGTACTCTTTCTCCATTTGTGGACGGTATTTTTTCAGCGCGTCTTTGTCATGCGTGGCCAGCAGCTCAACCATCATGTGAGAAGAACGGCGGCTGGGAGCGGCTCAGGTAGTAGCTGCGGTTGCCGTTGGGGATATGGCCGAAGGTATCAATCTCATACGCAAAGTTATCCACCATATCGCTGATTTTGTCCCAGTGATCGCTCTCCGCCAGGCCCAGCATGGTGAAATAGCTGTCCCAGTAGTAGACCTCGCGGAAGCGCCCGCCGGGCACAACGTAAGGTTTCGGTAACGGCAGCAGGGAATCCCATTTGTTACTGGCTTTATCCGTGGTGCGCGTCAGCACAGGCCAGAGGTCGTCAATGTGCTCACGTAAGCTTTGTCCCGCAGGCGGCACATATTTTTCACCTTCCGCAGGCAGCATGAAGTTCATCTCCACAAAGTGGCGCAGGTCAAAGCTTGTCTGGGTGTGCTGCATCCGGTAATCCGCCAGAATCATCAGCGGGTCGCTTTTGGGAACGGCATCGGCAAAGGTTTTCTGATCGGGAAACAGTTTGGCACTCTGCACGTCGTTAAACAGAGGGCCAAGCAAAATATCGGGTGAATTTTTCTGGTAGGCTGGCTGTTCTTCAGCATAACCCATCGTTGCCACACCGAGCAGCGCGCCTCCCAGCGCGAGGTGCAAAAGAGCAGGGCGTAAAGTACGAGGTCTTATCATCGGTTCGTCTCCTGTATTCCTGAACAGCGTGACCGCTGTTATCAATCACCTGAAAACCTTAGACGAATATTGCCCGCTTCGCGTGTTGAATATCCCATTTTGCGCAGAACCAGACAATTTACCGCTTCGCACGCCCTGTCGGAAGGATTTGTTGTACAACAAAAAAAATAATAGAACCCAAAAGGCTATGTAGTCGAAATGGCGATGCTCCCTATTTGCGTATTCACTTTTATAATCAGGATGGATTTTATGAAATTAAAAAAAACGGTAATACTGATAAGTGCATTTTATTCCGGCGCTTAGACAGCAGCAGGCGGCCGCCGCGCAGGCAGCACCCGCCGTTGTTGTGCAGTCCTAAGAGCCGGTGAGCAAAGCCGAACCGCCAAAGCTGACGCTTTCAGGGTTTGGTGATATTAAATTTTATGGTGACGTGGCGTTTAATATAGATGCCGCCAGTAAAACAGGCAGTCTGACCTCCATTAAGCAAAGCGCTAATAGCGACCGGGCACCGGGATATAAAGAACGCTGGGATATTAACGGGCGTAATTTATGAGGTTTTGATGGTTATCGAAAAAGGGATAACGGCAATTCTGTCGGATTTTCCGTTCAGCCTCTCGGCGGGAAATTTTATCTCGATGATGCGGTATTCTTCTTCGGTTCTGTGAACGACGGGGAAATTAAAGTCGGACGATCTCTACAGCGACGGCTACGGGTTTACTATGACCTGGGACGGGCTTAAAACCGATCCGGAGAACGGCGTGGTCATCAACCTCAACACCGCTTACCTGGACGCGAAGGGCGAGTACGATATTCATACCATCCATACGATCTGATCCCGAACGTCATGATGATGAAAAACTTCAACATCTATCTGGGCGCGTATGCGTCCTGGGTCAACGCTTCGCCGAAAGCGGGCGATAAGAAAAACGACGATCGCTACGGTGGCCGCGTGCGCTTTAAATACTCTTTCTGATGCCAGCCTGCCGGTCAGACCTCTTCCGGGGCCTGGCCGGCTTCCCGCAGCGTGCCCGGCGCATGGCCAATGATGCGCTTAAAGGCCCGGCTAAACGCCGCCAGCGATCCGTAACCCAGCCGCAGGGCGACCGTTTCAATCGGCTGATTTTCGTGACGAATGTACTGAATCGCCAGCCGCATTCTCAGTTCGCTGAGATACTTTGCCGGGGTCGTCCCCGTCGCGGCCAGAAACCGTTCGGCAAACACGGAGCGTGAAGTGCCCGCTTCTTTCGCTAGATCCGCCACGCTCCAGTTCAGGCCAGGCTGCTGGTGCATGGCGTAAATGGCCCGGCTCAGGCGCGGGTCGCGTAAAACCTGCACCCAGCCGGTGGCTTTACCGCAGCCGCCCTCAACCCAGCCGCGCACAATTAACGCCGCCACCACATCAGCCAGCCGGGCAAGGATCCCGGCGAACCCGGCCTGACGGGTCATGGATTCTCGCTCCATCGCCGCCAGTAGCGGATGAATTTCCGGCCAGGTGGACATCAGCCGGCTGACCATCATCACTTCCGGCATTGCTTTGATCAGCGGCTGCATCCCGCCGAGCTCAAAATCCATACACCCGCTAAAGATGATGGTGTTCTCGCTCTCCGGACAGGGCTCGCAGGTAATGGCGCACACCGAGCCGCAGATAGGTTCGCTCGGAAAAGCGTTCACCGGGGTAATGGCTGCCTGCGCGTCAGAGAGCAGGGCGTGGGCATTCCCGCCAGGAATAAACAGCGCGTCGCCGCCGCTCAGTTCGAAGGTCGCACCGCTCTCCATACGCAGCAGGGCGCTACCGTGGCTCACAAAATGGAACTGCGCCTTACCGGGCGCCTGGTGGAACGCCACGCCAAACGGCGCGCTGGCTTCAATCCGTCGGTATTTCACGCCCGACAGGCGCATGCCGCGTAAGAGTTCGCTGATCAAATCGGGGGACTGAACGGTCATGGCGCAACTCCGGACGAATAATCAATAAGTGGAGATTATATGTCATAGATCGTCCACGGTGAACCCTCTATGCTTTTGCGACAGTTGTCACATTTTTATAACGGGAGAACAACAGATGAATTCATGTGTCGTGGCGAGAGAGGCCGTGGCGCCTGCCAGACCCGCCTGGCGGGCCGTCTATTCACTGGGGCTGGGCGTGTTTGGGTTGATAACGGCTGAGTTCCTGCCAGCCAGTTTGCTGACGCCGATGGCCGCGAGCCTGGGCGTCAGCGAGGGCATGGCCGGGCAGGCCGTCACCGCCACCGCGCTGGTGGCGCTGGTCACCGGGCTTCTGATTACGCCGGCGACCAAAAGTATCGACCGTCGCTGGGTACTGATGTTTTTCTCCGTGCTGCAAATCATCTCCAGCCTGCTGGTGGCCTTTGCGCCCACGCTGCACGTCCTGCTGATGGGGCGCCTGCTGTTAGGAGTCGCCATCGGTGGCTTCTGGGCGATGTCGACGGCCACCACGATGCGCCTGGTTCCGACGGATAAAGTACCGAAGGCGCTGGCGGTGATTTTCTCCAGCGTGTCGATTGCCACCGTGGTTGCTGCCCCGCTGGGGAGCTATCTGGGTAGCTTGATCGGCTGGCGCAACGTCTTTGTGCTCTGCATACTGCCGAGCGTACTGGCGCTGCTGTGGCAGATCTGGGTACTGCCGTCCATGAAGCCCGAGAGCAGCGGTAGCCTCAGCACGCTGTTCCGCGTGCTGCGTCGACCGGGCATGATCGGCGGCATGCTGGCCACTATTCTGATCTTCAGCGGCCATTTCGCCTTCTTTACCTACCTGCGCCCGTTCCTGGAAACGGTGGGGCAGGCGAACGTTGAGACCATTTCACTGATCCTGCTGGGCTTTGGGCTGGCGAACTTTGTCGGTACTTCCGTTGCCGGACATCTGCTGGCACGTAATCTACGCCTGACGCTGGCGCTGGTGCCGTTCGCCATGGGCATACTGGCGCTGACGATGGTGGCGTTTGGCCATCTGGCAATGCTGGACGGTTTCCTGGTGGCGCTGTGGGGCTTTGCGTTTGGTCTGGTTCCGGTGGGCTGGTCAACCTGGCTTGCCACCACCGTTCCGGATGAAGCCGAAAGTGCAGGGGGGCTGCTGGTGGCCTCAATCCAGCTGGCGATAAGCGCCGGTGCGGCCGGGGGCGGGGCGGTATTTGACCTTAACGGTGCCAGCGGCGTATTCGCCGGAAGCGGGTTCCTGCTGGTGACGGCGATGGTGATTGTGTTGATGGGCGTGAAAGTGAAAGCGGAATGATTTTTTGCCGGGTGAGCGTTCGCGCCACCCGGCTCCAGGCTTACAGCCCTTTCTTATCCATGAGCACCGCCAGATCCACCAGGCGGTTAGAGAAGCCCCACTCGTTGTCATACCACGCCAGGATCTTCACCATGTTCCCGCCAATTACCAGCGTGGAAAGCCCGTCGATAATGGAGGAGCGCGGGTCGCCCTGGTAGTCGCTGGAGACCAGCGGTTCATCGCTATAGCCCAGGATCCCTTTCAGAGGCCCGCTGGCGGCCGCGTTGCGGAACGCCTCATTCACCTCTTCGGCGGTTACGGTACGGCTGAGCGTTACCGTTAAATCCACAATCGACACCACCGGCACCGGCACGCGCAGGGAGTACCCGGTCAGCTTGCCGTCCAGGGAGGGGATCACTTTGCCCAGCGCTTTCGCCGCGCCGCTGGAGTAAGGCACAATCGACAGCGCCGCCGCGCGCGCGCCGCGCAGATCTTTTTCCGGCTGGTCGTGCAGCGCCTGGCTGTTGGTGTAGGCGTGCGTCGTGTTCATCAGACCATGCTCGATCCCGAACTGCTGATGCAGCACCTGAGCCGCCGGCGCCAGACCGTTAGTGGTACAGCTCCCGTTACTGACGACCACGTGCTGAGCCGGGTCGTAGCGATCGTGGTTCACTCCCATCACAACCGTCAGATCGTCATTCTTGCCGGGCGCGGAGATGATGACGCGCTTTGCACCACCCTGCGTGACGTGCACCGCCGCTTTTTCCCGATCGGTAAAGAAGCCGGTGGCCTCAATTACCACGTCAACACCAACATCGCGCCACGGAATATTTGCCGGGTCGCGTTCGCTAAACACCACAATCCGCTGACCGTCCACCTGCAGCGCGCCGTCAGCCGCTTCAACGGGCGCGGGCAGTTTGCCCAGAAGGGAATCATGTTTCAGCAGGTGGGCGAGGGTTTTACTGTCCGTCAGATCGTTAATGGCCACAATCTGAAGATCCGGGTTACCCAGCGCCGCGCGCAGGAAATTACGTCCGATACGGCCGAAACCGTTAATACCGACCTTAACCATGGTGCACTCCTTATCTCTGTTGTCTGGAGTCACTGTAGGCGCGGGGCCGGTTGGCGTAAACGACAAAAAAGGATCAGATTACGCCATCTTGCGGCAGTGGAAGCGCTGGCGATACTCGCCTGGCGTGAGGTGGAGCTGTTTCTCAAACACGCGGCGCAGGTTAATGCTGGTGCCAAACCCGCTTTGCTCGGCAACCCGCTCAAGGGGATCATGGGTCTGCTCAAGCAGCTGTCGGGCGGCGGCCAGGCGCGCTTCCGTCACGTAACGGGCAGGCGAGACGCCCGCGTCGCGGGTAAAAACCCGGGTGAAATTGCGCGGGCTCATCGCCACCTTTTCGGCCAAATTTTCCACGCACAGGTCGGCGGTGAGGTTCTGCAGGATCCAGGTTTGCAGTTCGCTTATGGGCCCCGATGCGCCAGACTGCTGCAGGCTATAGCGGCTGAACTGCAGCTGTCCGCCGGGGCGACGCAGATACATCACCATATCCTGCGCCACGTCGCGGGCGAGGGTAAATCCGTAGTCGTCTTCCACCAGCGCCAGGGTCAGATCGAACCCGGAACTCACGCCGCCGGAGGTCCAGATGGGGCCATCCTGAATATACAGCGGGCCGCCTTCGACGTGGATAGCCGGGTACTGGGCTTGCATCGTCTCCAGCAGCCGCCAGTGGGTGGTTGCGCGGCGGCCGTCCAGCAAGCCGGTCTGGGCAAGCAGCATCGCGCCCCCGCAAATGGAGGCGACCCGCCGGGCGTGCGGGGCAGCGAGGTGCAGCCAGTCCACCACCGCCGTGCTCTCCTGCTCGTTGATCCCGCGTCCGGTGATGATAATGGTGTCCAGCGGTTCGCGCGGATCCAGCTCCGGCAGACGATAGTCCGCCAGCAGGTTCAGGCCAGACTGGCCGTGGATCACCTGGTGGGGCTGCGTGGTGGCAATGATGATACGGTAGCGGGGCTGGGTAAGCCCTTCCGGATGCAGCCGGTTGGCCTGCATCAGAATGTCGGCGATACCGGCGGCCTCAAACAGCATGCCGCCGTCAGGTACGATAATTAATATTTTCTTCATGTCCTGAAAAGTACATTTACCACAGAATAAGTCAAGCCGGGCGTGACCCTGCGTTTCCGGCAAAGCAAAGCGATTTAAGTTCTTTGTCATTTCAGGCGTTATCCCCGATCGTCAGAGTATTGTCTCTGGCGAAACGGCATCTGAAGGAATGAGTAAACGAAGCTCCCTCTATTTACATCCGCAGCAGCGCAATCACATCCACCGACTTGCATCTGGGGTTCTGTGGCGAAGTGAACTCCCTACGTGGCTGCTGATCGTCATTATCTATACCGGCTGGTTTTCCACCCTAACATTCTGGCAAACGCTCGGCCTGCTTCCCGCCACGCTGCTGCTTATCTGGTTTACCGCCTGGTACATGTCCCTGCAGCACGAGCTGATCCACGGGCATCCCACCCGTTTTGCCTGGCTTAACCAGCTGTTCGGCACGCTCCGCTGGCGGTCTGGTATCCGTACGGCCTGTACCGGGATTCCCATCTGGCCCATCACCGTCACGAT
>OKVS01000292.1_pt1 | contig 20248 bp, 18 predicted proteins | sample 1606911 | NCBI WGS metagenome assembly OKVS01 (sample SAMN03281016, study PRJEB24777) | human gut metagenome | isolation source: fecal sample PR161 from 1 month old female Malay infant, caesarean... | reverse complement strand
TCTCTGTCTCGCATTACAAAAATTGCGGACTAACGGAGAAAACCTGATGAAAAGAAGCGCCTTTGGTCTTTATCGAAACCAAAAGGTCTGGTGGCCTGCATTGAAGCCGCGGACGCGATGTGTAAAAGCCGCCAACGTCGAGCTTATCGGCTATGAAAACGTCGGTTCCGGCCTCGTCACCGCAATGGTGAAAGGCGACGTCGGCGCGGTCAACGCGGCGGTCGACTCCGGCGTGGAAGCGGCGAAACGCATCGGCGAAGTCGTCAGCTCTCGCGTCATTGCGCGTCCACATAACGACATCGAAAAAATCGCGGCGCAGCACAAAGCATGACCTGACAGGGCGCGCCCCGTCTCCACTCTTTTCGTCTGATGAAGGATAGACTCATGATTGAACTGGATAACGATTTGCAATCCCGGCAGAACGCGCGGGAACTGGTGCGCAACGCCAAAAAGGCGCAGGCGATTCTGGCCACCTTTTCGCAACAGCAAATCGACGCCATCGTGAAAAACGTGGCCCAGGAAGCAGCGCACCACGCCGAAGCGCTGGCGAAAATGGCCGCGGAAGAAACCGGTTTTGGCAACTGGCAGGACAAAGTGCTGAAAAACCGTTTCGCCTCGCTGCGCGTCTATGACGCCATCAAAGATATGAAGACCGTTGGCATCATTCATGACGACCCGGTAAAAAAAGTGATGGACGTGGGCGTGCCGCTCGGCGTGATTTGCGCGCTGGTCCCCTCAACTAACCCAACCTCTACGGTTATCTACAAAGCGCTGATCGCCCTCAAGGCCGGTAACGCCATTATCTTCTCCCCGCATCCGGGCGCGCGTCAGTGCAGCTGGAAGGCGATTGAAATCGTCAAACGCGCGGCAGAAGCGGCCGGCGCGCCGGCAGGCAGCGTCGACGGCATCACCCAGTTAACGCTCGAAGCCACCTCCGAACTGATGCACAGCAAAGACGTGTCGCTGATCCTCGCCACCGGCGGCGAAGGCATGGTGCGCGCGGCCTACGCCTCCGGCACCCCGACCATCAGCGGCGGCCCGGGTAACGGCCCGGCGTTTATCGAACGCAGCGCCGATATCCACCACGCGGTGAAAGATATCGTCACCAGCAAAACCTTCGATAATGGCGTGATCTGCGCCTCCGAGCAGTCGATTATCGTCGAACGCTGCATTTACGACGAGGTCCATCGCGAGCTGGAAGCGCAGGGCGTCTACTTCATGAATGAAGATGAGGCGGCGAAAATGGCGGCGCTGTTGCTGCGCCCGAACGGCACCATCAACCCGAAAGTGGTCGGCAAAACCGCGCTGTACCTCAGCCAGATGGCGGGATTCTGCGTCCCGGCCAGCACTAAAGTACTGATCGCCGAGCAGACCACCGTATCGCCGAAAAACCCCTACTCGCGGGAAAAACTGTGCCCGGTACTTGGCCTGTACGTGGAAGAGGACTGGAAAGCCGCCTGCCACCGCGTGGTGGAGCTGCTGACCAACGAAGGACTCGGCCATACGCTGGTGATCCACACCCGTAATCAGGACGTCATCCGCCAGTTCTGCCTCGAAAAACCGGTCAACCGCATTCTGATTAACACCCCAGCGGCGCTCGGCGGGATCGGCGCGACCACCAACATCTCTCCGGCGCTGACTCTCGGCTGCGGCGCGGTCGGCGGCGGCTCCAGCTCCGACAACGTCGGCCCGATGAACCTGCTCAATATCCGCAAAGTCGGCTATGGCGTGCGTTCGATTGACGAGCTTCGCGCGCCGGGCAGCCGCCCTGAACCCCAGCCGACCATCGTTACTCCGGCGAGCGATCCGCAGCGCAGCATTCTTGATGACGTGCGTTTCAACGCCCCGGCCAGCGCCGCGCCAGCGCGCACCGCAGGCAACGATGACCGTTTCGCCAGCGCAGGCGCCGCCAGTATGGAAGGTGAAATCAACGAACAAAACGTGGAACGCGTTATTCGCCAGGTGCTGGAGCGCCTCGCTAAGTAACGCACTGATATAAGGCGATAAACGATGATTCTCGCAAAGGTAACCGGCCATGTCGTCGCCACGCAGAAATGCGATGAGCTACGCGGCAGCAACCTGCTGTTGATCACCCGCTTAGATGACAAACAGCAGCCGATGAAAGACCAGACCTGGGTTGCCGTCGATAACGTCGGCGCCGGCATGCACGACATCGTGCTGGCGGAAGAGTACTTCGCGCTCAATAAAGAGCGCTACAAAGCGATGTCGGTGGTCGCCATTGTCGAGAACGTGTTTCGGGACGCCTAACAGGAGTGAGTAGCCCAATGAGTGAATTTTTACTGAAACCGCGGATTTGCTTCGGTCAGGACGCCCTCTCGGTGCTGAACGAACTTTCCGCCCGCAGCGTGCTGCTGGTGACCGATAAAGCGATGGTCAAGTTTGGTCTCGCCGAGCGCGTCACCGCCCTGTTGCGCCAGCGCGGGATCGCCTGGCAGATGTGGGACGACGTGGTGGCGGATCCGGATATCGCCACCGTAGTGCGCGGCATGAAGTTAATGGATAACCACTACCCGGATCTGGTTATCGCGCTCGGCGGCGGTTCGGTAATCGATGCCGCCAAAGCGGTTATTTTCTCCCTGGCGCAAACCCGTCCGCAGACTGACCGCCCGCGTCCATGCTTTGTCGCTATCCCAACCACCAGCGGTACCGGCTCGGAGGTCACCGCCTTTTCGGTGGTGAAAGCCAACGCGGAAAAGCTGGTACTGGTGGATGCGTCGCTGCTGCCGGATATCGCCATTCTTGACCCGTCGCTGGTGGCTTCGGTGCCGCCGGCGATTACCGCCGACACCGGCATGGACGTGCTGTGTCACGCCCTTGAGGCCTACGTCTCCCGCGCCGCCAGCGACTTTTCCGACGCGCTGGCGGAGAAAGTGGTGCAGCAGGTATTTCGCTATCTGCCGACCTGCTGGCGCAGCGGCGACAACCTGCAGGCGCGCGAAAAGATGCATAACGCCTCCTGCATGGCGGGGATGGCCTTCACCAACGCCTCGCTTGGGATAACCCACAGCCTGGCCCACGCCCTCGGCGGCGTCTTCCGCGTGCCCCATGGCCGCGCCAACGCCCTGTTGATGGCGCAAGTCGTCGCCTGGAACGCCGATTTCGACGGTCAGTGCGACACCCTTGCGGCAACGAAATATGCCCGTCTGGCGCATCTACTGGATCTGCCAGCCGCCTCGCCGCGCCAGGGCGTCGCCAGCCTGCTGGTCGCCATTCAGGCTTTAAAAGAAGAGATGAGCATGCCCTCCGGCATTAGCGACACCGGCATTGAGGCGGCTGAATTCGAACGCCGTTTGCCGGAGATGGTCGGCCAGGCGCTGCGCGACAGCTGTACCCCTACCAACCCACGCGCGCCGGACGCTAACACGTTAACCGAGCTTTATCGCCGGGCCTGGTCCGGTCATCCCGTACAGGGCCACTGATAACAAGATTTGGAGAACCTTACCCATGGCACACTACAGCTTAACGCCGCGCGTCAAAGTGCTGGCAGACCGTTTACGCTCCCAGGCTAGCACCCTGTGCACCGAGCACGCCGCGATCCTCAGCGCGCTGGATAGCGATATCGCGGGCATTCCCGCCGCCGTCAAACCCGCTCGCCGTTTCTATGAACTGATGCGCCAGCTGCCGCTGACCATCAGCGCCGACGAACTGATCGTCGGTAACCAGACCCGTAAACCGCACGGGGCGATTTTCCATGATGAAAGCGCCGCGCATCGCCCATCCGTATTCCAGTTCCTCAACCTCAGCAGCGATCTCGATTCACCGGACTACAAACTGGTCGTCGAAAAAGGCGTGCTGGCGATTAAGCACCAGTTGGAAGAGAAAACCCGCGCCCTCGGTAGCGCGGTCAGCCGCAGCGGGATGGATGAAGTCAACGGCTGCCGCGCCGCCATCTACGCCTGTGACGCCCTGTTAGCGTTGGCGCAAAATCTGGCCACTAGCGCCGAACAGCTGGCGGCCGCGGAAACCAATGCTTATCGCAAAGCCGAGCTGCTCGATAGCGCGGCCATTCTGCACCACGTTCCGGCCCATCCGGCGCGTAATTTCAAAGAAGCCTGCCAGGCGTTCTATCTGTTCCAGCTGGTGCTACAGCTGGATAACGGTAGCTATGCGGTTAACCCGCAAGGGGCGGATATCACGCTACTGCCTTACTTCCAACGCGATATCAACAGCGGCGCGCTGAATACCCAGCAGGCCTATGAAATCGTAGAGTGCCTGTGGTTCAAGCTGGCGGAACTGAGCGAAGTCCGCGCCGCCTGCGCCATTGACGGCTATCCGATGCTCGACGCCATGCTGCGCGGCGCCGCTTTTGACAACGCCGAAGTGAACGAACTCTCGGCGATGTTTATCAGCGCCCAGCGCAACCTCAGCGCGCTGAATCTGCCGGTACGTCTGTTTAGCGGCGTACAGCAGGTCAGCCACGCGCCGTTCGCCGCCTGCGCCGACACGCCGGCGATGGAAGGCTTAACCCCGCGTATGCAGCGCCTGCGTAACCACTACCTGACGGTGCGCCCGAGCGTCTCTATTTATCGCGCGCTGGCCTTTACCGAAGTGGTCAAAGCCAACCCTGGCATGCCGACCATTTTGCTACGGGCGAAAGCCTTCCGCCACGCCTGCGAAACCGCGCCGATTCTGATTCAGGACGATGAGCTGATCGTCGGCCATCCGTGCGGCAAGCCGCGCGCGGGCGCCTTCTCGCCGGATATCGCCTGGCGCTGGGTGCGCGACGAGCTCGACACCATGAGCACCCGCCCGCAGGATCCGTTTGAAATCAGCGAAGCGGATAAAAAAACCATTCGCGAAGAGATCGTCCCGTTCTGGGAAGGGCGTTCGCTGGATGAGATTTGCGAAGCGCAATACCGTGAGGCCGGCGTCTGGGCCTTCAGCGGCGAGACCTTCGTCAGCGATCTCTCCTATCACCAGATTAACGGCGGCGGCGATACCTGTCCGGGCTACGACGTGCTGCTATTCACCAAAGGGATGAACGGCATTAAAGCCGATGCCGAAGCGCATCTGGCCAGCCTGAGCATGGAAAACCCGGAAGATATCGACCGTATCTACTACTACAAAGCGGCGATTGAAACCTGTGAAGGGGTGGTCAACTACGCCCGCCGCATCGCCGCCCACGCCCGCGAACTGGCGGCTAAAGAGCAAAACGCCCCGCGCCGCGCCGAGTTGCTGACCATCGCCGACGTCAACGAAAACGTGCCGGCCAATCCGCCGAAGACCTTGCAGGAAGCGCTGCAGAGTATCTGGACCGTCGAATCACTGTTTGAAATCGAAGAAAACCAGACCGGGCTGTCGCTGGGGCGCGTCGACCAGTACTGCTACCCGATGTTCGAAGCCGATATCCGCGAAGGCCGCCTGACCCACGACACCGCGCTGGAGCTGCTGCAGGCGTTCATCATCAAATGCGCCGAACTGATGTGGATGTCGAGCGAGCTGGGAGCGAAATATTTCGCGGGTTATCAGCCGTTTATCAACCTCACCGTTGGCGGCCAGAAACGTAGCGGCGGCGATGCCTGTAACGACCTGACCTATCTGATTATGGACGCCGTGCGCTTCGTGAAGGTTTACCAGCCGTCGCTGGCCTGCCGTATCCACAACCAGTCGCCGCAGAAATACATGGAAAAAATCGTCGACGTGGTGAAAGCGGGAATGGGCTTCCCGGCCTGCCACTTCGATGACTCCCACATCAAGATGATGCTGCGCAAAGGCTTCGATTTTGAAGACGCCCGCGATTACTGCCTGATGGGCTGCGTTGAGCCGCAGAAATCCGGGCGAATCTACCAGTGGACCTCCACCGGCTACACCCAGTGGCCTATCGCTATCGAGTTCGTGCTCAACCGCGGGCGGATGGTGCTGTTCGATAGCTATCAGGGGCTGGATACCGGCGACCTGCGCGACCTGCGCACCTTCGAAGATTTCGACGCGGCGGTGAAACAGCAGATCGCCCATATCGTGCGCCTGTCGGCCATCGGCACCGTCATCAGCCAGCGCGTCCACCGCGATGTGGCGCCGAAGCCGCTGATGTCGCTGCTGGTCGAGGGCTGCATGGAGAGCGGCAAAGATGTCGCCGCCGGCGGCGCGATGGTCAACCACGGTCCGGGGCTGATTTTCTCCGGCCTGGCGACCTACGTCGACTCAATGGCGGCGATCCGCAAGCTGGTGTTTGAAGAGAAGAAATACACCCTTGAGCAGATCCGCGATGCGCTGCTGGCCAACTTTGAAGGTTACGAAGCGCTGCGCCGCGACTGCCTGAACGCGCCGAAATACGGTAACGACGATAACTACGTCGACCAGTACGCGCTGGATATTACCGAATGGACCGAGAAAGAGTGCCGTAAGTACAAGATGCTCTACTCAACCCTCAGCCACGGCACCCTGTCTATCTCCAACAACACGCCAATCGGCGAGCTGACCAACGCCACGCCGAACGGCCGCCTGGCGTGGATGCCGCTCTCCGACGGCATCAGCCCAACCCAGGGCGCGGATAAACAAGGCCCGACGGCGATTATCAAGTCGGTCAGCAAGATGAACGTGGAAACCATGAACATCGGCATGGTGCACAACTTCAAGTTCCTCAAAGGGCTGCTGGATACCCCGGAAGGACGCCACGGCTTGATTACCCTGCTGCGTACCGCCTCGATTCTCGGCAACGGCCAGATGCAGTTCAGCTACGTCGATAACGAAGTGCTGAAGAAGGCGCAGCAAGAGCCGGAGAAATACCGCGACCTGATCGTTCGCGTCGCTGGCTACAGCGCCTACTTCGTTGAGCTGTGCAAAGAGGTCCAGGACGAGATCATCAGCCGTACGGTGATTGAGAAGTTCTAGTTCTCTTAAAGAGAATTAAATGAGCTGTATTTGAGAAATAACCGGAAGTTCTCCGTCCCGTAACGGGACGGAGCGGGAGGCAAGCGTGATCGCAAAACAAGAATTAACGGGCCGAATTTTCAATATCCAGAAATATTCGATCTATGACGGCGATGGCATTCGCACGCTGGTGTTTTTTAAGGGCTGCAACATTCGCTGCCCGTGGTGCGCCAACCCGGAAGGGCTGAACAGCCAGTTCCAGGTGATGTTCTCGCACGACAAATGCATTAACTGCGGCGACTGCGTCAGCGTCTGTCCGGCGGGTATTCATTATCGGGCGGAAGAGAACGGCGAAATGAAGCACTTCGTCAACCGCAATAAAGACTGCATTGGCTGTCGCAAATGCGAAGAGATTTGCACCCAGAACGCGCTGGACATTATGGGCAAGGACGTCACCGTCAGCGAGCTGATGGAGATCATCATGCAGGACTACGACTTCTACATCTCCTCCGGCGGCGGCGTGACCATCGGCGGCGGCGAGATGAGCCTGCAGACCGATTTTGCCGTCGCCTTATTCAGCGAATGCAAAAAAATGATGATTAACACCGCCGTCGAAACCCAGGGCACCACCCCGCTTGCCAACTACCAGAAGCTGGCGCCGGTCACCGACACCTTCTTGTTCGACCTTAAGCAGATTAACAGCGAACACCACAAAGCGATGCTCGGTATCGGCAACGAAGGGATCCGCCGCAATCTCGAATGGCTGGTGGATTCCGGCGCCAACGTCATTGTGCGTATGCCGCTCATTCGCGGCTACAACGACTCATTCGACGCCATTACCGGCGCCATTGATTACGTACAGAAGCTGGCGAAGCGTGGAAATATCCGCCGCATCGACATGCTGCCGTACCACCAGTTGGGACGCAAAAAGTACGAACGCCTGGATATGCCCTACCCGATTACCCAGGACCCGTCTTATTCACCGGACGAACTGGACCGGCTGGAAACCTTCTTCCAGCAATTTGATTTTGATATTCGCTTAGTCCGCCATTAACAGGAGCCGACCATGAAAAGTTTAGGCGTAATTGAAACGCGAGGATGGGTCGCCGCCATTCAGGCCGTCGACGCCGCCTGTAAAGCTGCGGGAGTGACCTGCATTGGCTATCGCAAACCAGGCTCCGGGCTGGTGAGCGTCTGCTTTGAAGGGGAGATCAGCGCCATCCACACCGCCATTGAACGCGGCGTGGCGGTCGCAGGCGCCGAGCACACCGTGAAGTCGCTGGTGATTGCCCGCCCGGAGCGCTGCGTGGTTGAAGCGTTAAGCAACCTCAAAGGCAACCCGCCGCGCGAGCAAAAAACGGCCGAACCGGTGGTTATCCCCGCCCCGGAACCTATCGTCCCCCCTGCCGCCCCGAACGAAACGGAAGATAAACATCCGGCGCTGAAGAAAGGGAAGAAGTCATGATCGACACCCTGGTTCGCGAAAAAATCGCCGCCCGCCTGAGCGCAACGGCGCCGGCGATCCCGGTGGGGATCTCCAACCGCCACGTCCATCTCGCGCAACAGGACGTCGAGGCGTTGTTCGGCAAAGGCTACAGCCTGACGCCGTTTAAACCGCTGCGCCAGCCGGGGCAGTTTGCCGCCCAGGAGTGCGTGACCATTGTCGGGCCGAAGGGCTCGCTGACCAACGTCCGTGTCCTCGGGCCGACCCGCCCGGTTTCGCAACTGGAAGTGTCGCGCGCCGACTGCTTCACGCTCGGGATTAAGGCGCCAGTTCGTGAGTCCGGCCAGTTGGAGAATGCCGGTAGCGCGCTGCTGATTGGGCCCGCTGGCCACGTTGAACTCCATTCGCAGGTGATCTGCGCCTGGCGGCATATTCATATGTCGCCGCAGGATGCGCGCCGACTCAACGTTAGCAATGGCCAGAAGGTCAGCGTGCGCAGCAACGGCGAGCGCCAGCTGACGTTCGATGAAGTGGTGGTGCGGGTGCGCGATGACTTCGCGCTGGAGTTTCACATTGACACCGAAGAAGCCAATGCCGCCGGGTTGAAAAACGGCGCGCAGGTGACGCTCATCGGCTAACGGAGGCTCGCCATGACCGACGAACAGATTGAAGGTTTAGTCGCGCGGATTTTACAGCGCCTGCAACCGCCGGTACTGGTGATGGTGACCGCCGCTGACGGCTATCGCGCGGCTATCCGCCAACGCCTGGCGGAAAGTGGCTATCCGCTACGCCTCGCGCTGGAGGATGGCCTCGCTGACGCCGCCGCGTGGCGGGAGGTCGGGGAGATAATTCCCTCTTCTGCCTGGCAGGATGCCCTGCCGTCAGCGCCATGGCGGGCGGTACTGCTGCCGTTTCTCGATTATCCGCTGGCTTCAGACCTGCTGAACGGCACGCTCAGCAGCCCACTCGCCCGCTGCGCACACGAGGCGCTGCTGGCGGGTATTCCCGTGCTGGCGCTGCGCTACCACTGCGATCCGCTCAGCGAACTCAACCAGCTACGTGGCGCGCAGGCCGACAGCGCCTATATCGGGCATCTGCAGGCCACGCTGGCTCGTCTGGAAGCCTGCGGCGTCTTCCTCGGCACCATGAATGAGCTGCTGGCGACGCTGGACGCGCCCACCGCGCCTGCCGCCGCCAGCGGCGAACCGCGCCGTTATCTCACCGTCACAGACGTGGTGAATAATCCAGCGCTGGCGGCGGCCCCGCACGCGCAGCTGACCGATGCGGCCATTGATTATTTAAAAAACAGAAAGATATGACCTTACCCAACTATGAACCTGGAGCTTAACGATGTCTTCGAAAACAAAATGCTGGTTATGGATGCTGCTGGTTATCCTCTCCGAAACCTCGGCAACCTCGACGTTAAAAATGTTCGGTAACAGCGAAGGCAGCACAAAAATGCTGCTGCTCGTATTGCTGATTGCGCTCTATTGCACCTGCTATTACTCGCTCTCAAGGGCGGTGAAAGATATCCCGGTCGGCCTGGCGTACGCCACCTGGTCCGGCACCGGTATCCTGGTGGTCTCGACGCTGGGAATGGCATTCTACGGCCAGCATCCGGATACCGCCGCCATCATCGGCATGGCGGTGATCGCCAGCGGCATCGTTATCATGAACCTGTTCTCGAAAATGGGTTCCGAAGAGAGCGAAGAGGCTGCGCCCGTCACGCCAGTCGCCTCCATGGATAAAAAAATCGCCAACTAACAGGAAAGGAACACCCTATGTTTAATCTCGGATTTTTATGGCTGGCGCTGTCTATCGGCTCCGAAATCACCGGCACCTCGATGATCAAAAAAACCAACGGCTTCAGCAAACTGGCGCCTTCGGTGCTGGTAGTCTGCGCCTATGGCCTGTGCTACTTCGCCCTCACCCGTGCGATGAGCACCATTCCGGTGGGCGTAGCCTACTCGCTGTGGTGCGGCTTCGGTATCGTCGGCGTCACCATCTGCTCGATGATCCTCTATAAACAGAAGCCGGACCTGGCGGCCATTATCGCCATGGCGCTGATTATCTCCGGCGGCGTGATCATGAACGTCTTCTCGACCATGTAATACAAGGCGGGTTTACCCCGCCGTGATTTCGTGGCAGGATAAAAAGATGAACAGAAACGTTATCGTTACCTACCCCCATCGTTGGTGGCTGCCTGCATAACAGGCGGCAAGATACACGTTTCCATTTTCAAAGCCGCCGGAAGGCGGCTTTGTTATTTCCAGGACGTCTTTCGGCTGAACAGTCTGCTAAGGAGTCCCTGATGAACCATCCACAAACCATCCTCACCGGCGACCGCCCGACCGGCCAACTACATCTTGGCCACTACGTCGGCTCGCTGCGCCAGCGCGTCACGCTGCAGCACGACCACCAGCAGTTTATCCTGATCGCCGACCTGCAAGGGCTCACCGATAACGGCAGCAACCCGCAAAAAATCAGCAACCATATCCTCGAAGTCATGGCCGATTATCTGGCCGTCGGCATCGACCCCAGGCTCACCACTATTTGCCTGCAGTCCGCTTTGCCCGCGCTGGCGGAGCTCAGCGCGCTGTATATGAATATCGTCACCGTCGCTCGCGTGGAACGTAATCCGACGGTAAAAAATGAGATTGCCCAGAAGGGATTCGCCCGCTCGCTGCCGGTTGGCTTTCTCGCCTATCCGATTAGCCAGGCCGCCGATATCACCGCCTTCAAAGCCGAGCTGGTGCCGGTGGGCGACGATCAGCTACCGATGATTGAGCAGACCAATGAAATCGTCCACAAAATGAATAGCCTCACCGGCGAACCGGTACTGCGCCACTGCAAAGCGCTACTCAGCGAAGTGAGCCGCCTGCCGGGCGTCGACGGTAATGCCAAAATGTCGAAATCGCTGGGCAATACGCTGACGTTATCAGCCAGTGAAGAGGAGATTCACCGCGCGGTCAGCGCGATGTATACCGACCCGACACACCTGAAAGTCAGCGATCCGGGGCATGTCGACGGCAACGTGGTGTTCACCTATCTCGACGCTTTCCATAGCGATAAGGCGCTGGTTGCCGAGATGAAAGCCCACTATCAGCGCGGCGGGCTGGGCGATCGCCAGTGTAAGAATGAACTGGAAACCTGCTTGCAGGAGCTACTGGCGCCGATCCGCGAACGCCGGGCTACCTACAGTCAGGATAAAGGAATGCTGCTGGAATTGTTGCGCCAGGGTAGCGAACGCGCCCACCAGCTCACGCAGCAGACGCTGCATGAAGTGAAGCGCGGGCTGGGGCTGCCGGTACTGTTCTGAGCTTCAGAGCCCTGCCCCGACCGCGCTACGTTTACCGGGGCTCGGTTTTATACCCTGCCTTTGTGCATTTTCACGCAGTTGCGCCCCTCGCGTTTGGCGGCGTACAGCGCATTATCGGCATCGCGCAACAGCAGATTGTAATCAGGATGGCCGGAGTGCACGGCATAGCCAATGCTGGCGGTGATTGGGATCTGCGTGTCGCCGCCAACGTTAAACGCCAATTGGCTAATTTTCTTGCGCAGGCGGTCGAGGATGGTAAACGCCTCCGACACGCCGGTCTCTACCAGCACCAGCAGAAACTCTTCTCCGCCGTAGCGGAAGATATAGTCGCTGGAACGGATATTATCGCTGAGCAGTTCCGCGACATGTTTAATCGCCCGGTCGCCGACCATATGGCCCCAGTTATCGTTAATGCCTTTGAAATGATCGATGTCGATGATCGCCACCGTCATCGGCAGCTCATGCTCCATCGCCAGCGTCACTTCATGCTTCAGCACTACCGGCAAATAACGGCGGTTAAGCAGGCTGGTTAACGCATCTTTGCCATTTTGCATCTGCGACAGGCTGCTAAAAATCACCCCCAGTTGGCTGCCTATTTGCTGGCAATGAATATGGATTCCCTGAATCAGGTTTTGTGTATTTTTATAATCCATGACAGAGTCGGATGCCCGCCAACCTATTAATAAGTCGTCGACCTGCGAAATTAATGCGGCGATTTCGTCCATCTGGCTATTTTTGTTAAAATAGCGTACGCATTTATGGCGGAACCATAGACCAAATTCCGATTCAGATAATAACGTAGCGTTAGTATTTGCTTTATTTTCGCTAACAATATTAAAAATCGCCGTATTTTCCCAACCGGAAAGCCCCGCCTGCTGTTTGCCATATTCCATCGGAACATTGTCCATCAAACTATATAGGCGATACGCCTCTTCGTTTTTGGTCGCCCGATAGTGCGATAAGGTATAGGCATGGCACATCATCTCAACGGCCATATTAATCGCCATAATAGCGTAATAAATGGCATCGACGGCAATCCGGCGGTCGTTTACGTGGCTGCGGATATACTCGATAAGCCCGGCCTTAATCTGCCGGGCGCCGCGCAGCACCGCCTCCGCCGGGATGCCGATCCGTGCGTGGATGCTGCCAATCTGATATTGGCGTTCCGCCAGCGCCGGCAACTGCGCTTTGTCGCTGGTCAGGATCTCCTTCACCCATAGCGCCAGCGAGCGGCTCAGTCGCTCCTGAACTAAATCATAAGTCAGGTGGCGGGCAATATCCGGATCCTGAAAAATAAAATCATAAAACCGGGCCGCTAACGCTTCCGATTGCTCCTCTGCGATATTTTTAAGTACCTCCTTAACGGCTGGCGTCAGGCTGTCATACAGCGGTAGCCACTCCTTAAAAATAACAGAGATATATTTTTTGCTTTCATCGTTCATGAATAAAGCGCTCGCCGGGCGTTAGTCTATTTCGGGGTTGCCGATCATACATGAGTTGCCGCAGGTCAACCAGACGAAGAAAATCATAGGGATAGCGTAGTTCTCAGCCATTACAATGAGGGGTTCGCAATTCCATAGTTTATATATGGACTTTGCCGCTACCGATGTTAGTATCCAGATTATAAATATGCGTGTTTCATTTAAGGCCAGGATTGCTGATGATGACCACTCTAAAAGCACATCTTCCCCACCGGTTGGCAACGTAACAGGATTTTGCGCCGGACGGCCTTATCTCCCCTTTTTTATCGTCCCGCCGGGCGAAATAGCGAAACGCGCACCACTCAGCAATATGGAACAGAGCGAGTCGCGTATGGATAAGAACAAACGACGTTGGACCGGGTATATCGTAGTTGCAGCGGTGGTCATCGCCGCAGCATGGTGGATGTTGCGCCCGGCCGGGCTCCCGCCGGGCTTCGCCGCCAGTAATGGCCGCATCGAGGCGACGGAAGTCGATATCGCCACCAAAATTGCCGGGCGTATCGAGACGATTCTGGTCAAAGAGGGGCAGTTCGTCCATAAAGGCGATGTGCTGGCGCGGATGGATACGCGGGTACTCAATGAGCAGCGCCTCGAAGCCGCCGCGCAAATCAAAGAAGCGCAAAGCGCGGTTGCCGCCGCCAATGCGTTACTCGACCAGCGGCAGAGCGAAATGCGGGCCACCGAAGCGGTGGTGAAGCAGCGCCAGGCGGAGCTCGATTCCACCGCTAAACGCCACGTCCGTTCCAGTACCCTTTCGCAACGAGGCGCCGTCTCCGCTCAGCAACTGGATGACGATCGCGCGGCCGCTGAAAGCGCCCGCGCGGCGCTGGAATCGGCGAAAGCGCAGGTCTCTGCCGCCCGCGCCGCCATTGAAGCCGCCCGTACCAGCATTATACAGGCTAAAACCCGCGTTGAAGCCGCCGAAGCGACCCATCGGCGGATCCTCGCCGATATTGACGATAGCCAACTAAAAGCGCCGCGCGACGGCCGCATCCAGTATCGCGTTGCTGAGCCAGGCGAAGTGCTGGCCGCCGGAGGGCGGGTATTAAACATGGTCGACCTGGCTGACGTCTATATGACGTTCTTCCTGCCAACGGAGCAGGCGGGCCTGTTGGCGCTCGGCAGTGAAGCGCGCTTGATCCTTGATGCCGCGCCAGAGCTGGTGATCCCGGCAAATATCAGCTTTGTCGCCAGCGTCGCGCAATTCACGCCAAAAACGGTAGAAACCAGCGACGAGCGGCTCAAGCTGATGTTCCGCGTCAAGGCGCGCATTCCGCCAGAGCTACTGGAGCAGCATCTGGAATATGTCAAAACCGGCCTGCCTGGGATGGCCTGGGTACGACTGGATAAGCAGAAAAGCTGGCCTGAAGCGCTGACGGTGAGGTTGCCGCAATGAAACTGACGCCGCAGGATACTTCGCCTCCCGTCGCCCAGCTGGAAAACGTTGGCCAGCAGTTTGGCGCCACCATCGCGTTGCGCGATATCAACCTGGCGATCCCGGCGCGGCGTATGGTTGGCCTGATTGGCCCGGACGGGGTCGGCAAATCAAGCCTGCTCTCGCTTATCGCCGGGGCGCGGGCCATCGAGCAGGGTAACGTGATGGTGCTCGACGGCGATATGCGCGACGTTCGTCACCGCCAGCAGGTATGCCCGAAAATCGCCTGGATGCCGCAAGGTTTGGGGAAAAACCTCTACCATACGCTATCGGTCTATGAAAACGTCGACTTCTTCGCTCGCCTGTTTGGTCACGATAAAGCAGAGCGTGAACTTCGTATCAACGAACTGCTGCAGAGCACCGGGCTGGCGCCGTTTCGCGATCGCCCCGCCGGTAAACTCTCCGGTGGAATGAAACAAAAGCTTGGGCTGTGCTGTGCGCTGATCCACGACCCGCAGCTACTCATCCTTGATGAACCGACTACCGGCGTCGACCCGCTCTCCCGCGCGCAGTTCTGGGATCTGATAGACAGCATTCGCCAGCGCCAGCCGGAAATGAGCGTGCTGGTCGCCACCGCCTACATGGAAGAGGCCGAGCGCTTCGACTGGCTGGTGGCGATGAACGCCGGTGAGATTCTGGCGACCGGTAGCGCGGCGGCGCTCAAAAAACAGACCGGCAGCCAGACACTGGAACAGGCATTTATCGCCCTGCTGCCGGAAGCGCAGCGCCTGGCGCATAAAGACGTGGTCATCCCGCCGCGCGACAGCAGTGAGGAAGAGATCGCTATTGAAGCGCGCGGCCTGACCATGCGCTTCGGCAACTTTGTCGCCGTCGACCACGTTAACTTTCGTATCGCCCGTGGCGAAATTTTTGGCTTCCTCGGCTCTAACGGCTGCGGCAAATCCACCACCATGAAGATGCTCACCGGCCTGTTGCCCGCCAGCGAAGGCGAGGCCTGGCTGTTCGGCCAGCCGGTCGACCCGAAAGATATCGCCACCCGCCAACGAGTGGGTTATATGTCGCAGGCTTTCTCGCTCTATAGCGAACTGAGCGTACGGCAAAACCTGGAGCTGCACGCCCGCTTGTTTCATATTCCGGACCATGAAATAGCTGGCCGGGTCGCAGAAATGAGCAAACGCTTTATGCTGACCGAGGTTGAAGACGCGCTTCCCGCTGATTTGCCGCTGGGGATCCGCCAGCGCCTGTCATTAGCGGTCGCGGTAATCCATCGCCCGGAGATGCTGATCCTTGATGAACCCACCTCCGGCGTTGACCCGGTGGCGCGCGATATGTTCTGGCAGCTGATGGTCGACCTGGCGCGGCAGGATCGCGTCACCATCTTCATCTCTACCCACTTTATGAATGAGGCCGAACGCTGCGATCGCATCTCGCTGATGCACGCCGGCAAGGTGCTGGCCAGCGATACGCCGCAGGCGCTGGTTGAGCAACGTGGCTCCGCCAGCCTCGAAGAGGCGTTTATCGCCTGGCTGCAGGAAGCGGCGGATGCCGCGCAACCGACCGTTTCTGTCTCTACCACGCCCGCGCCGTCTGCTGTCGCATCACACCACAAGAACGCGTCCCCACGCCAGTCATTCAGCCTGCGCCGCCTGTTTAGCTATAGCCGCCGCGAAGCGCTGGAACTACGCCGCGATCCGGTACGATCGACGCTGGCGCTGCTGGGGACGGTGATCCTGATGTTTATCATGGGCTATGGGATTAGCATGGACGTCGAGGATCTGCGCTTTGCCGTCCTCGACCGCGATCAAACGATCAGCAGCCAGAACTGGTCGCAGAATATCGCGGGCTCACGCTATTTTATCGAGCAGGCGCCACTGCAGAGTTATGACGAATTGGATCGTCGAATGCGTAACGGCGAGCTGGCGGTGGCGATAGAAATTCCGCCGAACTTTGGCCGCGATATCGCTCGCGGCACGCCGGTGCAGATTGGCGTGTGGGTGGACGGCGCAATGCCAAATCGCGCGGAAACGGTGCGCGGATACGTACAGGCGATGCATCTGGCCTGGCTGCAGGAGATGGCCGGGCAGCAAAGTAGCCCGAATCGTGAGACCTCGCTTATTTCCATCGAGACCCGCTATCGCTATAACCCGGACGTAAAGAGCCTGCCGGCCATCGTCCCGGCGGTGATCCCGCTGCTGCTGATGATGATTCCGGCGATGCTCAGCGCGCTGAGCGTAGTGCGTGAAAAAGAGCTCGGTTCGATCATCAACCTGTACGTGACGCCGACCACCCGCAGCGAGTTCCTGCTCGGCAAACAGCTGCCTTACATCGTGTTGGGGATGTTTAACTTCTTTCTACTATGCGCTTTATCGGTCTTCGTATTTGGCGTCGCGCATAAGGGCAGTTTCCTGACCCTCACCCTGGCGGCTCTGCTGTATGTCACCATCGCTACCGGGCTGGGATTGCTGATCTCAACATTTATGAAGAGCCAAATCGCCGCTATTTTCGGTACCGCGATTATTACGCTGATTCCGGCCACCCAGTTCTCCGGGATGATCGACCCGGTGGCATCTCTGGAGGGGCCAGGTCGCTGGATCGGACAAATCTACCCGACCAGTCATTTCCTGACCATCGCCCGCGGCACCTTCTCCAAGGCGCTGAATATTAGCGATTTGTGGGTTTCATTCATTCCACTATTGATTGCGGTGCCGCTGGTGCTCGGGCTGAGCGTGTGGCTGCTGAAAAAACAGGAGGGATGATGCGCGGATTACGCAATATCTATAACCTCGGTATCAAAGAGCTGCGCAGCCTGCTCGGCGATAAAGCGATGCTGGCGCTGATTGTGTTTGCTTTTACCGTGTCGGTTTACTCCTCGGCCACGGTAATGCCCGGCTCTCTGCACCTGGCGCCTATCGCCATTGCCGATATGGATAAATCACAGCTCTCATCGCGGATCATTAACGGCTTTTATCGGCCGTGGTTTTTAACGCCGGAGTTGATCAGCGCCGATGAAATGGATGCCGGGCTGGATGCGGGACGATACACATTCGCCATCAATATTCCGCCAAACTTCCAGCGCGATGTGCTGGCCGGTCGTCAGCCGGAGGTACAGGTTAACGTCGACGCCACGCGAATGAGCCAGGCCTTTACCGGCAACGGCTATATCCAGAATATTATCAGCGGTGAAGTGAACAGTTTTGTCGCCCGCTATCGCGACAACAGTTCGCTGCCGGTAGAGCTGGCGGTGAGGATGCGCTTTAACCCTAACCTTGAACAAGAGCGCTTCGGCGCGGTGATGGCGATTATCAACAACATCACCATGCTGGCCATTGTCCTCACCGGCTCAGCGCTTATCCGCGAGCGAGAGCACGGCACCATTGAGCACCTGCTTGTGATGCCGGTAACGCCGTTTGAGATAATGATGGCCAAGATCTGGTCGATGGGTCTGGTGGTACTGGTTGTCTCCGGGCTGTCGCTACTGCTGATGGTACAGGGAGTATTGCAGGTACCGATTGAGGGGTCGATTCCGCTGTTTATGCTGGGGGTTGCGCTCAGCCTGTTCGCCACCACCTCCATTGGCATTTTTATGGGCACGCTCGCCCGTTCTATGCCGCAACTGGGGCTACTGATGATCCTGGTGCTGCTGCCGCTGCAGATGCTCTCCGGCGGATCCACGCCACGGGAGAGTATGCCACAGCTGGTTCAGGACATTATGTTGACCATGCCGACCACCCATTTCGTCAGCCTCGCGCAGGCGATACTGTACCGCGGCGCCAGCTTTGCCATCGTCTGGCCGCAGTTCTTAACCTTGTTCGCTATCGGCGGCGCTTTTTTTACCATCGCGCTGCTGCGTTTTCGCAAGACAATTGGTGAGATGGCATAAACCTGAACCGGGCGCTGCGCCGATGGCTTATTTGTGACGATTCATAAAGCGGCGTAGACCCCAGGTGAAGGCCATTGCCATACTGAAAAGGATGAATAACAGCACAACCCAGCTGATAGAAATACGTAGCAACGTGCCGGGCGTCATAAACGGCTGAAGATAAACGGTGAAAGAGTGGGCAGGCGATTTTCCCAGCAGTTGATAGGTGCTATCAGTAAGCCACACGCCAACCCGACAGAACAGCCAGATAATCGCTGGCCAGCAGAGCAGAACCAGAAAGGTAAAGCGCTCCTGAATGTAAGTAACGATCTGGCGCAGCGGCGGCCAGTTAAGCAGGCTTTTCATTTATATTCTCATATTGCCAGCCGATGACCTGCAACATTCATCGCAAGGCATTCCGGGCAGCATCCATACAGGCAATCTACCCTATTTGTATATCAAATTTACCGTCACTTAAACCAGATCAAGTTAACAAAGTGTTAATGATGTATCACATCAACACCAAAAAGAGTGGATAACCCTGTCGTTGGTGGAAATAAGCGGGAGGAGAGTATTAAGCGACAGGAATAAATTTTCAAGCCCACAACTGGCTGATTTTTATGGCTGATAGCAGCGCGCCATTATTTCGCCGCTGGGCAATATAATGGCGCGGAAATATAAGTGGGTGATTAATCGTAGCTGCTGATAATTATTTTCCTGTTTGCATCATTCGGTAAATTCACCGTTTGGGTAACCACCCCGTGAGATGGGACTGCCATATTTTGCGTGTTAATGAGGTAAGTATTTTGCCCACAACGCTGTTGAGCTTTTTCGTTAATGATATTGGTGCTGCAGGTAGGTGTAGCCACACGCCCGGAGATGGTTAATGTAGCGGTATCAGCAGCGAATGCAGGCAAGCTCAATCCATAAGCTAATGTCAGAATCCCAATTAGCGGTTTTTTCATTGAATTTATAACCAGTTAACAGGATGAGAAATAAGCGATTTGCTTTCTATTTTTCTCCCTCAGGAGAAGTGATGCGTTGATGTCATCACGCAGGAAAGATAATCCATATAATTAATGAGGACAATTATACTGAGAGCTATTAGTGTGATAGGTATTACTGATGTTAACGAACCAGGCGACCGGGCCGGATGTTTTCCCGGAGGCGGTGCTGCGCACCTTTTCCGGGCTACGGTTTTTGTAGCCCCGGTAAGCGCAGCGCCACCGGGGAGATGGCGGCGCGTCTGGCCGCAAAACACAAAAACAAAAGGCCCGGTCTTCCGGCTGAGCCTTTCGTTTACGTTGCTATGACAGCGGCTTTCCCCGGAGGCGGTGCTGCGCACCTTTTCCGGGCTACGGGGTCTGTAGCCCCGGTAAGCGCAGCGCCACCGGGGAAGATGGCGGTGCGTCTGGCCGCAAAACACAAAAACAAAAGGCCCAGTCTTCCGACTGAGCCTTTCGTTTTATTTGATGCCTGGCAGTTCCCTACTCTCACATGGGGAGACCCCACACTACCATCGGCGCTACGGCGTTTCACTTCTGAGTTCGGCATGGGGTCAGGTGGGACCACCGCGCTATCGCCGCCAGGCAAATTCTGTTTTACCAGCCCGTCATATGACGCACTGATTAATCTGTATCACGCTGAAAATCATCTCAATCCGCCAAAACAGCTTCGGCGTTGTAAGGTTAAGCCTCACGGTTCATTAGTATCGGTTAGCTCAACGTATCGCTACGCTTACACACCCGACCTATCAACGTCATCGTCTTTAACGTTCCTTCAGGAGACTTAAAGTCTCAGGGAGAACTCATCTCGGGGCAAGTTTCGTGCTTAGATGCTTTCAGCACTTATCTCTTCCGCATTTAGCTACCGGGCAGTGCCATTGGCATGACAACCCGAACACCAGTGATGCGTCCAC
>OKVS01000291.1_pt1 | contig 20261 bp, 18 predicted proteins | sample 1606911 | NCBI WGS metagenome assembly OKVS01 (sample SAMN03281016, study PRJEB24777) | human gut metagenome | isolation source: fecal sample PR161 from 1 month old female Malay infant, caesarean... | reverse complement strand
ATAAATTCCCCCTGCATGCATCACACTATGTTAAGCTATCCAGGCACTTCTCAATTCACGCTGTTGAAATTTTTACGCCGCCATCTACACTCATTTTACTGTATTTACCTGCCATAATGCGTCCTGCTGAATGCACCAGGTCGATAACAGACCTGTCACTCAAACTCAGCGCGGAATCAGGATATCCTTGCTATGGATTTTTATTTTTCCCGTTTTGAACATCGTCGACCGCCTGAGCCGCTCAGCACTCCGAGCTGGGTAAGAATGATCTGGCAGGTATTCGCTGTGGCCGCCCTGGTTCTTGGTGCCAATTATATTTACTGGCGCTGGACCGCGTCCTTAAACACTGACGCACTGTGGTATGCAATCCCTCTGGTGCTGGCGGAAACCCTGGCGTGGATTGGCACAGTTCTGTTCACCATTAATTTATGGCAGGAAAAAGATCCTCCGCCAGGCGTCCCCCCGACGGAGATCAACGACTGTCTGCGAGCGGATGAAGCGGTGGAGTCGAGGCCGATTAAAGTCGATCTGTTTATCGCCACCTATTCCGAAGACGTAGAACTGGTCAGGCTGTCGATCCGTGACGCCATGCAGATGACCTATCCCGGTCCGCTCGACTATAAGGTGCATGTCCTTGACGACGGGCGTCGCCCGGAAATTGAAGGCGGTCTGCTGAGCAGGAGGGGGCGAAACTACATCACCCGTCAGAGTAATATCGGCTATAAAGCCGGTAACCTGCGCAACGGGCTGGAACATACCGATGGCGACTTTCTGATCATCTGTGATGCCGATACCCGCGTTTTCCCAACCCTGCTGAGCCACACGCTCGGCTACTTTCGCGATCCGGACGTCTGCCTGGGTGCAGACCCCGCAGTGGTTTTTCGATCTCCCTGAGGGGGAGGATCTGGCATGCTGGCTTCGGCGTACGCTGAAATCATAAAGCGTTTTCCCGTTTTCGAGGATCGCGGTTTTATCGATAATGATCCCGGTCAGAAATTCGCCCAAACCCCGCCCCCGGCATAGCTGGCAATACCAATGGTTCCCAGCGCTGCCCCCGCTGCTTTGCGTGAAGAGATATCGACGGCGATCAATCCTCCGAGGAAACAGGTTAACGCGCCGATGGTCGCGCCGAAGACGATCATCGCCAGGATGTCGGTGTAGTAATTATGCGGCGACCAGAGCATTAAGGCGAAACCCGCGGTGTTCAGCAGGCTGATAAACCCGGCCATGACGCTGCGATTGCGCGGGAAAAAGCGGTCAGAGAGCATGCCGGCGATGATGGTCCCGGCGATACCGGCGATCGCGTTAACGCCGATGATGCCTGAAGCCTCAAGGGTGGAATAGGCTTTATCCTGCTCCAGAAAGAAGATTCCCCACGAGTTCACCGCATAACGGTCGATATACATGAATGCCGATGCCAGCGCCAGCGTCCACAGCGCCGGGTTACGCAATGCCAGCAGTTGGTTTTTGAACACCGATCCCCGCGCTTCAGTCTCTTCCTGCGGTTCATCACGAATCACGTTAATGGAGGGAAAGCCGCTGCTCTGTGGCGAATCGCGCATAAACAGCAGCAACAGCACCACGCCAGCGGCGCCGAGCGCAGCCGTGGAGAGGTAACCCATTTGCCAGCCAAAACCCGCGATCACCGCGGCGATCACCATGTAGGTCATGGCCTCGCCGATGTTATGCGCCGTCGACCAGATGGCGTAAAACGTTCCCCGCTCTTTAAAGCCGTACCAGCGCGCCAGCGAAACCGCACAAGGACCGACGCCCATCGACTGCGCCCAGCCGTTAATCCCCCAAAAGATAGCCAGCAGCATGGCATTGGTGGTCATGCCCATCAGCAGGTTCATCCCGGCGCTGAGCAATAGCCCAAGGCTCATGTAACGCACCACGTTGGCATGATCGGCGATAAAACCGTTAACCAGTTTGCCAATGGCGTAGCTAAAGAATAACGTCGAGCCAATCATTCCCAACTCCGTTGGGGTAATGCCTAATTCCACCAGCGCGCTTTTCGCCACGGTGAACGATAAGCGGCAGACGTAGAACGTCACGTAGGCCAGGGTCATAGCAATAAACGTTTGCCAACGTACCCGGCGAAAACGTTTTTCATCAAACGCGGCGCCCGCTTGCGGCGGCGACGCCCGGAAAAAATGAATAATTCCAGACATAATAGTTTCTCCGACGGTCGGAGGCTTGACTGATTGATGTGCTTCGTCCGTGAGGGTCGTTATCGTTACTGTGTAGGGTACATAATCAGAAACAGCCCGAACCTGTAAGGGTTAATGTAATGGTTGAAGAATCATATTTTTGAGTTGGGGATACAGCGTTTGGCTGGCCAGCAGGAGGGGGTTACCATGGCGAATCCCCTCTTGCGCCAGAAAGTCGTTGGCGACGCCCCCCGCTTCGCGCATCAACACCAGACCGGGTAAGGCATCCCACGGGTTCATGTGCGGTTCGTAGTAGCCAATCAGGCGCCCGGCGGCCGCCCATGCGCTCATCAACGCGCCGGAGCCATTGCGGATGAACATGCCGCCATCGCTGAGCAGCGCGTCAAGAAAAGGCAGGAATTGCGCCGGCGTCACCCGATGCGACGTTCCGACGCCCATCACCCCTTCTTTGACCGTTGCTGCGGGATGTGGGCGAATTGGCGTCTCATTGAGCCAGGCACCATGGCCCCGTAGCGCGTGGAACAGTTCACGATGGTTGGGATCGTAGACGACGCCAACCACCGGCTCGCCGTCAACGACGATCGCCAGCGACAAGCACCAGGTATGCAGCCCATTCAAAAAACAGCTGGTGCCATCAATGGGATCAACCACCCATAGCACCCTGGCGTCCGGCATCTGCGTACCGCTCTCTTCGCCAAGAAAACCATCCTCCGCAAACGCATCAGTAATGCGCTGCTTAACAAAGGCTTCTACGCGTTTATCGGCCACGCTCACCACGTCCTGAAGGTCATTGCCCTTATGCTCTACCGCCAGCGCCTCGCGCTGCTGATAGTATTCGAAAGCCAGCTCGGCACCCGCTTTCGCCAGCTCGCAGGCCAGGCGATAGCGGGCCTGTAGCGCAGAGGAATCCAGTGATGTCATCATTTGCTCCTTTTGCACACGTGTGCAATTTTATTTAAAAAAGCCCCGAAGAGCGCAGTGAGTGTGGATGGATTTTAGCGATAATTCTGTGATCGATTCATCATAAAATGAATTTTTCATTTAGCGCTATTACGAATTATTAATTTCACGGCGACTTCGCGGTGACGTGAAGGTTGATTGAATTTGGCGATCCGGCTAACCAGCATCTCCACCGCGTGATAAGCCAACAGCGTGGTGTCCTGCTGGATAGTGGTAAGTTGATAAGGCTGCCACTCCGCCTGGGGAATATCGTCGAAGCCAATAATTGCCGGCAGGACGGCCGCTGGATTATCCGCTCGTAGCCCATCCATCGCCCCAATCGCCAGCATATCGGTGGCGCAAAACAGCGCCTGCAATCCTGGCCTTTCCGCGGCGAGCCGGCGAGCGGCCGCAAAACCGGACTGATAACCACCCGTTTCGCAGAAATGCGCCGTGACAGCAAGCCCGCTGGCATGGTGAATAAACCCCTCGTAGCGCTGCCGGGTGCTGAAATTGTCACGATTTTCGCCAATAAAACCGACGTCCCGGCACTGGCCTGCGTGCAACAGCTCAGCGGCCAGTTTCCCGCCGAGCGCGTTATCGCTGCTGACGCGGTCGCAACCGGGAAGTTCAGCATGACGGTTGATAAGCGTAACGGGAATTTTTCGCGCAAGATACTCCTCAGCCAGCTCCAGCGGCGGCGCGCCGGAGGTGATAATGACGCCAGCGACGTGGTAGCTGAGAAGATGTTTTAGCGAAGGAGCTAACTGCTGCGGATCATCGGCGTTCATCAACAATGGCATAAATCCATGCAGCGCCAGCTGGTGGATCAGCGGCGCCAGCAGCTTACTGCGAAAAGGGTTATCGAACCCTGAAGTGATGATGCCGATAAAGTTGCTGCTGCCGGTGTTCATCGTACGGGCGATGATATTGACCTGGTAGCCCAGAGCTTCCGCGGCGGCCTGCACTTTGGCGCGGGTTTTCGGCGAAACCGAGGCCCCAGGCGTGAAAGCGCGGGAGACGGCTGAACGTGAAACGCCGGCAAGTTTCGCCACGTCTTCTGCTTTAATCCATTTTTTATCGTTCATCGCTTTGATTTTTCAGTGAAATCCATCAGGCATAGAGGTTTCGCTCAACACATTACCCTCGTCACGCTGAAGGCAATGTATCCCGAGATCACTCGTGCTTTCACTATACCCTGAATCGGGTTGGTAATGCCGGCCAACCAGCGCAGATAATGACATTTTTTATTATCACGTTAACTGAACAGAAGTATAAACTTTTCGTGATATTGTTTCTTTCGTTCGCGCACCAATTATAATTATTATCATGATACTTAATGAAGAAATTAAAAAGCGGTTAAAGAAAAAACGTAACCAACTAAATCACAATGATTTTATTATAAACAATAATTTCCAGAAGCAATATCTTTGCAGCACAAAAAGATATAAAGGCAGCATTCAGATATCAACACCCCCTATATTCTCACGATATTAAACGTGTTGCGTGCGATATATCACGCGTGACGTGAAATAAAACTTAACGATGGAAACGTCTATGTCAAAACTGGATTTCCGATCCCCAAATACCTGGCGCGCGCTGGCGTCGATCGCGGTCATCGTCGGGGCAACGGCAGCGGCATTCGCCTGGACCTCAGGTTGGCTGGGTTCGCGAACCACCAGCCAGTCATTAGTCCCCGATCCAGACAAGCCGTTTCCTGCCGGGTTTCGCCGGGCGCACGGCAAAGGGATCTGTTTTAGCGGAACGTTCGAGCCAGCCGCTCCAGCCGTTTCTTATTCCACCGCGCGGCTCTTTTCACAGTCGGAAACCCCCGTTGTCGGGCGATTCTCCATTGGCGCAGGTAATCCACACGCGGCTGATAATTCAACGAAAACCCTGAGCATGGCGCTGCTACTGAAAACGGACGATAAACAGCAGTGGCGCATGGCAATGAACAACGAGCCCTACTTCGCCACCCGAAACCCGGAGGGCTTTCTTGCCATGAAGAAGGCCACCGCCGTCGACCCGGCTACCGGTAAGCCCGATCCGCAGCGTCTCGCGGCATTTTTACAGGACTATCCGGAAGCCAGTAAATATTTGCAGTGGGCGGCGCAAAAGCCAGCGCCAGGCGGCTTTGCCGGGGCGACATTTTATAGTATTAACGCATTCTATCTCGTGAACGCCGACCGCCAGCGCCAGCCCGTACGCTGGTTGATGCGGCCGCACGATCCATTTGTCTCTATCGCTGATGAACAGCGACAGAAAGCCGACCATAACTTCCTGTTCGAACAATTACAGCAGCGACTTTCTCAGCATCCTATTTACTGGGATTTGGTATTGCAACTCGCCCAAGCTGGCGACGCGGTGGATGACCCTTCGCAGCCATGGCCAAACGATCGCCAGCAGGTCGTCGCCGGTACGCTCAAAGTCACCCAACTCGTCGCCCAAGCCGAAGGCGCCTGCCGTGACGTTAACTTTGATCCTTCCATCGTGCCCGCTGGAGTAGAGGTCTCTAACGATCCCGTCTTAAATGCGCGCTCTGGCGCCTATTCACATTCCTGGAGCCGTCGCGAACGGGAAATTGGCTATGGCAAAGCAACCGAAGCCGTGCAAAAAACGGAGGTCAAATGAACTCTAATCACCACAAGCAAGCGCGCGCGCCGCAGCATTTCAACCCTCTGGCGAGATATCTGCATTGGCTGATGGCAATCATGATCCTGGCTATGCTGTTCATCGGCGCCGCTATGATGACTTCATTACACCATCGCATTTGGTTGGTGGATGTACATCGACCACTGGGGATCGCTATTTTGCTGCTGGCGCTCATCCGCCTGGCCAACCGGTTTTATAGCCGGCAGCCACCTCTTCCTGCGGAGCTCTCACGCTGGCAGGTGCGGGCGGCAAAAGCGTCGCACTGGGCGCTATACGCGCTGATGCTGGCAATGCCATTGCTTGGCTGGGCGCAACTGTCGGCAGCGGGCGTTCCGATTGTTATGTTTGAAGGACTTAACCTTCCGGCCATTACCCCGACTAGCCCGCTGCTTTTTGCCTGGTTTCACGATGCCCATCGCCTGCTAGCTAAACTGCTCTTTGCGGTGGTGTTGCTACATCTCTCTGCGGCATTAGTGCACGCATGGATATTCCGCGACGGCGTGTTTGCCAGCATGGCGAAAAGTACCAGCCGGTCCAGTAAACCACCTGTAGAGCGGTGAAACTTAATAATTAGGTATGTTGAAGTAAAAATAAGGGGCTTTTGCCCCTTATTTTTTGCATCCGAAAAATCAGCAGCCACTCATTGTAGCGCTCGCCTATAAAAATTAGCCCTCCCGTTATTTATTACACAACCACCACTAACCTTGATGATTAAATAAAAAAGGGGACGGAGTGAATTACCTAATCACTGTTTAAAAAATATACCGAAATTAATATGTATTCGCGCATATCATTTTCAAAAAATGATGTAGATCATATTCCCACCCCTGCCCTGTGAAAAAATGCGTTTAATAACCAAGTAAGCATTTACTTAATACAGAGGGGATATATATGGGAAGCGTCAGCGCGGGTACTGCGCAAAAAATGGGGTTAACGGCACTAACCCTTGTGACCGCATCAAATATGATGGGTTCCGGTGTTTTTATGTTGCCGACCAATCTCGCCGGAGTGGGATATATTTCACTATGGGGATGGTTGTTTACTATTATTGGCGTAATTGCGTTGGCGTTGGTTTTCGCTAAAACCAGCCTCATTACCCCTCGCGCGGGAGGGATCGTGGCCTATGCCAGCGATGCGTTTGGCCCTTTCATCGGTTTTCAGACGACGATTTGCTACTGGATCAGCGCCTGGATTGGCAACGTCGCGCTCCTCGTCGCCGGGGTCGGCTATCTGAGTTACTTCTTCCCGGCGCTTCATAATCCGGTTTACGGTTGTATCACCGCTATCGCTATTCTGTGGGCATTTATTGCCTTAGGCAGCCTGGGGGCTAAAACGGCCGGGCGCGCGCAGTCCTTCACCGCCAGCTGCATGCTGGTCGTCGTACTGGGTGTGGGCATTGTCGGCTGGTTCTGGTTTGACCCGAAAATGTTCTCTGAAGTCTACAACGGGACGGGCAACAGCGACAGCTCAGCGATCGTCTCCGCGGCCTCCATTGCGCTGTGGGGTTTCTTAGGAGTGGAATCCGCCGTGGTTTCCAGCGGACAGGTGGAAAATCCTGAACGCACGGTACCTCGCGCAACCGTATATGGTCTGCTGATTGCCTCCGTATGTTACGTCGGTAGCTGTACCGTTATCATGGGCCTGGTTCCCCACGCCGAACTGGTCAAATCTGCCGCCCCATTCGCCGATGCGGCACGCTATATGTTTGGCGATATGGCCGGCAACATCGCCTCCGCGCTGAGTATTATCGCCTGTTTTGGCTCCATTTCCGGCTGGTTGATTCTACAGTCAGAAGGGCCGCGGGCCGGGGCGAAACAGGGGTTATTTCCGCAGATTTTCGCCGAGACCAATAAAAATGATGTCCCGATGAAAGGTCTGATTATTTCTGGCGTGCTGATGAGTCTGGTGCTGTTACTGACGGCTTCCCCCGATCTCGCCAAACAGTTCCAGGTGGTGATTCTGATGTCGGTATTTGCCTCCCTGCTGCCTTATATGTATGCCATTATCGCGCTACCTATCATCATGGTATCTAAAAAGCTCAACCGTGGACGTGGTTTTATGTTTTATTGCGTCCTGACTGTCATCGGTATGATTTACAGTATATTCGCCCTGCTCGGTTCAGGTACCGATTCCATTTTCTGGGGCACAATTATGATGATGGTAACCATTCCTCTGTTTTCTTTTGTCGCGGCCGGACGTAATAAAAAAGGCCAGGATATTCTTTACCTTCAAAAATAATATTTTATTCACCAACATAAATATGGAGATTCATATGTCTTTATCTATTGCCGATCAAAATAAACTCGATGCATTTTGGTCATACTGTGTAAAAAATCGCTACTTTAATATTGGCTACCCTGAATCTGCTGATTTTGATTACACCATGCTGGAGCGTTTTCTGCGTTTCTCAATTAATAACTGTGGTGACTGGGGGGAGTACTGTAACTATTTACTCAACTCTTTCGACTTTGAAAAAGAAGTCATGGAGTATTTCTCCGGCATATTCAAAATCCCCTTTGCGGAAAGCTGGGGCTATGTCACCAACGGCGGCACAGAAAGTAATATGTTTGGTTGCTATCTGGGAAGAGAACTGTTCCCGGAAGGCACGCTCTACTATTCAAAAGATACTCACTATTCCGTCGCCAAAATCGTCAAACTGCTGCGTATCAAATCGCAACTGGTGGAATCTCAGCCAGACGGAGAAATGGATTATGACGATTTGATCAATAAAATCAGGACCTCAGGCGAACGCCATCCCATCATTTTCGCCAATATTGGCACAACGGTACGCGGCGCTGTTGATAATATCGCTGAGATACAGAAACGTATCGCTGCGCTGGGGATCCCACGTGAAGATTATTATCTACACGCGGATGCCGCGCTAAGCGGCATGATCTTGCCTTTCGTGGAGGATCCACAACCGTTTACCTTCGCGGATGGTATCGATTCGATTGGCGTTTCCGGACACAAAATGATCGGCTCCCCGATTCCATGCGGCATTGTGGTAGCCAAGAAAGCCAACGTCGACCGTATCAGCGTAGAGATCGACTACATCTCCGCCCACGATAAAACGATTTCAGGGTCACGCAACGGTCATACCCCTTTGATGATGTGGGCCGCCGTTCGCAGCCATACCGATGCCGAATGGCATCGCCGCATTGGTCACAGCCTCAACATGGCGAAATACGCCGTGGATCGCTTTAAAGCAGCAGGTATTGACGCGCTGTGCCACAAAAACTCCATCACGGTGGTCTTTCCGAAGCCTTCTGAATGGGTATGGAAGAAACACTGCCTGGCAACGTCCGGCAACGTAGCCCATCTGATCACCACCGCTCACCACCTGGACAGTTCCCGGATTGATGCGCTGATCGATGACGTGATTGCCGACCTGGCGCAACGGGCGGCATAAGAGTGAGCAGCGGCAAACTGCCGCTGCCCGCTGGACAATCTGGTGGGTTGCAGCGCCAACCGGAACCCACCAGACCTGCACAGTATATGGGAATTTCGTATCAGGAGTCATAAACGATGAGTGCAAAGTTAAAAGCCATACGTGGTATGCGCGACGTACTGCCCGCCGAAACGCCAATCTGGCAATGGCTTGAAAATAAATTCCGGCGTCTGACCTACCGTTATGGCTACCAGGAGATCCGCTTACCTCTGCTGGAACCGGTCGCCTTATTCGAACGTGCTGTTGGCGAAGCCACAGATATCGTTGCCAAAGAAATGTACAACTTTACGGATAAAAGCGGCGAACAGATTACGCTGCGACCCGAGGGGACCAGCGGCTGTATGCGTGCGGTACTGGAAAATAATCTGTGTTACAACAAAACCCAGCGCCTGTGGTATCAGGGCCCGATGTTTCGCTATGAACGCCCGCAGAAGGGACGGCTGCGTCAGTTCACGCAGTTCGGTGCTGAAGCCTTCGGCATGGCCGGGCCGGACGTCGATGCTGAAATGATTTTTATGGTCCGTGATTTGTTCCAGGAGCTGGGCCTGACCCCGCATGTCAGGCTGGAAATTAATTCTCTGGGCACGCCGGATGAACGGCGGGCCCATAAAGCCGCCCTTGTTGACTGGTTTAATGCTCATCGTGAGCAACTGGATGAAGATAGCCTCAAACGGCTGGAAACCAACCCATTACGCATCCTCGACAGCAAAAATCCGACCATGCAACCTATGCTGGAACAGGCGCCGCGATTGCTGGATTACCTGTCCGAAGACTCCCGTCACCATTTTTCGCTGCTCTGCGAACTGCTCGATAAGGCCGACATCCCCTATACCATCAATCCGCGTCTGGTGCGCGGGCTGGATTACTACACCCGCACCGTGTTTGAGTGGGTGACTGATGAACTGGGCTCGCAGGGTACTGTCTGCGGCGGCGGCCGCTACGACGGCCTGGCGGAGTTATTCAATCCGAAGGCGTTGCCAGCCTGCGGTTTTGCCATCGGTATCGAACGCCTGCTGTTACTCATTCAGACCGTCAGCCAGAAAGATAATCCGTTGTGGCATTTTCACCCTGACGTGGTCATTACCAGTGAATGTCAGGATGATGGCCTGTGGGCCCAGATGCTGGCGGAGCTACTGCGCCAACGTATTGAAAAGTTAAGCGTGATGGTGGATTGCAGCGGCAACAAACTTAAACGCCAGCATCAGACCGCCCTGCAAAGTCAGTGTCGCGCGATAATCACGCTGAATACCGACAATGAGATACGGCTGTGGGACCTCACCAGCTCCCGTCAAATGACGCTCGAAGAGAAAGCGCTCATTGACTGGCTGCAACAGCACTGCCAGTAAACACGTCCAGATTGGGTACCGTGCGGCAGGACGGTACTCGTCCCGGCGCTAATCCCGCCTTCAGCATTTCACCCTGACACACAGCGAGATCCTTAAGCAGAGAACCGTGGACATGCCGAGAAAAAACAGATTATTTATTCCGGGGATGCCGCATCTGGCGCAGCTTCGCGGGCATAATGGCGAGGAGTTATTCCGCCACGAGGAGGATTACTCGGCCTTCGAACGGTGTATGCAAGACGCGGCGCAACGTTACGCCGTGTCTATTCATAGTTGGTCACTTGCCATCCCACGTATCCTGCTGCTGGTCAGCGCTCCGGATAAACAGGCGCTGAGCCGTTTTATTCAGCATATCGGACGCAGCTATGTGCCTTATTACAATCGTCGTTACCAACGGCATGGCGCATTGTGGGACAGCCGCTACTTATGCAGCCCCCTGGAACCTGAAACCTATTTCCTGGCCGTGAAGCGCTTTATTGAATGTGACGAGGACGGGAGCCCGGGGTGCCATAGTCACGGTAATCTGCCTTCAGGTTTGATAGTCCCCCATCCTGTCTGGCTCAAGCTCGGTGAGAATGAGCAACAGCGACAGGCCCACTTCCAGGAATTCTGCCGGCAACCGGTAAATCGGGCGCTGGTGACAAGGATTCGCCATGCACTGGCGCAAAATTGCCTGCTCGCCTCGCTAGCGTTGAGCCAGCAACTTGAAGCCCAGATGGAAAGGCCGCTGCGGGCACGACATTGCGGCCGCCCGCGTAAATATGAATCCTCCCCATCAGAACAGTGGACCTGGCTGGAACTTCAGGCTGAACAGTTTCTGCGCCAGCATGGCTATCAACAAATCAGGTTACCCTTACTTGAACATACATCGCTATTCGCCCCAGGCGGCCCGGTGATGGCCGACAAGGGAAAATTACGTGGCGATGGGACAACCGGATGTCTGCGCCTGATGGCCGATAACCCTCATACCGCAGTAATGAGCCGGATTTGGTATTCGGGCGCCATGTTCCGTCAACGCTCTCTGGATGGAGATATCCGGCAAAATCATCAAATTGGCGTCGAAGCCTTCGGCATGCCGGGGGTTGATATCGAACTTGAGCATCTGGTTATGCAGGCGGTTTTCTTCAGGCGTATTGGCCTCGGTGAAATGGCGGAACTGCATATTAATATGCTGGGTGACGAGGCCTCGCTGGCGGCTTTCCGCCGGGCGTTGCGCGAATACTATCAGCCCATCTCGCGTTTGCTGAACCCGGAGCAGCAGAACTGGCTGGAGAAACATCCGGAGTGGTTGATCCATCATGAGGATATCCTTCTTCAGCGTCTTGCTCCTGCGGCGCCCTGCCTGGCGGATTTTATTACCGTTGACTCCCGTCATCGATTCCAGCGCCTTCAGCACGCCCTGACCCAAGCCGGTATTGCCTGGCAATACGATCCTGCGCTGTTTCCCGTCAATGACTATTGTCAGTTGGTCTTTGAATGGCGCAGCATTGCCATGGAGCGCGAGTTAATCATCAGCCGTGGCGGCCGATACGACGCCTGCGCCAGCCGTATTGCTGAAAAACCGGTTTCCGCCTGCGGTTTTGCATTCATGATGGAGCCGATTGTCACTCTGCTCGGTTATCGTCCCCAACCCGCCAGAGCGCATCCGCCGACCGACATTGTGATTATTGCAGGCCAGCCTCGCGTGGCTGCTAAGGCAATGCTGCTCGGGCGTAGCCTGCGTCAGCAATTTCCCTATTTAAGCATCATCAACGACTGCTCCCCCCAACGAATCAGCACCCGCTATAAAAATTCCAGACGCCTGGGGGCGAGATTTATTCTTGAAATCGAAGGCGACGGAGAAACGGTTATCCTCTCTGATTCACGGGACCATCGTATTAAGATTTGCACGCTTGATAACATCACCGATCGGCTCGCGCAGGTCGTTCTGTCTCAGTGATGAACGCAGGCCGATAAGAGGATATGTTTATCTCACTCCATTATTTGATTAAAAGGACGTCGCGCATCCTGCAGCCATGGAATACGCCTATCATTCGGGTATAACAGACAAAAGCGTGTCGCCAGACGATGCGCCTCGGCCAGGTCTCGCTGCTGTAACGCCAGCAAGATCTGCGTGAAGGAGACATTCGGGTCTGGTTGAACACGCACATAGTCAGGCGCCCAGCGGCGAACGGCTGCCAGCCAATGCTCATCGCGGGTATGTTGATATCGTTGTAGATACCCCATCTGGACATCAAACCGGTAGCGAGTGGCAAGCAGCCAGCCTCCCACAGGGAGAGATTCGGCCAGACGCCACTGTGTTGATTGTCGCTCCGCCAGCGTCAGTTGCTGTTGCGTATGCAGCGTGAGAAACAACAATGGAGTGATGACAGCAACCGCGATCAATGCCACAGCGCGCAACAGCGACGCCAGGGTGAGCGGCAGCCGAGCCCCTTTCCGTCGGCAGTCTGCGCAACGAAGCAACAAAATCAGCAGTAGCCAATGTGGCGTTGACTGCCTGACGGGGTATTCCGTCAACATATGGATAACCACGGGTAGCGCCGCCACCAGGCAGGCGCGATGCCAGCGATTGCCGTACAGCCAGAGCCATAAACCACTCGCTATAAAGCAAAGCGCCCCCAGCAGTCCAACCAGCCCTCCCTCCACCAGCCACAGCGCCAGTTCGTTATGTGGATGCGAGATGCTGCTCAGCCCCAACGGCCCCGCGCGTTCAAGAAACACGGCGGCGAAACTGCCCACGCCCCATCCGGTCCACGGACGTTCGGCAAATAATGCCAGCGATGCTTTCAACACCGTCCAGCGCACCTGGGAGGTCGTCAGGTGATTAATCGTCACCACGGACAAGAAATGGCGAGCAAGAGCGCCCGCAATCATGCCTATCGCCAGCGGCAGCAGGAGTAACAGCAGCGTACGGCGCTGCGCAGGAAAAACCGCCAGCAGCAAGACCTCGCCTACCGCCACAGACAGGTAACCGGTTTGCGACTGAGACTCATGCAGTACAAATCCCATTATCACCAGAGCAATCCCGATGATAATCCGATATCCGCCACGTAGCCGTAAAAAAGCAATGCTGACAGCAGCACGCCACACGCCGTGAAGCTGGCCATCAGATTAACCTGCTGAAAAATACCGTAGGGGCGTGTACCGCGCCGCCAGGCAAACTCCCAGTAATTCACCCCCGGCCAATGCCAGTATTGATAGGTAAACGCCAGACATTCGAGGACGCACGCGCCCCAGAGCAGAGCCAGCAGTACTGTCAGCGTGTTTGTCGTAAGCGGAATTTGCAACGTCGCCAAATAGACAAGCACGCCTCCCAGCAACGCCCCCGCGACCAGCAGCGCTTCGGACCGCCAAACCTCAGGCGTCAACAGACAAAGCAACGTCAGAATGAGCGCCCCCATCGTAAACCCCGCGGCGGGTATAGTTATCCGCCAACGTTGACGAGGTACCAGCATCAATGCGCTAGCTGCCAGCACAACGGCATAAATCCATGCCGTTATATTTAGCGGCAACGACAAACCGCTACCCCCGTTATTCGGCCAGTAGAGATGCATTGCCCCACCCCAGAAAAACAGACTGACAACCAGCAATAATTTCTGCGCCGGCAGCGGCGCAATACGATGCAATGCGTTCATCATGCTACTGGTAGTTCAGCGTCCAGGTCCCGCTGGCGCTGAAGGGGCCGTATTCGAGAGTCTGATTTTTTAACGCCGACGGTTCCGCCGCGACCCATGCCAAAAAGTTCAGCGTCATCGAGCCTTCAGTAATCTCTTTGACTGACGTGCTTTCATCAAGGCGGATTGCCGTACCATCCTCTTCGCTCATTCCGATGCCGATTCCGGAGGCGCCTTGTTCACTGCTATCCAGCGCCAGATGATCCGCCAGCTCCGCATCTTCACTTCCGCTGAAAGTGACCGAGATCCCGCGAAAAACCTCCGGGTTGCAGTCGCGTAACTCAATGCTGAATTTTTTCGGCTTACTGCGCCCCGAGAGATAGAGATCCTGGGTCGCGATTTGCCCGAAATCGACCTCGATTTTGTCGCCTCCTGGCGCAAGGCTGCAGGCCAGCGCTCGAATGGTGCCGTGAAAATACATATCGCCGCCGACCAGCTTAGTGTCGGCCTGCGCCAAGCCGCCAAGCAGTAGCGCGCTGGTGGCGATTAACAGCGTAAATCTCATGGCATCCCCCTACTGAAACTGCGCGACAACGGTGGCGGAGGCTTCAAACTCACCTTCTTTGACGCTTCCCACGCCCGGTTTGGCCACCGGCGCGGCGGTAAGATTCCAGTCGCCCTGATTCTGGTAAAAACCCTTCACGTTGTAGAACTGATTGGGCACGACGGTGCCGCCGCTCGCGTCTTTAATCACAATGCCGAGATCGTCGCGTTTTTGGCCGCCGCTTAGCGTGCCGAGGAGATGATCGTTAAATCCCGCCGTGCCTGACGCCGTGGTAGTTTGTACGCCAAGATTAATGTTCAACGCGCCCTGATCGAAGCTCCCCCCCTCGCAGACCACATGAATGGGGATCGACTTGCTGTAGTTGGTGCCGTTGAGCCGGGCGGCGGAGCCTGGCAGATCGCCAAATTCAATGCTGATTTTGTCTCCGCGATTAAAGATGCATTTGTCCGGCACGGTAATGAGCCCGGATTTAATGACCACACGGGAAATTGGCGTTGTCGGCGTAGGGCCAGCGCTGCCCAGACGTCCAGCAACCTCCACCAGCGACTGAGACGTGATATTGATGCCGTTAATAATGGGTTTAGTGACAATAAACGTCACTTTCCCTTTAGAGCCACTTTCAATGTTAGTGGCTCGCTCGTAGCCCCTGCGCTTTTTGCAGTTATGGTCGTTGTAGCGATTCGAAAAGTTGGTGAACGGCGCCTGAACGTAGTCGTTATACCGCCCGGCGACCCATACCTTCACTTCCACATCCAGGTAATCATTCAGACGAAAACGGTTCGCTCCCTGATTAGAGGGCGGCATGGTGGTCGTGGTGGTGTAGTAAATCGGCTGGCGCGAGATGTCGGCCTGCTCACAATGAAAATCCACGACATACCAACTGCCTAAATTCCAGGTGAACGGATCCGTTCTGCCGCCCTCGTGGTTTTTGCTGACATCCAGTGAGTTCAGTTCAATATCGTACTGATGCGGCGATCCGCCCTGTGGTTCTCCCTCACCGAGAGTAAATGCCTGCCCGGCCAGCGGACAGCCAGCCAGGACGACCCACAGCAGCGCTTTGTGCAATACGCTCATAGATACTCCAGCTTAAGTCTGACCAGACCGTTAAATTCGCCAGCGGTCACCTCCTGCCCAAAAGATTCCAGCGCGGCAAGAAAGTGAATCGCGTTATCGCCCGGCTTGAGGATCCACATGCGTTGCGGTTGATTCAGGTGGATCAACTGGTTGCGTTCGGTCAGTAGCCGAATGCCCGCGCCGCGCACATCGCCGCGAATCCGCCCAAGATCGCTGTTTTCCGGCGCGCTTTCGGCCATCAGTGTCATCGAAACGCCACGCTCCACCGTACTGTGCGACAGCTCAGGGAGCTCGCTGGTCTGCCCAGGGAAGTCCTTTAACGTGTGCCCGGAGCCTTTTAAGCAGCCATTCAGGTGCAGCGTCACCAATACCGGATCGCTGCGATCGCCGCTCTGGCGAAAGCGGCTGGCGGAAATATCACCGAGATCGATGGTCTGATCGCGTGAAGCCATATCCAGCACGCACGGCGAAACGAATACCCGACCGTGAAAGCGGACGTTGCCATACTCGCCGGAAACGTTGCTCATATCATGGCGGCCGCTTGTGGCCTGAACCGAGCAGGCCATGCCTGCCATCAGCAGAGCGCAAAGCATCTTTTTCATTTACGAGTCCTTTACCGGGGCTGTTGCTCCATCGGCAATGCTTTACACACATTGCCTGTGCAGCTGAATTTCAATTCAGGGTGACCGCCAAAATCGTTCACGTACATCATGCTGAACTGGCTGACGCTGGCGTCCGAAACCTTGAAATCGAGAGAGGATTTTGGCGGGATCATAATCCCCGGGAAATCAGTCAGTCTGCCGCCGCCCTGGGCTTCAGGTTTGCGGCTCAAGCCGATTAAGGTGACGAAGTATGGCGTTGGGTTATCCACGGTCCAGCGCTGACCCTGCTTGTGAAAGATCAGTTGGTTTTGCCACACCGCCCCCGGCGTTTCCGGCACTATAGCTGTCGGCCGATAGAACAATTTGATCCGCGACTGCATCGCCAGCTGCAGCACGTTCGGCTTATCCGGTTTTGGCGGAATTTCACGCACGTTCAGGTAGAACAGACTCTCGCGATCCTGTGGCAACGCGTTAACTCCGCTGGTTTTCGTCACGCGGGCGATTCCCTTCTGCCCACCGTTAATCCGTTGCAGCGGCGGTAAGACCATTAATGGCGAGGTAATTTTTGTTCCGTGGGCGTCCTCTACCCACGACTGAGCCAGAAATGGAATGCTCGGGCTGGTGTTGGTTAAGTTCGCACTTACCGAGCGAGCATCACCGGTGATAATCATGCGTGTACGGTCGAGCGCAATACCCGCCCACGAAGCATTGATCTGGGCAATAAAAAACAGGCCACAGGCGACGGGTTTAAGCCAACGGCGCGCGAATTTAAGAGATTGATTGTTCATGACAAAATTCATTCAGGTTATTGAAATTATTCACAAGGCAACAGCACGTTACCTTCCGGGTTGATTTGTTGTGGCACCTGTAAGTGACACTGCGCACGGCCAGCCCAGGCAACGGAAAGACGCTCGGACGGATTCACCCCCGCAATCCAGGCCATGCCGTTTTCCATCACCATGGCGACGCTGACGCCGTTGGCGTTAAACACTTCGGCGCCAAACGGCGGCACCGAGCCATCCTTCAGGCGCAGCAGCGCCATCATTTTTTGCCCCTGCGCGACGGCAAAGCGCTGGTAGCCAATAGCGCCTTCCGTCAGGGTGTTAGTCACGATCGCTTTGGTCGCGGAAATGTCCTCGTCCATGGCGTCCACATCGATACGGGTATCAAAGCTGTGATAACTGACGACGTCCGGTACAACGGCAATACCGAAACGATTTGAATGCGCCTGTTCACCGTTAAGCGGCACATTGGCAACGCCATCGGTATCAACCATCACTCTGGCGGTATTCATTGACGCCTGACTGTTATGTAGCGCCGCGCCGTGACGCGTCGCCGTAAAGCCGCCGCGTACCGTGCCGCCAACGGAGAAATAGCGTGATTGCTGCCAGCTGACGTTAGATTCCAGTTCCGCCATCATGCTGCGATGCTGGTAATAGCCATCAAATGCCGTATGCCCTTCACCGGAAACCCCTGCGCGCAAACGCCACGGATTGTTACGATCGCGGTTATCGGAATACGAAACCATTTGACTGGTCTGGTTACCGCTGTTCTGTAATTCATAATCCATAGAGCGGCCATCGCCCCATGGCACTGAAATTGAAAGCGAAAGACTGTCGTCCCGTTTGCCCTGATACTCAGAGCGATAAGCCGCGAGGTTGGCGCTGATCCCCTGGATTCCTGCGAAGGAAAAACTGTGTCCCATCGATAATCCGTAACGATCCTGGGAACCGCGATCCCAATAGTTCTGGTGGGTATAGGTGAGGTATAACGTGGTCGCTAAATGCGGATCGTCAGCAAAAAAGGTTTTGTTGCCGGTAACGGTGTACATCTCTTTTTCGTTGCCGGCGCTGTTGTTACTTTCATACTGCTCGTCGAGAAACTGCGAGAAGGTGCGAAAGGTTCGCTGTGAAAAGCGGTATCCGGCAAAGGTAATCGCGCTGTTGTACTCATCAAAGGTTTTGGCGTAGCTGAGCTTAAAGGACATGCCTTTTTGTTCAGCCTGATGTTTCACCCGACTCACGGATTGCGTCGCATCAGCCGACAGCGCTCCCAGCCAGTTTAAATCCCGTCCAATCCCCATCGACCAGGCGTTGTAGCGCTCGCCGGTGAGCAACGCGCCGCCGTACAGTGACCATGCATTGCTCACCCCCCAGGAAAAATCGCCGCTATAAAACGCAGGGCCCTGAACGTCGTGGTTATAACGCGACGGCTTACCAACCGCGGCGTTGTAGCGAACATAACCCGGACGCGTCAGATAAGGGATATCAGCCGTATTGACCTGGAAAGTTTGTACGCTGCCATCCTGCTCTTCGATGCGCACATCCAACGTACCGCGTACCGAACCGTGCAGATCCTGAATATTAAACGGCCCCGCAGGGACGGTGGTTTGATAGATAACACGCCCCTGCTGACTGACGGTGACCTTCGCATTACTGCGGGCGATGCCGTGCACTTCAGGCGCGTAGCCCTGCAAATTTGGCGGCAGCATACGCTCATCGCTGGCGAGGTTGACCCCGGTGAAGCGCACCGAATCAAAAACCTGAGAATTCAAATAGATTTCGCCGACAGTCAGTTTTGCAGCCTGCATCGGTAACGGGCGATATGCATAGATCTGATCCCAGTCGATACGCCCATGATTATCATCTGAAGTGTAATTGGCCTGATACTGGCCACGAAAACGCCATGCGCCGAGGTTAAAACCTGTCTGCCCATAGCCGGACAGAGAGCGATAGTGATCGCCACCCTGTTCGTAATGCGTGGCCTGCCCTGAAATGCTGTAGTCAAAAATCAGCCCGGCGACGCCGTTATCCCAGCGCTCAGGGGGCGTCCAGTCTGGGTCGCTATATTTCATCCATGCCTGAGGCACGGTAATGTCCAGTACGCCTGCGCTATTATTCAGCGCCACACCCGGCAGGTGGGAAATGCCATAGCAGGTTGCGTTAATGGGATGAATATGGGTCAGCGCCTCTTCTTTGAGCGCCAGTAACTCAAGTTGTTGCGCCGTCAGACACGCCATAGATTTATGTGAATTGGCCGGATCGGCGATATAACGGATTGTCTGCTGAGGAATCTCCTGGCTGTTAATTCGAACATCCAGCAGATATTCTCCGGGAGCCACAAAGTTGCCTTCGGAAAAACGCTGTAAATCGACATTATGCCTGTCGCTGGCATCCAGTACGTCGGTATTAAATTCAATAGCCTCATCCGCTTCAGCGCATGAAGCGGCGCAGACCAGAGCAATAAATAGCGCCAGACGTTTTTTATCTGTTTTCAGCGTGATCATTTTCGTTCGCAACCTTCAGATACCCGAATTGCAGTGCAGCTCAGAGATAATTCACAACAAAATGCGTGACCGCAGTAAATTCGCCAGATGTCATTCTTCCGTCGCGGGAGATCAAATAAGCCGTAAATTTAAGCGTATTTTTTCCTGGGTTAAGTACATAGTCCGGTGATGGTTCGCCCAGATGAATTTGCTGTCCTTTGCTGTCGTATATTTCTATCGCTAAATTTTCAGTTTCCGATTGCACGCTTAGATAATCTGGATTGTCCCTATCGGGGCACCGGAAAAGTAATATTGGCGCGTTGAAACACATTACCGGGGTGTTGAGAATCCCCTAGTGAGCATCCCAGCAAATGAATGCTGAAATTATGCGCAGATACTTTTTGCAGGTTTACCGGAAATATCTCTGGCTGAGAGATCATCGAATTTCAACCAGTAGCGACCGGTCGCGCGGATCGACATAACAAGCAGCCTCAATAATATTTCCCCGCATACGCATTTTTCCGGGCGTACTGACAAGACGGAGAGTCGTCAGCCTGAAAGCCCATGCAGGCGATATGAAGATAAAAA
>OKVS01000290.1_pt1 | contig 20323 bp, 20 predicted proteins | sample 1606911 | NCBI WGS metagenome assembly OKVS01 (sample SAMN03281016, study PRJEB24777) | human gut metagenome | isolation source: fecal sample PR161 from 1 month old female Malay infant, caesarean... | reverse complement strand
GACCGACAATTGAGCAGGTTATCAGGCGACAGGCGCGCAATAATACTGCGGGTTTCCATGCGAACTTCAGCGATAGTTACATTCAATCACGTCAGTGACTTTGTAAACCGTCTCGCCTTTAATTTGCACGGTGCCGCTTTCCTGACTGCAGACCAGTTCGTCACGAACGGCGTGCAGGAACGGGGCAGGGATAAAGGCGACCGCACCGTTATCCACCAGACGTACGCGCATTCCCCCGCGGCTGATATCAATAATTTCTGCCGCGAAGCGGGTATCGGTACCGGCTTTATCCTGCAGGAAGCGCGCGTATAGCCAGTCTCCAACGTCACGTTCCGCCATGCGGTTCAGACGGCGACGCTCGGCCATCTGTAGGGTCGTGTCGTCCTGTGGACGGGCAATGGTTTCGCCCTTGATAATTGCTTTCAGCAGGCGGTGGTTAACCATATCGCCATACTTACGGATCGGCGAGGTCCAGGTGGCATAGGCTTCAAGCCCAAGACCAAAGTGCGGGCCCGGCTCGGTGCTGATTTCCGCGAAGGACTGGAAGCGGCGAATACGGCTATCCAGGAAACCGGACGGCTGAGCGTCCAGCTCGCGGCGAAGCTTGCAGAAGCCCGGCAGTGTCAGCACTTCTTCCGGATCAACATGCACATCGTGATTCTTCAGCAGGGCCGCGAGCGCTTCGGTATTGGCAGGATCGAATCCGGTATGAACGTTGTAAATACCGAAGCCCAGCCTGTCGCGCAGCACGCGCGCGGCACAGATGTTGGCGGCAATCATCGCTTCTTCGACGATGCGGTTAGCAATGCGCCGCGGCTCAGCCACGATATCCAGCACTTCGCCTTTTTCACCGAGAACAAAACGATAATCCGGACGATCCTTGAAGACCAGGGCGTGAGTCTTACGCCACTCGCCGCGGTTCAGGCAGATGCGGTGCAGCAAACGAATCTGTGCTGCGATAGCATCGGATTCAGGTTTCCAGCTGCCGGTGTTTTCCAGCCAGTCGGAGACATTGTCATAGGCCAGCTTGGCTTTCGATTCGATGGTGGCGGCAAAGAATTCGATATCGTCTTCAATCGTGCCATCTGCGGCAATGGTCATGCGGCAGGCGAGAACCGGGCGCACCTCATTTGGGCGCAGCGAGCAGAGGTCGTCAGACAGTTCGCGCGGCAGCATCGGGATGTTAAAGCCCGGCAGGTAGTTGGTGAACGCGCGGATTTTCGCCGTTTCGTCCAGCTTGCTGCCTTCCACAATCCAGGCGGTTGGATCGGCAATGGCGACGGTCAAATGCAGTTTGCCATCGGCGCTCTCTTCAGCGTAGAGCGCATCGTCCATATCTTCTGTGCTGGCGCTGTCGATGGTGACAAACTCCAGCGCGGTAAGATCGCGGCGCGCCAGGCCTTCATCCTGCATCTCAGTTGCCACGCCGTTCGGCGCTTCTTTTTCAAGATTATGGCGCGCCAGCGTGACCCACCACGGGACGAAATGGTCGTCGCCAAAGGTGATGAACTGGGTCAGTTCAGCATAGAAACCGCGGTCGCCTTTCAGAGGATGACGGCGCATTTCTGCCACGGCCCAGTCACCTTCTTTAAAATCATGCTCAACGCCGCGGGCGGCGCGGCAGGGAATGGCATCTTTCAGCAGGGGGTGATCCGGCACGACAGAAAGACGATCGTCCTTTCTCTGCACTTTGCCCACAAAGCGGGTCAGGAACGGCTCGATCAGTTCTTCCGGCTCGGCGGATTCACGTTCCTTCTCGGTATGGATGACGGCCATGACGCGATCGCCATGCATCACTTTCTTCATCTGCGGTGGCGGAATGAAGTAGCTTTTCTGCGCGTCAACTTCAAGGAAGCCAAAGCCCTTTTCCGTGGCTTTCACGACCCCTTCTGCACGCGGCGTCTGGGAATGCAGTTGCTGTTTAAGCTGCGCTAGCAGCGGGTTGTCCTGAAACATAATGTTCTATTTTCGTAGCCATTGAGCGGCTGACAGTTTTACGCGATTCTCACTGCTACAGCAAGCGCTCTTTGGGGAAAGAGTGTGGTTATTCCGCTTTGCCGGATGCGACTTTTAGTCGATTGAGCCAGCCCTCCAGCGCGCATTGGCTGAGCAGGTTGATCGCCTGAACGGCAGTAAGTCCTTCTTCCGTGAGCGGGGTAAATTGTGCGGCGCTGAAGCGGTCCGGCGAGCGTGTCAGCAATTCGGCTGCTGCCGAAAGCGCCGGAGGAGGCAGCGAAATCGTTTCCCGGCTGTTTATCAGGATCTCCCCCATCAGGTCGAGCAAGGTCGGTTCATGGCACAGGACCGGCGTCAGCGCGTCAAGCGCGGGCTCTGCCTGCCAGCGGGAGAGGGACTCAAGCTGATGCGCACTGGCATAGCGAAGCTCGACCACGGGCAGAAGCGAGATCCACGCGTCGGAGGACGTTGGCAGGGTGTGCGGCTGGATATGATGGCCCGGCAGCCAGCGGACGGGATGGCCGAGCAGCGCCTGAAAGACGGCGACCACGCGCGCCTGAAAACCGATAAAGCCGATTATCTGGTTAATCACCACAACGTCATAGATAGACAGACCTACCTCATCAAGCTGGTTTCGCGCCTTATCATCAATGACGTCAGGTGAGCTGGCGAGCTGGCGGGCGTACTGCGTGATTTGCGCCAGCCGTCGGTTACTTTCGCGGGAGGAGTCAGGGCCCGGCAGCGGGGCGAGGAGGGCGGCGTAGTGGTTGCACAGCCGCTGAACGCCGCAGGCCTGCGCCACCGTCAGCGCGGTACTTAACCGATCGTAGGCGCTAAGCGTTCGCAGGCGGTTTACGGGAAGTGAGAGCGGGAACAGCTGGTGACATAAGGATCTGGCAGGAGCGAGCCAGCCGGTACAGGCGGCGACAATCTCATCTGGCAGGGCTAAATCGAGCAAAAAACGATCGTCGACGTTAGCGGCTTCGGGCACCAGGGGCAGCACATCCGGCTGCGCGTGGTTAGACTGGGTTTCGTGATACCAGTGGCCTTTGCCGGAAAAACGGCGTTGTTCCATGGGCGTTCCTTGATCTCAAAATGGCGATCAATATCCTGGCGTAAGGCAGATAAAGGGAAAAATATTGTTAGGTGATAACAAATAGCAGAACGGAATAAAGAAGGGGAGTGCGGAGGGGGAAAGCTCTCTTCCCGTGCGGGAAGAGAGCCACAGCTTATTTAATTTCCAGCTCGTTCATTGCAGCGATGTTGAAGCCGCCGTCAACGTGAACCACTTCGCCGGAGATACCTGCGGAAAGGTCAGAGCACAGGAACGCAGCAGAGTTACCCACATCTTCAATGGTAACGGTACGACGAATCGGAGTAACCGCTTCGCAGTGTGCCAGCATTTTACGGAAATCTTTGATGCCGGACGCCGCCAGGGTGCGGATAGGGCCAGCAGAGATGGCGTTAACGCGCACGCCTTCTGGACCCATTGCGTTCGCCATGTAGCGGACGTTGGCTTCCAGAGAGGCTTTCGCCAGGCCCATAACGTTGTAGTTAGGGATAGCACGCTCTGCGCCCAGGTAGGACAGGGTCAGCAGCGCTGCGCCCGGGTTCAGCATTGCGCGGCAAGATTTCGCCATTGCAACGAAGCTGTAGGAGCTGATGTCGTGCGCGATTTTAAAGCCATCACGGGTTACCGCGTTCACGTAGTCGCCGTCCAGTTGGTCGCCTGGAGCGAAGCCGATGGAGTGAACGAAACCGTCGAATTTCGGCCATGCTTTTGCCAGTTCAGCAAACATGCCGTCGATGCTTTCGTCTTGTGCAACGTCACATTCCAGAACAATGCTGGAACCCAGCTGCGCGGCAAACTCTTCAACACGGCCTTTCAGCTTGTCGTTCTGGTAGGTGAACGCCAGCTCAGCGCCTTCGCGATGCATTGCCTGTGCGATGCCGTATGCGATGGACAGTTTGCTGGCAACGCCAGTCACCAGAATGCGCTTACCGGAAAGAAAACCCATAGCTTTAATCCTTATATTCATTGCTTATTTTGCCTTGTAATTCATAGCGTTACAGGCAGTATTTCAAAATCATTCGAAATTAGCTCGAAATTATAGCCCACTCACGGCCCCTTGTGTCACGATATTTCTCGTCGATCTCCGAAGAGGAATGCCCCAAAAGGTGAGGCGCGGGCTGGCGGGGGCTCAAAATTTCAGCATTCGTCCAGTATATCACCCGGCAGCAGCTTCGCCTCATCCAACCAGCAAGGTTCCGCGATCCGTCAGCGGTATTCACACTTTCCTGGCGTTTTCAACGAAACGCGCAACGACAATAAAGAATACCGGGACGAAAAAGATCGCGAGAAGCGTGCCGCTGATCATGCCGCCAAACACCCCGGTGCCGATAGCGTGCTGCGTGCTGTCACTCGCGCCACGCGCCAGCATCAATGGCACCACGCCTAACGTAAAGGCTAACGATGTCATCAGAATAGGGCGCAGACGCTGGCTTGCGGCCTGTATCGTAGCCGCCAGCAGGGGTTGTCCTTCCCGGTGGAGCTGCCTTGCAAACTCGACAATCAGAATGGCGTTCTTGGCGGACAGGCCTATCAGGGTGATAAGACCGACCTTAAAGAAAACATCATTCGTCATGCCCGCAACGGAGACGGCAACCACCGCACCGATAAGCCCCAGGGGAACGACCAGCATGACCGCAAAGGGAATTGACCAGCTCTCATACAGGGCGGCGAGCACCATGAATACGACCAGTATCGACAGAACGATCAGACCCGGGAGCTGAGATTCGGATTTTCTCTCCTGCAATGAGCTCCCGGCCCACTCGCCGGCCATCCCCTGCGGTAAATCCCGTGACAACGTCTCCATGGCCTTCATTGCAGTGCCGCTGGATTTGCCCGGGGCCGCACTGCCGGTAATGCGGATAGCAGAATATCCCTGATAACGCGTCAACTGCTGCGGCGCAACGTTCCAGGAAAGCGTCGCAAACGTAGATACTGGCACCATCTGCCCCATACGGTTTTTTACCGATAATTTCAGGATCTGCTCAGGCTGCATGCGGTAAGGGGCGTCGGCCTGAATAATGACCTGCTGAACACGGCCCTTGTTCGTGTAGTCATTAACGTAGTTCGACCCCATGGTGACCGAGAGCGTCTGGTTGATTTCATCAAATGAAACGCCCAGCGCTTCCGCTTTTTCCCGGTCAATCTGAAGGGCCAGGCTTGTTCCTTCCGGCAGACCGTCTATATACACGTCACTCAGTTCAGGACGTTGATTAGCTTTCATAACCAGCGCATCGGCCGCTCTCTTTAACGCCTCGTAGCCCAGTCCCGCCCTGTCCTGCACGTACCAGGTGAAGCCCGAAGAGGTGCCCATATCCGAAATGGCCGGCGGGAGAAGGCTCATCGTGACGGCATCAGAGACGTTAGCCATGCTGGCCTGTATATGGTCGGCTTCATTCTGTGCGGTCGTACCCTGCCGATCTTTCCAGTCCTTCAGCGTGGTGAAGGCCATGGCCGAATTCGGTCCCGAGCCTGAAAACCCAAATCCCAGAATCATAATGTTGCTTTCAATATCCGGCCGGGCCGCAATTTCCTCTTCAAATTTTTTAACCACTCTCAGGGTGCGCTGCATTGTGGCATCGGAAGGCAGCTGAATTGAGGACATAAAATAGCCCTGATCTTCATCCGGAAGAAAGGACGAGGGCAGCGAAGAAAGCCCCAAACATAGGGCAGCACATAGCGCAACATACAACAGCAGCATTCGCCCGGTACGTCTCAGCACCGCGCCCAGCCAGGATTCGTACCACGTCGTGAGGGTACGAAAGCGGGCGTTAAACCCTGCTGCGAACCTGCCACCTACGTGCCTTGCTGCGCTGTGAGGCTTAAGCAGCGTCGCGCATAGCGCGGGGGTAAGCGTGAGGGCAAGAAATGCCGACAACAGTATGGATACCGCCATGGAAATACAAAATTGTCGATAAATAATCCCGACGGATCCTTCGGCGAAACCCATGGGAATAAAGACGGCGGTAAGCACCAGCGTGATCCCGATAATTGCCGGCGTGATTTCATTCATGGCCTCCCGGGTCGCGTCGCGCGGAGAGAGTTGTTTTTCTTCCATCAGGCGCTCAACGTTCTCCACGACCACAATGGCGTCATCTACGATAATCCCTATCGCCAGAACCATGCCGAACATGGTCAGAATATTGATGGAGTATCCACTCAATAGCATCACCGTGAAGGTGCCAAGCAGTGCGACGGGGGCAACAATCGCCGGGATAAGCGTACAGCGTATCTTATGCAGAAACAGCAGCATTACGAGGAAGACCAGAACCATCGCTTCCACAAAGGTCTGCACCACCTTCATGATGGAGAGCTTCACAAAAGGCGCGGTATCGAAGGGAACCGTAAACGTCATTCCTTCCGGTAACACCTGAGAAAGTTCGTCGATGCGTGCGCGTACGCCTGCAGCCGTGCTCATCGCATTGGCGCCAGGCGATAGCTGGACTGCCGCAGCCGTTGCGGGAACCCCATTTTCGCGGATACCGAAAGCGTAGCTTTGCAGGCCGGACTCAATGCGCGCGACGTCGGACAGCTTCAGCCTTGAGCCGGACGCCTCTGATTTCAGAGTAATATTCCTGAAAGCCTCTACGGAAGTGAGTTGCCCCTTCACGGTGATCGGATACGTTACGCCTTGCCCTTCAGATGCCGGTTCATCTCCCGTTTTGCCGGGCGAAACCAGGGCATTTTGCTGGCCAACGGCGGTAAGCACATCGCTCACCGAAAGTCCGTAGCTATGAAGCTTCATCGGGTCCAGCCAGATGCGCAGCGCTTTTTCGCCACCAAACAGCTGAATTTTCCCTACTCCAGGTACGCGGCGAAGCTCGTCGCTAACATGCCGGGCAAAGTAATCGCTTAAATCGGCTTCCTCAAAATTTACCGGTTGCGGACTTCAGCCCCACCATCATTAAAAAACCGGAATTGGCCGCCTCGACGTTGATGCCATTTTGCCTGACCGCCTGTGGCAAACGCGGCTCCACAATTTTAATTTGGTTCTGAAGGTCCATCTGCGCCAGCTTGATGTCCGTGCCGGGCTTAAACGTCACGGTAATAGACGCAGAACCGGTTGTGTCACTGGATGATTCGAAGTAAAGCAAATTATCGACGCCAGATATTTCGCGCTCAAGTAACGACACCACCGACGTATTCATAATATCGGGGCTGGCGCCCGGGTAGGTGACAGAAATAATAATCCCAGGCGGTGCCACCGCCGGATACTGCGCAACCGGCAGCCGGGGGATAGACAATACACCCGCCAGGACGATAAAAAGCGCCACGACCCAGGCGAAAATGGGACGTTCAATAAAGAAATGAGGCATTAATTTAACTTCCAGATACGTGACTATTTCAGTGAGTTATTTTGTTCAAGATGGTGTGATGGAGAGTCTACAACTCGCCTGTTTAGCGGACATGGGCGGTTTATGGAGAGAGTGTGGAGCGAAACAACGCGGTTGTTTAAATCATTCTCACGATGAGGTACAACGGTGAACCGCCAAAAAAGAGAATTAAATAACACTCATAGTAAAACACCAAACGTTAAAATCTGGCGTAGCGTTCAGCAGCACAGTGAACGTAATAATGAGATAAACAAAATCACCATTAGCCAGAAGGCGATGAGAAGTAATTCAGTGAACGCGCCTGCTTTGTTTTGTATTATCAGAGAGAAAACCGACAAGGCGATGCAGCCATAGATCATGGGGGAGGAGAGTAGCGTTGCGGCGACTTTCTCATCCATTATATGCATCAATACCAGCCAGGTATAAAGTAATCCCCACGATAGCAGCAGGAAGAGAGAAAATATGCCGATTTTTTTAGGAGAGAAGTATTTCGAAAGTTCCATGTTCATTATCTCAGCCAAATTCAGAAAGCCTTTAAGCGACAGGGGTATTTACCACGTTAAACGAAAGACGGTTTAACTCCGAATAACTATTGTGGACTGACATTGTCGAGTCTTTATTGACTGAATGTGTAGGCTGTATGGAGAAATTGCCGGGCACTTAAATTAATCCAGGAAATTTTCGCGGCCACGGCACTTTTTCCCGGAGCCTGTGTCTTATTGTGCTAAAGATATCTGATAGCGTGCTCAAAGGGATTTCACCCGCGGAGATAAAATGAACAAAAATACTCTAATCCTTGTTGTTGAAGATGAAAACGAAATTGCCGATATACTGATGAGTTACTTAGAGCGTTCTGGGATGAAAACGCTGAGAGCCCGGCAGGGCGAGCAGGCGATAGCGCTTAATCGGCTCCATAAACCGGATCTTATATTGCTGGATATCCATCTGCCCGTATGCGATGGCTGGAGCGTACTCACGACGCTCCGTCAGGAAAGTTCTGTGCCCGTCATTATGGTGTCCGCACTCGATCAGGACGTGGATAAGCTGATGGGGCTGAGGCTTGGCGCGGATGATTACGTCATCAAACCTTTCAACCCTTCCGAAGTGGTCGCGCGAGTTGAAGCCGTGCTGCGCAGAACCAGACCCGCTCTCCAGCAGGCGGGTGCCGTGCCTCTCAGGACGCCTTTTATTACGGTCTACCCGGACGATTTCTACGTTGAGGTCACCGTGGGCGAAGAGGTAGTCTCCCCAGTATTAACGACGACGGAATTTAAACTTCTTACTTACCTGGTGAGATACCCGCGAAAGGTCTGTTCCCGGGAAGAGTTACTTAACGCGTGTCTGCCGGAAGGCGATACGCTCGACAGAACGGTAGACAGCCATATGAGCAAGCTGCGTAAAAAGCTGGAGCTTGCAGGCCTTTATGGCGTTCCTGAGAGCATCAGGGGGATGGGCTATCGACTCGGGGAGAAAAAATGAACAGAGATTCTGTCCTGAGTCGGCAAATCTTAACGTATATGCTGCTGCTGACGTTTATGATCGTTGCCATTGCGGTACTGGGCTCCTGGTTTTTTTACTCTTTTATTCTCGATCACCTCCCCGGCGGTGCCGTTGCGGGCGATGACGAGCAAATGACGATGTGGGACTGGGTGTGGATCGGGACCGCGACAACAATCAGTCTGATAATCGCGATATTTTTAACGATAAAACTTTCTTCACGAATACTCACCCCGTTAAACGCGGTAGCGTCCAGCCTGAGAAAAATTTCTCAGGGCCAGCTGGATGCCCGTGCTTATTGCGCCAGCTCCCGTCTGGGAGAGGTCAATCATCTGGTCACGGATTTCAATGAAATGGCGGAAAAACTACAGACGCTGGATATTCAGAGGAAATCCTGGAACGCCGCCATTGCCCATGAGCTGAGAACCCCGGTCACGATTTTACGCGGGCGGCTTCAGGGGCTGGTTGACGGCGTTTTTGAGCCGGATCCGCTGCTTTTTAATAATCTTCTCAAGCAGACTGAGGGGTTAACCCGTTTGATTGAAGATCTTCGGGTGATCAGCTCTGACGGCGGGGCGGGTTATACGCTGTATAAATCCAGAACGGACCTCAAAGGCACAATCCAGGATGCGCTTGATACTTTCATGCCCGAGTTCAAGCACAATCAGTTTGTGATTAAAACAGAGTTGAGGGAACAGCGATGCGTGTTCGATCCGTTGCGCATCAATCAGTGTCTGGCCGTTCTGTTTGACAACGCATTGCATTATTCAACTTCGCGAAAACTCATCGTAAAAAATGGCGTCTCTGATAAAGGCAATTATATCCTTATTGAGGATGGCGGGCCGGGCATCCCCAGGGAATTTCATGATTTCTTATTTCAACCTTTCCAGCGGGATAAAGGTGCCAGAGATGTGAATCCTGAAGGATGTGGTTTAGGGTTATCGGTGGTAAAAGCCATCATGCTGGCTCATGGTGGCGATGTAACGTATACCTTATCGAAGCAAAACCACTCCCTGTTCAAACTGACCTGGCCCGATGCCTGAGCCCTGGCGGCAGGTCAGCCCGGCCTGCCCGCCGATAGCGGCAACTGCCATATATCGCCTAACTTTGTATCCCATTCCAGAGGGGTAATTCGCAGTTTGCCCCGTTTTGGGCTTAAGGTTATTTCACTGAAGTAAATTTCATCGCTTTTCAACATGAGGTCAACGCGGCAGTAGTCAAGGCCCTTCGCCAGCTCCTGAGCGGCCAGCAGAGCCTCACGGAACAATTTCGGCTCGCCGGGCGCGACCGGCGTATTAGGATATTCCATCTGGAAGGGCTGTAAATTCCAGTGTCGGTCGTAAACGTTGATAAATTCTCTGCCGCGGTCATCCGTAAAATCGGCCTCAACATAGTGTGCGACCCCGTGAAAACAGTGAATTCTCAGCATTTCCGGCGTGCTGTTCCTGTCCGCATTATTGAAAAGATCGACATAGGGCTCACACAGTATAACGGGTGTAATATTTTTGTACTGCCACTCGCGCGTGGTGTAATACAAATTCTTCTTTAATGCGAGAGTGAGCTTTTTACGGGCCTGTCGGTAATTGAACTGGTCTTTGTTTGTACAGATTATTGTGCTTCCACTGTCATGATTGCACTTAAGGACGAATTGATCGGGAAGTGTTGAAAAATCGATATGCGAAAACCTGCGGTATACCCCAATCAAAGGCACCGCTTTTACTCGCGTGGTTCTGGATGCAACGTATTCGCGGACGGCGAGTTTATCGGCAAGCATTGTGTAGAGATTATTATGGTCATAGACCAGGCGATGACATATTTTTTTCACTCAACGTAGTGGGTGATTTAATGTCAGGGGTTATGCCTGATGTCTTTTTGAGTTTTGCAGTATGAAAATTGAGGTCCGTCATGAAATATGAACGGCATTTTCTGATGAGATACTCCGTATATTTTAGAACATATGTGGTGGTGTTCATTTCTTCTCCTCCGTAATGACCCGGTATTCTGGAGAAGAACTATTGATGGATATTGCTTAAAATATGGAGCAGGGATGGAGACAAAAAAAAGGATTAAATAGTGCACGCAGGCTATTTAATCCTTATTTGAGCGGAGCAATCCGTGTTTACCGCCGCGCTTAACGGTCTTTTCTCCACGCATCGGCGGTCAATGCTTCACCGAAATGCCCGGCAATCAGCCTTTTCGTCAGCTCATGAAGCGGGGAGGCCATCACATCCGCCGTGCTGCCGCGCTCGACGACTTCCCCCTGGTGCATGACCATCACCTGATCGCTGATGTGCTTCATCATCCCCAGATGCTGGGTGACGTAGATGTAGGAGATACCCTGCTTTTCCTGTAATTCGAGCATCAGGTTAATCAGCTGCGAACGCATCGACATATCCAGCGAGGCAAGCGCTTCGTCTGCAACGATCACTTTCGGGCGCAGAATCAACGCGCGGGCCAGACCCAGACGCTGTTTCTGACCGGGGGCCAGCATATGCGGGTAGTAGCTTTCGTGATCCGGTAACAGCCCAACCATACGCAGCGTTTCGAAGATACGCTTGCGGCGCGCCTCTGGCTCCAGTTCGGTATTCAGACGCAGAGGGAAATCAAGGATCTGCGAAATGCGCTGGCGTGGATTAAGCGAGGTAGACGGATCCTGGAAGATCATGCGGATGCGCTGGCTGCGGAAAGAGTAATCGCCAAACTGCAGAGGATGATCGTCAATCAACACTTCTCCAGCAGTGGGCTCGACCATGCCGGCAAGCATTTTCGCCAGCGTGGATTTACCGGAGCCATTTTCGCCGATGATCGCCAGCGTCTGTTTTTCACGCAGGGTAAAACTCAGCGGCTTAACCGCTTCGACAGTCTGACGATGAAACAGCCCCGTGCGATAGCGAAAGGTCTTACTCAGATTGCGGACTTCCAGCAAGGTTTCGACCATTTCACTCTCTCTCCATGTTCAGCGGGAAATGACAGGCGTAAAGATGATTTTTGGCGCCGGTCAGGCGAGGCGTTTCGATACATTTACGCTGAGCATACGGACAACGCGGCCCCAGACGACAGCCTATCGGCAACGATTCCAGCAGCGGAATCGCTCCGGGCAGGGTATTCAGACGGCTCTTGTGCGGCATGGCGCTGCCAAAATCAGGAATGGCGCGGATAAGCGCCTGCGTATATGGATGGTGCGGCGCGGCGATCAACTCCTCACTCGGGGCAGTTTCGACCGTTTGCCCGCAGTACATCACGTCAATTTTATCCGCCCATTTGCTGAGCATTTGCAGGTCATGGCTGATCAGCAAAATGGTGGTGTTATTGTTCTGGTTCAGGCGCGACAGCAGGCGGAAAATTTGTGCCTGGGTGGTCGGCTCCATCGCGTTGGTGGGTTCATCCGCAATCAGCAAACGCGGCTGATTAGCCAGGGCGATGGCAATCATCACCTTCTGGCATTCACCGTCGGTCAGCTCATACGGGAAGCTGCGCATCGCGTCTTTATGGTCTTTGATCCCGACGCGGTGTAATAGCTCAATGGCGCGGCGCTTGCGCCAGCCGAAACGCTGCCACCAGCGGCCTTTATAGGTCCAGCCGGGGATGTTCTGCATCAGCTGTTTGCCTACGCGCTCGGACGGATCGAGGCAGGACTGTGGCTCCTGGAAAATCATCGAGACGTTATGGCCGACCAGCTTGCGACGCTCGCGCGGGGAGAGGCGCAGCAGGTCTATATCGTCGAACCGCATGCGGTCGGCGGTCACGCGCCAGTTGTCTTTCGCCACGCCGCAGATCGCTTTGGCGATCAGGCTTTTTCCCGAACCAGATTCACCCACCAGCCCGCGAATCTCGCCCTCGGCGAGAGTAATGCTGATGCGATCGACGGCTTTAACCCAGCCTTCACCGGTTTTGAATTCAATGGTGAGGTTGCGAATATCAAGAAGCGGCATTATTGCACCCCCGCGTTAATTGCACGGCGAATACCGTCGCCCAGCAGGTTGATCAGCAACACGCTTACCATAATCGCCGCCCCCGGCAGCATAACCGTCCACGGCGCCACGTAGATCAATTCCAGCGCGTCACCGAGCATCGCACCCCATTCAGGGGACGGCAGCTGCGCGCCGAGGTCGAGGAACCCGAGCGCAGCGATGTCCAGGATCGCCATCGACAGCGCACGGGTGATCTCGGTGACCAGCCCGGCGGCGATGTTTGGCAGAACGGCAAACCACAGAATATTGAAGGTCGTCGCGCCGTCCAGACGGGCCGCAACGACATACTCTTTTTCCAGTTCGTCATGCACCATGCTGTAAACCGAGCGCACGATGCGGGGGAGGATAGCCAGCCAGACGGCGAACATGGCATGCGACAGATGCGGACCGGCAAAGGCAACCACAATGATTGCCAGCAGCAGGGACGGAATCGACAGCAGCGTGTCCAGAATGTGGTTCAGCACCGCCGAGCGCAGGCCATGCGTGGAGCCCGCGAAAATACCGAGCGCCAGTCCACAGAGCGTCGCCGCGAGCGTCACGACAAACGCGCCGCCCACCGTCGGGGCAGCCCCGCTTAACAGACGGCTCAATACGTCGCGTCCGAGATCGTCAGTGCCGAGGAAGAATGAGACTTCGCCGTAGCGTGACCAGGAAGGCGGCAGCAGCTGATAGCCAAGGAACTGCTGATCGATGCCATAAGGCGCAAACCACGAACCAAAGAGGCAAAGCAATACCAGACCGGCGCATCCATAAAGGCCGATCATTGCCGTGGTGTCACCATAGAACTTACGCCACACGGTACGCAGCGCACCGGGCGTGCGCTTTTCACTGTAAACGTTATCGTAAGGCATACCATTCCTTATGCTTCAATGGGTTAGCCATCGCACCCAAAATATCGGACAACACGTTAACAATAATGACCAGCGAACCAATCACCATCACACCCGCTGAGATAGCAGCATAATCCTGCTGACGGATGGCGTTAATCAGCCAGCGTCCCAGCCCGGGCCAGCTAAAGACCATCTCGGTGATCATGGCCAGCGTAAGCATGGTGGAAAACTGCAGCCCCAGGCGCGGAATCACCGGCGGCAGAGCGTTGTGCAGGACGTTGCGGCGCAGTATGGTCAGGCGCGACAATCCGCGCGTGGCGGCAGCTTTGACATAGTTCTGCTCAAACACCTCGATGGTGCTCAGGCGCATCAGGCGAATCACCTCAGTTGTCGGCGCAACCGCCAGCGTCAGCACCGGCAGTACCATATGACGCAGGGCGCTGACGATCATCTCATGGCGCCAGACGGAATCGGACAGCCAGGCGTCAATGATGGCAAAACCCGTTACCGTTTTAACCGTATAGAGCAGGTCAAAACGGCCAGAGACCGGTAGCCAACCCATCGTCAGCGAGAAGAACAGCGTCAGCAGCAGCGCCAGCCAGAATACCGGGATAGAGAAGCCGAGCAGGGCAAGGGCGCTGATAAACTTATCCTGCCATTTGTTGCGGTAGATCCCGGCCAGCATGCCCACGGGAATACCTACCATCAGGGCAAAGCCGAAGGCCAGAATGCACAGCTCCATCGTGGCCGGGAAAACCTCTTTTAGCTGATCGGAGATAAGCTGCCCGTTGATGCTCGACACGCCGAAATCCCAGTGCAGCAGCCCGTTAAACCAGAACAGCCAGGCATCCCACAGCGACGAGCCCTGTAGAGGGGCGTGGGGCGTGAAATAGCTCAGGCTGAAGCCGACAAAGTTCAGGAAAAAGGAGCGTCACCAGCAGTAAAAGGGAGCCGACGCAAGGTAAAAACTAATCATGGCTTTTTCACCTCTTGTCTTTTTCACGCGACACGCCGGCGAACGAGGCGTTGCCGAACGGGCTCAGCACCAGGCCTTTAATATCATAGCGGTAGGCCTGAAGGCGCAGGGAAGAGGCCAGCGGCAGCACGGGCAGTTCCTGAGCGAGTAGCTTTTGCGCTTCATCGTAAGCGTCAATGCGCGAGGCCAGCTGTTGGGAAGAGAGCGCTTTTTGCAGCACGGCATCGAACTCCCGGTTACACCAGTGGGCGTAGTTGGTCTGCGAATTTATCGCAGCACAGCTCAGCAGCGGCCGGAAGAAGCTGTCCGGATCGTTACTGTCGGTAGCCCAGCCTGTCAGGGTGAGGTCGTGATTCATATCCATCAGGCGCGCTTCCTGGAAACGGCCCTCAACCGGTACGATGATCACCTTGACGCCCACCTGCGCCATATCCGCCTGCAGCAGTTCAGCGGTTTTCAGCGGGCTCGGGTTCCACGCCTGGGAGCTGGTGGGCACCCAAAGCTGGAGCGTCAGGTTTTCCGCGCCCAGCGCTTTCAGTTGTTCACGCGCTTTTGCCGGATTGTATTCCGTAATTTTAGCCTCACCGTCGTAGGCCCACGAGGCGCGCGGTAAAATTGAGGCGGCGGTTTCCGCCGTGCCGTAGTAGATCGACTGCATCAGACGCTGGTTGTTGATCGCCAGCGCCAGAGCGTGACGTACGGCAGGGTTGTTCAGCGGCGGCTTATCGGTGTTAAAGGCCAGATAAGCGATGTTCATCCCCGGGCGTAACGTCAGACGCAGACGCGGATCGTCGCGCAAAATGGTGAGCTGGCTGGCAGCGGGCCAGGCGAGCACGTCGCATTCCCCGGTGAGCAGTTTCGAGAGCCGTCCCGTTCCGCCAGACCCGAGATCGACCACCACCTGCGGCATCAGCGGCGTACCGCGCCAGAAATGTTCGTGGCGCTGCAGGCGAATATATTGCCCCGCGCGGTATTCGGCCAACTGGAATGGACCGGTACCCACCGGCTGGCGGTCGAGCAGCTCCTGACGATCTTTTTTCGTCAGCTTCGCCGCGTATTCGGCGGACATAACGGACGCATAGTGGGTCGCCAGGTGCCAGAGGAAGGAGGCATCCGGGCGCGTCAGCGTAAATTCAACCGTCCGGCTGTCCAGCTTGCGCACGCTTTTAACGGTGTCGGCAAACTGCAGGCTGTCGAAATAGGGGAAATTATCCCCGTTAACGTTATGCCACGGGTGGTTACGGTTAAAGATACGCTGGAAGGTGAAGACCACGTCATCCGCGTTCAGCTTGCGCGTAGGGGTAAACCACGGCGTACGCTGAAACGCGACATCATCGCGCAGGCGAAAACGGTAGGTTGCACCGTTATCCAGGACTTGCCAGCTTTCCGCAAGTTCAGGCACCAGGCGGTAGGTGTACGGGTCGACATCAAGCAGACGGTCGTACAGCTGCGCGGCGAGCGTATCCACAATCAGGCCGCTGCCCGCTTTTTGCGGGTTGAAAGTGTCCACCTGGCCACTTACGCAATAGACGAAGCCGCTGTCACGAATGTCAGGCTGCGTAGACTGCCCGGGCGCAGCAAACGCCAGGCCGCTGAACAGACCGAGTGCAAAAAAGGACGATAAAACCAGACGCATAATTTTTAAGGTTTTTAGGTTCGATCTGCAAAGTGTATCGCACTTACGCCTGCTTCGTAAAAATGTCTGCGGGTAAGTGCTGATATTGTCAGCGCATTTGATGCTTTTTAAGCAATGCCCGTAACTGATGGTAGGTCAGGCCCAGGAGTTCGGCCGCGCGTTTCTGGTTATATTTCGCCGCCTTCAGGCTTTGCTCCAGCAGCTGTTGCTCCTGCTCGTGCTGGAACTGGCGCAAATCAAGGGGCAGCGCGGGAGTATCGCCTGACGATGACGGGGAGGAAACCGGCGGCGCATTGCGCTGAAAAGGATCGATAATGATATTGTCCAGCTCCGTCTCGCTGCTGCCGTGGCGGTAAACAGAACGCTCCACAACGTTCTTCAGTTCGCGGATATTTCCCGGCCAACGGTAGGTCAGAAGCGTCTCCCGCGCATGATCGCTGAAGCCGGGGAAAAGAGGGAGACCGAGCTCGCGGCACATCTGAATCGCAAATTGTTGAGCAAGCAGCATGATGTCGCTTCTCCTGTCGCGCAGGGGCGGAAGCTGAACGACGTCAAAGGCCAGGCGGTCAAGCAGATCGGCACGGAATTTCTCCTCCGCGACCATATCCGGCAGATTGGCGTTGGTGGCGCAGACCAGGCGCACGTTAACCTGCAGCGGCTGGCTGCCTCCGACGCGCTCCAGTTCACCATACTCAATCACGCGCAGCAGCTTTTCCTGCACCAGCATCGGCGCGGTGGCGAGTTCATCAAGGAACAGGGTGCCGCCGTCGGCGCGCTCAAAACGTCCCGGATGGCGCTTCTGAGCGCCGGTAAACGCGCCCGCCTCGTGGCCGAACAGCTCGGTGTCGAGCAGGTTTTCATTCAGCGCCGCACAGTTTAGAGAAATGAAGGGGCCGTCCCAGCGTCCGGATAAATAGTGCAGACGGTTGGCAATCAGTTCCTTACCCGTGCCGCGCTCGCCGATAATGAGCACCGGTTTGTTGAGCGGCGCAAGGCGAGAAACCTGTTCCAGCACCTCAAGAAAGCTGTTGGCTTCGCCGAGTAAGTTATCTTTGTATTGAGCCATGATGAAATTAACCACTCCTTAGCGATATTCACCAGGTCAGCATAGTTCTGTGATGAGTAAAATCAATCACACCGTGTAAAATCAATAAGATAAAAACTGGCACGGGAATTGTATTATCAGTACAGCAGGGCATAGCCCGATAACAGAACTATGAGGATTTGATTATGGGTATTTTTTCTCGTTTTGCCGACATCGTGAACGCCAACATCAACTCACTGCTGGAGAAAGCAGAAGATCCGCAGAAGCTGGTGCGCCTGATGATTCAGGAGATGGAAGACACGCTGGTTGAAGTGCGTTCTACCTCCGCCCGTGCGCTGGCTGAGAAAAAAACAGTTAACGCGCCGTATTGAGCAGGCCACCGCTCAGCTCAATGAATGGCAGGAAAAGGCGGAACTCGCCCTGCGCAAAGATAAAGAAGATCTTGCTCGCGCGGCGTTAATTGAAAAGCAGAAGCTGGCGGACATGATCGCTACGCTCGAGCATGAAGTCACGCTGGTGGAAGACACGCTCACCCGCATGAAAAAAGAGATTGGTGAGCTCGAAAATAAACTGAGCGAAACCCGCGCGCGTCAGCAGGCGCTGACCCTGCGTCATCAGGCGGCAAGCTCTTCCCGCGACGTGCGTCGTCAGCTGGACAGCGGCAAGCTGGATGAGGCCATGGCGCGTTTTGAGTCATTCGAGCGTCGTATCGACCAGATGGAAGCGGAAGCAGAGAGCCACGGCATCGGTAAGCAAAAGTCGCTGGATCAACAGTTTGCCGATCTGAAAGCGGACGATGAAATCAGCGAGCAGCTGGCGGCATTGAAAGCCAAAATGAAGCAAGATAACCAATAATAATGTTGCGGCACCTGAGCGTGCCGCTAAGCATCCGACGACAAGGAGTACACATGAGCGCGCTTTTCCTGGCCATTCCCCTGACGATTTTCGTGCTGTTTGTTTTGCCGATTTGGTTATGGCTGCACTACAGCAACCGTTCTTCAGGGAACGATTTATCCCAGAGCGAACAACAACGTCTTGCGCAGCTTACCGACCAGGCTAACAAGATGCGCGATCGCATTCAGGCGCTGGAAGCAATCCTGGATGCAGAACATCCTAACTGGAGGGACCGTTAATGTCAGGACTGAATCTGAACAAAAAATTGTGGCGAATTCCACAGCAGGGCATGGTGCGCGGCGTTTGCGCCGGGCTGGCCCATTATCTCGACGTTCCGGTAAAGCTGGTTCGTGTGGTCACGGTGCTGTCGATATTTTTCGGCCTGGCGTTTATCACTTTCGTGGCCTACATCGTGCTGTCGTTTGTACTTGACCCGATGCCGGAAGGCGAACTGGCTGCGGAAGGCGCGCCTACCAGTAACGATCTTCTCAATGCGGTTGACGATCGGCTGGCTGAAGGGGAGAAGCGGTTACGTGAAATGGAACGCTATGTCACATCCGATACCTTTACGCTGAGAAGTCGTTTTCGTCAGCTTTAAGAGAGAATATACATGAAGCAAAACTGGCAACAGGCCGGTCAGAAGGTAAAACCCGGCCTGAAAATCGCAGGTAAACTGGTTCTGATGACGGCGTTGCGTTACGGCCCGGCAGGTGTGGCGGGCTGGGCGATCAAATCTGTTGCCCGCAAGCCGGTCAGAATGTTGCTGGCCGTGGCGCTTGAACCTCTGTTGCAAAAAGCGGCAAAGCGGCTGTCACGCCGTTACTTATCCCGATAATTCACGCTCGCGTTAGCCCTTTCTCTCCCCGGAAGGGCTAACGACATTTCATCCCTTTCCCTCACTTTCTTTGCGGCAGCTCACATTACTGCACAGAGCTGCTTTGTAATTGCGTTTTTCAGCCTCCCGGTTCGTTGACAGATATTTTTCAGGGGAGTAGATTGCCCTTCGTGGGACCGCTACCATGGAAAATAATGTGAACGCAAAAATTAAAAAACTTATCAATCATATTTACGGTGAATCATTTTCTGAAGCACATTTTAAAGTATTATTAACAAAGCTTGAACAAGCTGCTGTTGATATTACAGAAAAGCGTAAATCAGGCTGGGATGAAAAAGATGTCGTTCTGATCACCTACGCCGATCAGTTCTCCGCGAAAGGGGAGAAAGCGTTGCCGGTATTTACCCGCTTTTATAATGAGTGGCTTGCTCGCACGTTTTCCCATGTCCACCTTTTACCTTTTTATCCGTGGTCCTCTGATGACGGATTTTCCGTTATTGATTACCACAACGTTGCGCCTGAAACCGGGACCTGGCAAGACGTTGCTGATTTAAAACAGTCTGCCAGCTTAATGTTTGATTTCGTCTGCAACCATATGTCAGCAAAAAGTGAATGGTTTGCTAATTATCTTGCGCAGAAACCTGGCTACGAAGATTTCTTTATTGCTGTCGATCCTGAAACTGATTTATCTGCAGTGACGCGTCCTCGCGCATTACCGTTGCTGACACCATTTACGCTGCATGATGGCAGCGTGCGTCATCTTTGGACCACCTTCAGCGATGACCAGATCGATCTCAACTTCGCCTCGCCTCAGGTGCTGATTGCGATGGTTGACGTGCTGCTCCATTACCTGGCGGAAGGGGCGCGTTATATCCGTCTGGACGCCGTCGGATTTATGTGGAAGATCCCTGGAACAAGCTGCATCCATCTGGAACAGACTCACTGCCTTATCCAGCTATTCCGTGCTATTACCGAGGCCGTGGCGCCGGCTACCGTGATCATTACTGAGACGAACGTTCCGCATAAGGACAATATCTCTTATTTCGGTGACGGTGAAAATGAAGCTCAGATGGTCTACCAGTTCTCCTTGCCGCCGCTGGTGCTGCATGCAGTGCACCGTCAGAATGTTAACGCTCTCTGTCAGTGGGCGGGATCGCTGGTGCTGCCTTCAACAAAAACGACCTGGTTCAATTTCCTGGCGTCTCATGACGGTATCGGTCTGAACCCGCTGCGCGGCATTCTGCCGGAATCAGAAATCCTCGCACTGGTTGAGAAACTTC
>OKVS01000287.1_pt1 | contig 20431 bp, 30 predicted proteins | sample 1606911 | NCBI WGS metagenome assembly OKVS01 (sample SAMN03281016, study PRJEB24777) | human gut metagenome | isolation source: fecal sample PR161 from 1 month old female Malay infant, caesarean... | reverse complement strand
ATTATTGAAGCCGTGGAAGATGGCGATCGCATCATTATCGACCAGGACGGGAACGCCTCGGTGAACTACAAGAGCAACGAGGTGCGGCAGGACTTTCTGCGTCACGTCAACACGCTGAAGAGGGCCTGATATGGGAACGGCGATATTTATGGTGCTGATGGTCTGCGGTTACTGGTACACCAGCCGCGACCTGTCGACCCGCTTTAAAATCAAGCGTTCCTTCGGCTGGGACGTCTATTTTCTCGTCGCGCTTTACGGCTGTATTTTCGTTTTGCAGGGCGTGATCGCCACGGGATTGCTCTGGCTGCTGCTGTTCGCCCTTTCCGCCGCCAACAACGCTTTTCACTTTGCCTCACCGAAATACACCGACTGGCAAATCGACTTTATGAACTGGAGTTTTTTAGGCATTCAGGCGCCGGTGGTGGTGATGCTGGCGTTTGCTATCCTGTTTTGCCTCTACCGCTCTAACTGGGCAGGAAGCGCCAGGCTGGACGGCGAGAGCCGGAAAAAGCTCTACAAACGGCTTGCGCAGGCGAGCGGGATTGAACAACTGCTCTATCAGTGTATGGAGCAAGGCGAGCTGGCGCAGGTCACACTCCGGTCGCGGCGGATTTACGTCGGCATGATCCACACCGCGACGCTGGAATATGAAAAAACGGCCAATATCGTGCTGATCCCAATGTTGAGCGGGTACCGGGATGCGAAGACGATGAATCTGCGTATCGAGAATAATTACAGCAGGTGGTATGCGGAGCATGACATTACGCTCGACTCTGAACCCCGCAGCGCCATGTCATTCCGCAAGGTGATTTTACTCAATCAGATTGAGAGCATCTCGCTGTTCGATCCTGCCAGCGCCAGCGCGCTGTCGCTGGCACAGCGGGACGAGAGCCAGACGTCCCCATAATGTTGAGTACGCTCTGCTGGGAAGCGTGCACGACGAAAGGCGAATGACACATCATTTATGGTGATATTCACGGTTGCGCATTCTGATAAAGATCCCAGCGGTTGCCGTAAATATCTTCAAACACCACCACCGTACCGTACTCTTCCTCACGCGGTTCTTCGCAGAAATGAACGCCTTTTGCTTTCATGGCATGGTAATCGCGCCAAAAGTCATCCGTCTGAAGGAACAGGAAAACTCTTCCACCGCTTTGATTACCGATAAAACCTTCCTGCCTTTCGTTGGAGGCACGAGCCAGCAGGATATTGCAGTCGCTTTCCGAGTTGGGTGAGACGACGACCCAGCGTTTCCCCGGTTGGGGCGTATCCTCTACGAGGGTAAAACCCAGCCTGTCGGTGTAGTATTCAATGGCGCGATCGTAGTCATCAACCACGATAGCCACGCATCCCAGGCATCGTTTCTGCGTTCTCATATTTTTCGTTTCCTTTGGATAAATAGCTTACCGATTCGGTGAGTCGATATTCCAGCTACCGTAATACTTGCGGCAGATTCAGGACTTATTTCTGACCGGTCAACGCCTCTAATCCCCTTTTTAGCACATTTATTACCGTCTCTGAATCCATGCCCATCTGTGCATGAATAATGGCGCCGTCAATAAGCAGCATGATTTCATTGACGACGCGCTCATCAGCGATCTTCGTCAGCAACGCAATCATATTCTTAGTTTCGATTTTATGACCGCGGCATATCGCTTTTATTTCGCTTTCTATATCCTCGGATTTGGCTTCTGCGCTGGCATTAATAAACGCGCAGCCGTGGAACTCGGGCGAAATAAACCATTCATAAAGGGTTGCAGATATCGCATCAGAAGGTATTTTGCCTTCATCAAGATGTCGACGCAGCGTGGTCTCAAACCAGTTAATCCATATTTCATGTCGATAGTGCAGGTAGGCGAGAATCAGTAAACTTTTACTCGGAAAATGGCGATAAAACGTCACCTTGGTCACCTTCGCCTCTTTAATCAGCGTATCCACCCCTGTCGCCCTGAAGCCATTAGAATAAAACAGATCGTGCGCCGTCAGTAATATTTTATCCCTGACGCTGATTTTTGCTTCGTTGCCTGCGTGCTCGGTTTTCACTTTTCGGTAGCCTCAAAACGGATGTTGACAGCGTTATTTTTCAGGCATAGATTAGCGCAAGTAGACAGACCTGTCTACATCATCACACAGAGGTTATCGCTATGAACACTCGTCCTCCATTACCGCCCTTCACTCGCGAAAGCGCGATCGAAAAAGTCAGACTGGCCGAAGACGGCTGGAACAGCCGCGACCCGGCAAAAGTCGCGCTGGCCTACACGCTGGACACCCAGTGGCGCAACCGCGCTGAGTTCGCCACCAACCGCGAGGAAGCCCAGGCGTTTCTGGCGCGAAAATGGAAAAAACGAGCTGGATTACCGCCTGATTAAAGAGCTCTGGGCATTTACGGACAACCGGATCGCGGTGCGCTATGCCTATGAATGGCATGATGATTCCGGCAACTGGTTCCGCTCGTACGGCAATGAAAACTGGGAATTCGAAGCGGACGGACTGATGAAGCGTCGTTTTGCCTGCGTAAACGACATGCCGATAAAAGAATCTGAACGCCTGTTCCACTGGCCGCTGGGCAGACGCCCGGACGATTACCCTTCTCTGAGCGATCTGGGGCTATAAAGTGTCGGCTCCGCTCTGTGGAACAACGGGTGCAGCAGCCTGCCGAAAACGTGTAAACTACCATGAGTAGATAACAAAACCGAGGAAAGCATGGTTGTTAAGCGCTTAAGAAAAGAGGATCGCCGCGTGCAACTGCTGGAAGTGGCGCGAGGAATCGTTCGTCAGCAAGGCACGGAGGCGCTGACCCTCGGCTACCTGGCGGAGCGGGCCAACGTGACCAAGCCTATCCCCTACGACCACTTTGGCGATCGTGAGGGGCTGCTGATGGCACTGTATCAGGACTATAGCGATCGGCAGCTGGCGAAATTCCGCGAGACGCTGGCGGTAGACAGCAAAACGCTGGAGAAGACGATCCGCTTTTTCAGCGCGGCCTATATCGACTGTGCCATTGCCGCCGGGCCTGAAACCGGGCCAATCGCCGCGGCGCTGTCCGGTTCCCGGGCGCTGCGGACGTTTCGGGAAGCATGCGTGGCCGAATGCGCCGACTGCCTGCGCACCGCGCTTTCTCCTTTTATCGTCTTAAAAGGCGTTCAGGGAGAAGCGGTACTGACGGCCATCATTGGCGCAGCGGAGGCGCTCAGCACCGCGGCGGGCAACGGCGTGCTCGCCCGGAATGTGGCGGAAGATATGCTCTGCGGCGCCATAACCGGGGTGCTGGAGACCTACGCGAATAGCACAAAATGATCGCCGGGGGCGGATTGACACATAAGTTACCAATAGTAATATAGGCATCACTTCTCCCCCATCTGGAGGTCGCTATGTCTGCAACCCATGCCATTAAAAACGCGCTGATCGTGACGGCACACCCGATCGACAATTCGTTATCCCATACGCTGGCAGCTCGTATTGCCGGGAAATTACGCGAGGAAGGTACGCAGGTTGAGATCGCCGATCTGCATGCTGAAGGGTTTAATCCGGCGATGACCCGCGCCGATCTTGATTTGTATCACGGCGATCCGAGCGCCCTTCCCGACGATATTCTGCGCGAGCAAAAGCGCGTCGAGCGCGCGGATATGCTGGTATTCATCTTCCCGGTGTACTGGTGGTCGGTTCCCGCGCTGTTGAAAGGCTGGTTCGATCGCGTGTTAACCCTGAACTGGGCGTATAAGGTGGCCGACGACGGCCGGATTGTGGGCAACTTACGTGATGTTCCCGTCCGCCTGATTGCCACCGGCGGTAGCGATCTTACCGGGTTCGACAAGCACGGCTATTCGACGGCGATCCAGACGCAGATAATCGAAGGGGTATTTGGCTTCTGCGGGTTGAAGAACGTTAAGCTCGAAATCCTTTACCAGGCAGACACGGCTACGCCCGAGCAGGTTGAGGAATTTCTGCAACGACTGGGCGACATCCAGTAAACCATACGGTGCTGGCGCGCTTTTCTGCGCGCCGGGAACACTACAGGAAAATTACAGGGTAAAACGCCTATCACCCACCTGCGCATGGGCGTACCATTTCATCAACTCTACAGTACCTGGCGCGTTCTCAGCAGGCGACCACGGGGCGGTATCGTGCTCAGGCACGGGCTGATACGCCCGTGTTTTACCTCAAAAATGACGCCGCCTTTATCCAGCGACAGCACGGCATGCCAGATTCCGGCATCCATCTCCAGGACTTTGCACTCTTCGCCTAACACCACGCGCCGGGTCACGTTTCCGCAGTCGTCAAAATTCAGCACCAGAAAGCGGCCGCTCAGCGCCGTCAGCAGTTCAAACGTGTGCGGATGGCGATGGGGGCGGACATAGGTACCGGGTTCCATTGCAATGGCCAGGCGCTGCACCGGGTCGCTCAGGTCAGGGTGTAAATTACGGTGTGCGCGTAAGCGAGGAGAATGTGCGGCCTGCTCGCTTTGCTGCTGCAGGTCACTAAAAGTAATTTGTTTCATATAAGCCTTTGAGAATGGGGCGATTAACGGCAAGCCGATTGCTGCACGACGTTATACCATCCTGAAAAGCCGATAAGCTAAGGCATTTGTGAAACAAAACGCTGCCGTGAGAGGATCTGCAATGTTGGAGCCCAGAGCGCCACATTGAGTAAAACTCACATTAATGCCAACTATTTATCGTTTTTCAAACATAACCGCACTGAAATACCATCCATTTACCCCTGGTATACCGCTGTCAAAAACAGATAGCGACGTAAAAACAATAAATAATAATGTGCGGATATGGAGCACCTATGACACTCGATGTTTTATTCCATTTATTGAAAACCCTCTCACCAGAAAAAAGCATCGCTGATGAAAAAATACCTGCGCTAATCACCTTACTTTCCTCAGAAAGTCATCGTTCAGAAGCGCTTTCGCCATTTATACATCGACTGCACCTGCTCTCATTTGCCCAGAACGCTCCTGGCAATGCCGAGGAGCTACTCTCAGCACATATTACAAAAGACGACGGACTCTGCCCCCCAGCCTGACTTCGCGGACTGGCCACGGGTGCGTTACGACCGAGTCCGGTGAAGTACAGACGCCGGAATCAGAAGAGTATTTTCGTAAAATGACCTCGGCTGCCAATGTGCTACGTTCTTCGCTGATCGACGAAGAGCGCGCAAAGGGGACGCCAGCGCTTTATATTCTGGATAAATTACTTAACCTGAATAGCGCACTGCCGGAAAGATATAAAAAGATGGCGAATATACCCTACGCGTAAACTTATTAAACAGGATAGTCCGTAAGGAATATCCTGTTTAATTTAAGACAGCCGCTTTTCATTATACTCAAGACAGACAATATCCAGCGAAGGAACGACCGGCGAATTGAGGTTAAGCCAGGCCAGCAACCGTTCAATACTCTGTCCTCTGAGCGAATTTTTCGGCCAGACAAGATAGTAACCGTCCCCTGTTGCTATCGCCTCCCGGAAGGGCAGCGCGAGCAGGCCGCTTTTCAGCGCGTCGAGCGTGAGCCGGAGATCGGCCATCGCCACGCCGTGTCCGTGCATGGCCGCAAGGCTTCCCTGCTCCAGGGTGTCGAACACGATCCCGCCGCTCATGTCGAGGCCGGGGAATAAGCCCGTCCTTTTCAGCCAGCGCTTCCAGTCCCGTCGGTCCGGTGACGGATGAATAAGATCGCACTCAGGAAGCTGATGCCGGGCAGGCTCCAGCAAAGACGGCGTACAAACCGGAATAAGCCACTCGCTGAACAACAGCCTGCTCTCCGTTGACTCGCCGAAATAGCCGTTACCGAGGAGGATCGCACAATCGTAGGGCTCGCGGCTGAAGTCAACGGTGTCGAAGTCCATCCAGACGCTGGCGATTTCGATTTTCGGCTTCGCATGATTCTCCCGAAAGGATTTAAGCACATTGAGAAGCCATCGCATCGTCAGTGTGCTGGGGGCCTTGAGGCGCAGAAGGTGGTTTTCACTTTTGAATGCGCGACAGGCCCACTCAATATTCGAGAAACTTTCGCTAAGCTGCCCGGCCAGAATACGCCCGGCGTCGCTGACCTCCACTCTCGGTCCCTGCCGTTTAAACAGCTCGCAGTCGAACCACATCTCAAGCGTGCGGACATGCCTGCTGACCGCCCCCGGCGTGATATTCAGGACTTCAGCCGCTTTGCTGAACGAGTTCAGCCGTGCGGCAACTTCGAACGCGCGCAGCGCATACAGTGGCGGTAAAGACATACGTTCCCTTTTTGGAAGGTGTAATCATACAGTTTTTGTATTATCGGCACACGATGACGTCAGCCAACATTTTTTATCGCCGAGGCGTCCAGCTGAGGCATGCCGATGATCCTGGCCTGGGTGGTGATGAAGATAGCTACTTTGAGATAATCTCTGTTCAGACTGACGGAAAAGAGGATGTTTAAAGTGCTGGCTTATATCACGATTGGGACAAATGACTTTCAGCGCGCCGTGAACTTTTATGACGCTATTTTTAACGTGCTGGGCTATACACGTCTGCCCGCCTGGACTGATAGCTGGGCAATGTGGGGAAACGAAAATCATCAGGATGACGAATTTAGCTTCTGCATTTGTCCTCCTTTTGACCAGCAACCCGCGACGGCGGGAAACGGGACAATGTTCGCCTTCAGAGCAGATAACGCGGACATTGTCAGACGCTTCCATGCAGCGGGCCTCGGCGCGGGTGGGAAAAATGAAGGCGTGCCCGGTACACGAACCGCCTACGGCCCCGACTTTTATATTGCCTATCTGCGCGATCCTGACGGGCATAAACTGGCGTGCGTTTGCCAGCATTATTCTCCTGATGCAGATAAGCTATCAGGCGAAGAAGAGTCACTTCAATAATAAAATTTTGCTGTAAGGACCGGTAGACACCCAGTCCTGCGGAGCTCACTTCAGCTCCAGCATGCTTATTACATGGGCAATATCCGCGATGTCGCCAGCCGACAATGGTTGCAGAGGTCGAGGCAGGCAATCCATGTCGGTAAGACCAAGCACGCCAGCCGCAGCGGCAATAACGCGAATACTTCCGCCATGTTTACGGAACAGCGACCACAATGGCTCAAGGCGGGTTGTCAGGGCTGTAACGCGTTGACGATCGTTTGCCGCCGCGGCTTCAGTGATTTGTTTCGCCATCTCAGGGAACAGACCGCCACACACGGAATACCACACTTCACAACCGGCGTTAAGCCCCAGTCCCGCATAAGCGTCGCCACTGATACCGATTGTTACGCCAGGGTGAAGATGTTGACGTAACGCCTTCACCCGCTCAGTCGCTGCAGCGGGGCTATTCGGGACGCCAGGGATCTTGACCGAGCGGACACCCTCAAGTGATGAGAGACGACCGTGGAGTTCATCCGTAAAGGTAAAATGCGTCGTGCCCGGATTATCATAGATACACACCGGTACAGACACGTGCCGGGTAACGGTCTCAAAGAGTGAGAAGACTTCTTCGTCACGGAGTGGCTGGTAGCTGACCGCCGGGAGTAACAGCGCATTCGCACCAGCGGCCTGTGCATCATCTGCCAGATGCAGAATGGCATCGGTACTGACCGCTCCCACACACACCATCACGGGGATGTTCCCTGCATGCTGTTTGGCCAGCGTTGCTACGCGCTTGCGCTGCTCCCGGGTGAGATAGGCGTAGCTTCCGGTTGACCCCAGGATGCCCATTGAATCAACCCGAGCGTCTGTAAGACGGGAAAGGATATGGCTGAAACCCTTTTCATCCACGCCGCTGGCGGTGACTGGGGTTAATGGAAATGCCGACAAGCCGGTAAACATACATGTTTCTCCTGAAGGATATTACTGCTGTGGTTCTTCGATGAGAGCAACGTCAAACCACAGACCGGGCATCATTTTTTCCAGGCCGTCGGTCAGCATTTTTCCGGCTTCGTGAAGCATCTCCAGCGGCATCTGCGGGAGACTCTCCAGAATGAACCACATTTGCTGCGCTTCCACGCCTAAGCGGGTTCTGATCCCCTGTCGCCAGTTCCAGCGACGGCAGGTCACGCCGATATCATCACACCAGATAACCTCGCCTTGTGAAGGATACTCAACGGTGGTCTCTCCCTCTTTGACCGTATCAAAAGGTTCTGTTCCTTTTGCCACAGTCAGACGCGGCGCCCCCTGATAGGCAGAGAGATCCTCTCCACCAACCGGAACGGCATAGCGGAGACTGACGGCATTATAAGGATCAACGACAGGATCGAGCGCTGGCATCGTTCCGTCACGTAAGACGCGCTTGCGTAACGCATCCGCTGAGCAAGGGGTGCGTTTAGGTTTAGCCCCAAATTTTTGAAAAACGTCGGCCCATGCCGCCAGATGAGATTCCGCCCAGGCAGGCTCACCGGCCAGAACCGCCTCACAGGCTTCTCGCAGCGCCGTTTCTCCAGTGCCGGGATTAAGCACTGGTGCAGCTTTTACGCAGATACTGAGCGCCCGAAAAACCGGGAGCAATACGATAAATTTCAGGAGAAATTGACGGAGATACTGTTAACACGTAATAATCCTGTAATGACCAATTTATTCCATGATAATGACCAATGACCAAAAAAGTCAATTTAATGACCGATGCAAATTCGATCGCCAGCTCCGTGAATGAAGCCGTATCGCAGCGAATTAAACTGTATCGTAAGCAAAAGAAAATCTCCCTTGATGAACTCTCGCGTCAGGCGGGTGTAAGTAAGGGAGCGTTGGTTGAGATAGAGGGATGCCGGGCGAATCCCAGCATTGCCCTGTTATGTCGCCTGGCTGCCGCGATGGGGGTTTCGGTGGCTGATTTTGTGGATGTCAGTTCCAAACCGACCGTGCATCTCATTGCTGAAGATGAGATCCCAGAATTGTGGCAAGGTGAAACAGGCGGGAGAGCAAGATTGCTCGCAGGATCGGGTGGCCCTGATATGACCGAGCTCTGGATGTGGGAAATGCAGCCCGGGGAAAAGTTTGCGTCACCCGGCCACGCGGAAGGAACGCTAGAACTGTTTTATGTTCAGTCGGGCACGCTCACACTCGGCGTACAGGATCACGTGTATCAGGTAAAAACTGGCTGTTCGGCAACTGCCAGAACGGACGTTCCTCATTTCTATGAAAACCGGGAGAAGGACCCATTGGTATTCATCATGACAGTGCATGAGAAAGCGTCCTGAGTTGTAGCCCGGTATGCCAGCAGGGCTTTTCTCATTAAAGCAATTTACAATTTATTCACATAACTGCCTTTGTCTAATTGATTGGCGCAAAGTAAGGGGGTAACATCCACTCTTTCGGATAAAGAAAATGTCTGTTACTGATTCTCTCCTTGCCTTCTCTCTCGCGGCACTACTGCTCACCCTCACTCCGGGCCTGGATACGGCACTCATTCTACGAACGGCATGTGCTGAAGGTGGAAAGAAGGCTTTTCAGGCAGCTCTTGGAATTGATGCTGGCTGTTTTATCTGGGGCGCACTCGTTGCGCTGGGACTGGGAGCGCTGCTGGCGGTGTCAGAACTCGCTTATACCATACTGAAAATGTGTGGGGCAGCTTACCTTTGCTGGCTGGGTTTGCAACTGATGAGGCGGCCACGTTCATCTTTCAATCACGGCGATGGCGTTAATCCTTCAGCGGGGAACTGGTTTATAAAAGGAATGCTGGGAAATGTACTCAATCCTAAAATGGGTATTTTCTATGTCTCTTTTTTACCTCAATTCATACCTGCCGGACATTCCCCCTTTGTATGGACTTTTATACTTGTCAGAATTCATGTCGCAATAGGGACAATGTGGTCAGTCACGCTCATTTTATCCACTCACTTTGCATCAGCCATACTGAAGAAAAGCAGTGTTGTCAGGGGAATGGACAGAGCTACAGGAGGATTGTTTTTGTGCTTTGCGGCTAAACTTGCACTCAGCACAAGATAACCTGATTAACGCTAACACAGCTCAGAACGTCCGCTGTGGTCACATAACTGATGTTATGAACGGTGCCCTGTGAAGCTTTTGAAATCAAGCCGATAATACGAAGGCGGCTGTCCCGTGACACGGCGGAACATCGTGGCGAAAGATGATGCATTGTCGTATCCGAGAGTGAGTGCCACTTCATTCACCGGTTTACCTGTTATCAGCAACGTCAGCGCACTGACGACACAGGCTCGCTGTCGCCATGCAGAAAATGACATGCCGGTTTGCCGTAAGAAAAGTCGACGAAAGGTACTGGCGCTCATAAACAGCGTACTGGCCCAGCGCTCAGCAGGATCATGGATTGAGGGGTTGAGTAAAAACGCCTGACAAAGAGCCAACAGAGCCGGATGTTGTGGCAGCGGAATATCGAATTCGCGAACCGGCATTTCCGCCAGTTCCAGTAACAGCAGATTTACCAGCGCACGGTCGCGTGCGCTGTCATACATCAGCGGCAAATCCACGGCATCAAGCAACAACTGACGTAACAATGGCGATACGCTGATCACCTTACAGTGTCGATACTTAATCGATCCCGTCACGCATGTTGGTTCAATATATAAGCTACGCGTGGTCACACCTACAAACCGGACAGCGTGAGGGGTTTCGGGTGGGATCCATACTGCATGTTGTGGGGGAACAACCCACTCTCCGTTACAGGTTGAGACGTACATGAGACCCGTTGCACCATACAGCAGCTGCGCGCGGCGATGTTGGTGTTGTGGCAGTATAAATCCCTGCGCATAGTCATTGCCTAACGCCACAACTTCACGATCGAGCTTATCGACATCTTCAATTTTTACGTTGCGCACACCGGTCTCCATCTGAACGATTTACAAAGGTAATTGAGCGCTGCGCAAATGGGAAGCAGGATGCTACAGGTATAAGCTGCTCGCTCATTTTCAGGTCGGGGATATTCTCTTGAACGATATCGCAATTATTGCACTGGCAGGCTTTACTACCGGTATCACCACGGTGCTCTTTGGTTTTGGGGGCGGTTTTGTCGTGGTGCCATTTGTTTATCAACTGATGCTGCGGCAGTCTGAGCTGGCAGGAAACGCCATGCATATCGCGGTTGCTACCTCAACGGCGGTGATGATTTTTAACGCGGGCTGGGTCAGCTACCGAAACTGGCGCGCCGGCAAACTTTCAGCGCAGACATTGTTCCCATTATTATGGTTTATCGCCATCGGGGCTGTCGTGGGTTCCTGTCTGGCGGGAGTCTTCAGCGAGAATATTGTTCGCGCACTGTTCATTCTTTATATGCTGGTAACCATTGGCGATTGTTTGTTGCGCAAAGGTTTTTTTAGCTGCAGTTCCCCGCGTCGCTTGTCACTTTCTGTGGTAACGGGCGGCGGAGTGATCATCGGCATGATAGCCGCATTGCTGGGCGTGGGTGGCAGCGTGATGACAGTGCCATTATTACGGCGACACGGCTATGCGATGGGTGAATGTATTAGCGCTTCTAACCCGCTTTCTCTGCCTGTCGCGCTGTGTGGTGCCGTGACGTATGCGGTCATTGGTTGGCAAAATATTCCGGTGAGCGGATTTCTCGGTTTTATCAGCCTGAAAATTTTAGGCCTGTTGGTACTGACGGGCTGGGCTGGAATAGTTTTTAGCCGTCGGGTTATACCTGCTTTACCTGACATATGGCACGCACGAATCTATGTAATACTGCTGTGCCTGGTGCTACTGGCGATGCTGCTCCAGTAAACCCATCCATCGCGGCGACTACTGGGCTACCTGTACCAACGTCCGCTCCTGGCACAGAGCGGACATAATGAATTTCGGCTATACCCGGCAAATGGATGGCTCTGGCGACAAAAACACTCACCTTCCCAGTGCCGCAACAATTGCCCCCTCCATTTTCTCTGGCGTCGTCATCGGTGCAAAACGCTTGAGCGGCTTACCGTCGCGTCCGACCAGGAACTTGGTAAAGTTCCACTTGATCCGCCCACCCAGCACGCCAGGCAATTCGCTTTTCAGATAACGAAAAATCGGATGTGCTGCGGCGCCATTGACCTCAACTTTCCCGAACATGGGAAAACTGACGCCGTAGTTAATGTAACAGGTCTTTGAGATTTCATCGGCGTCGCCGGGTTCCTGCTTACCGAACTGGTTGCAGGGGAAGCCCAGCACCACTAACCCTTGTTCGGCGTATTTCTTGTATAGCGCTTCGAGACCCGCATACTGGGGCGTAAAGCCGCACTGGCTGGCGGTATTGACGACCAAAACCACCTTCCCCGCATAGTCGGCCATTGAGATAAGACTGCCATCCAGGCGGGTGGCGGTAAGCTGATGAAAGCGTGTCATGCTGAAATCCTCAAAGCAGGCCGAAAAGCCGCTATGACCACCCACGCGGCGGCCTCCGTACAGAAAGTTTACATTCAAACAGGCTAAGTGTGATACATTCCCGCCGCGCCAATGACCACCACACTCGCTATCAGGTATGCAGAACATCACAAAAAAAATTCGCTGGCTTCTGCTTGCTATCCCATTCTTCAGCGGTTGTGGCACGCTCTCGCAAATGTCCTCCCCGGAAGGTACCCAGGAACTCCTCACCCATGAATCGCTGGATGGCGACGTTGACAGCGTGGTGCGTCACTACATGGCGCAAAAGTCCGTTCCAGGAATGACGGTCGCGGTAATCCATAATCACGGCTCACCTCAGTTTTACACCTGGGGCGTTACCGATGCGGTCAACCGCTACCCGGTCAGGCCCGATACCCTGTTTGCGCTCGGCTCGCTCAGCAAAGGGATCACGGCGGAAGTGGTGGCCTGTCTGGTGAGTGAGGGGCAACTGAACTGGAACGACAGCCTGGCGACATTGCTACCGCCGGGAACGCCGCTAAGTAAGGATGCACAAAAAATCACCCTGCTGGAGCTGGTAACCCACACCTCCGGCCTTCCGCGCCAGAATATGGATGTTCCGATGCTCGGAAAATTCATCCGCTACTTAGGCACGGGTGATAATTTCTACGGTGAACTGGACAGCGATAACGTGCTGCGTTATCTGGCGAACTGGCGCGCGCCGAGAGATAAAACGCCGCAATACTCCAATACCGGCTACGCCCTGATTGGCTATATCCTGAAGCACAAAACCGGCGAAGATATACAAAGTTTAGCCTCACGCTATATTTTCCGTCCGCTGCATATGGATAACAGCAGCTTTACGCCCCAGAAGCTCAAAGGATACCCCCAGCGGGCGCTTGGCCACGCGGGCGATCAGCCAAAATTCATCCCGCGCGGGCAGCTGACGCCAGACTGGCATTTTTCCAACAACATGGTGGCGGCAGCAAGCCTGTACAGTAACGCAGAAGATCTGGCGGCCTATGCCCGCTATCACGTCTCTACGACCCACAATCCCTTGCTGGACAGCGTCTTTGACGAAGTCAGAAATACCGATATTCAACGCCCCGACGGGGTGCAGGGCATTGCCTGGACCACCGACTTTATCGGTCTGGAAAAAATCACCTATCAGGTCGGCTATATCGGCGGCTACTCCAGCTTCATCGGCTATGACAAAGAGAAAGGCAATGCGGTGGTGGTGCTGCAAAATATCTTTAACTGGAGCAACTATATTGGCATCGCGCTACTGATGGATATGGCGAAAAAGACGGCCTTACCCCTACATCGCCGACTTCGGCCTTAAGTTCTCGTCAAACGCCAGCCGTTTCCGGTCAGGCTCAGCCTCGCGCAGCGGCTCAACCTGGTGCATAGTTAGCTTGCAGCGCTCCACCAGCACTTGATACTCCCGGGTGCCCTGCCGCTTCCACGCCATCTCCTGCTCGCTCAGCTCGCGAATCGCTTTCGCCGGGCTGCCGATAATCAAGTGGTTGGCAGGCATCTCCGCTTTCGCCTTCACGAACGCCGCCGCGCCGACGATGCTGTTTTCACCAATCACTGCCCCGTCCATCACCACCGCGTTCATACCCACCAGCGCGTTGCGGCGGATGATGCAGCCGTGCAGGATGGCGCTGTGGCCGATATGCCCCTCTTCCTCCACCACCGTGTCCTGCTCCGGGAAACCGTGCATCACGCAATTATCCTGAATGTTCGCGCCATCTTTCACCACGATACGGCCAAAATCACCGCGCAGGCTGGCGTTAGGGCCAACATAAACGCCTTTACCCAGAATTACGTCGCCAATCAGCACCGCCGTTGGGTGAACATAGCTCTCGTCAGGTACCACCGGCGTCAGACCGTCAATTTGATAAACTGGCATCTTCACTCCTTATGCGCTTGTAAGACCACCAAAGCGTTGATAGTAGAGCGTGCCGGGCACGGGCAGTTCGCCCACGGAGGTTTCGCCCTTCTCGCTGACAAACGCCAGCGCCCCCGGCGCGACACGCTGATAGATATTAATGCAGAGCTGTCGGGCGCTTTGCCCCGCCCAGTGCGCGGGCAGTAACTCCTCCGGCAGCAGCGGGTCCTTCAGCACCACGCGGCGATAAAAGTGAATCAGCAGCAGCTGGATCTGGAAGCAGCGCTCCGGCGTCAGCTCCTCCGGCGCGGCCTCCTTCAGCAGAGGCAGCAGCGGGCGGAACGAGTTGATAAACGACTCGTACATCGCGTTTTGCTCGGTTAACTGCCAGCACTCTTCCACCCGCGAACGCAGCGCGGCGCGGGAGAGCGCCAGCGGCGAGTGGGCTTCGAAGAAGATCACGTTTTCCGCCACGCCGGCATCATGAAGCAGGGACTGCACGTCCGCCAGATGCTGGGACGGCGAGGCCATCAGGCTCGGTGCCAGCGTGCCAAATCCTTGCCAGATGAGTTGTTTTTTCACATCCGCGAGCGTAGTTTTATCCAGCCCTTCGGAAAGCAGCAGCAGCCATTTGCCGTCCCAGGCGGGCAGCTCTGCGCGATAAATCTTATTCTCCGCGCGACGCGTCAGCCGTAGCCCCTTATCGCTCAGGCGGTAAAAGCTGCGCCGCCCGATGCGGGAGACGTCCAGCCAGCCCTCTTTGTTGAGGCGAAACAGCGCGGTGCGCACGAAGCGCTCGCCAAATCCCATGCCTTCCAGTAAGGCGGCCAGGCTGCCGAGCCAAATCTCGCCGCCGCGGTGGGAAAGCGCGTCACCGTATAACGAGGAGATAAGCGACGTTCCGCTGACGGGAACCGAGCTGACCGCGTGCTGGATAAAGGCATCGAGTTTATTCATGTGATTCATTCTGTTGTTATTTTTGTCCTGGATGAATCATAGCATAAGTCCCTCACCCTGGCCCTCTCCCCAAAGGGGAGATGGCCAGGTGTTTTAACCGTTAGCCGCAACTTTACGCAGATCAAACACCCGGCAGGCTTTCCCCTCCGAGCGCGGGATGCTGCCGCAGTTCACAATCATCACGTCGGTGGAAATCCCGACCATCGACTTTATGCGGTGGCGCAGCTGGTGGCACACCTGGCAACGCTGCTCGTGCGTCAGCGTTAAGCTGCTCTCTTTCAGCTCCACCTTCACGGAAAGTGAATCAAGATGCCCACGACGGTTCACCTCCAGCTGATAGTGCGGAGAAAGGTGTTCGAACTTCACGATCTCCTCTTCCAGCTGCGACGGGAAAACGTTGACGCCGCGGATGATCAGCATATCGTCGCTGCGGCCGCTGATCCGGTCCATACGGCGCATACTGCGCGCGGTTGCCGGCAGCAGACGCGTCAGGTCGCGGGTTCGGTAGCGGATCACCGGCAGCGCCTCTTTGGTCAGCGTGGTGAACAGCAGTTCGCCCTGCTGGCCGTCATCCAGCGGCGTGCCGTCGTTCGGGTTGACGATCTCCGGGTAGAAATGATCTTCCCAGATGGTTGGGCCGTCGGCGGTTTCGATACACTCCATCGCCACGCCCGGCCCCATCACCTCCGGAGAGGCCATAGATGTCCAGCGCCGTAATGCCTAAGCGTTTTTCCGATTTCGCGACGCATGGCCTGTGTCCACGGCTCCGCGCCGAAAACGCCAACGCGCAGTGAGCAGGTGCTGGCGTCGCCGCCCATCTGGCGCTCCAGCTCTTCAATCAGGTTGAGGCAGTAGGACGGCGTCACCATGATCATGTCCGGCTGGAAATCACGGATCAGCTGCGCCTGTTTCTCTGTCTGGCCGCCGGACATCGGGATCACCGTCGGCCCCCAAACGCTCGGCGCCGTAGTGCGCGCCCAGCCCGCCGGTAAACAGGCCATAGCCATATGCCACGTGAATTTTGTCCTTCGCGCTGCCGCCCGCAGCGCGCAGGGAGCGGGCCACCAGGTTGGCCCAGTTGTCGATGTCACCCTGCGTGTAGCCGACAACGGTCGGTTTGCCGGTGGTGCCGGATGACGCGTGAATACGCACCACCTGCTCCATCGGCACGGCAAAGGTATCAAACGGATAGTTATCCCGCAGGTCCTGCTTGGTAGTGCACGGGAATTTGCGGATATCCGCCAGCTCGTTGAAATCGTCAGGGTGAACGCCCGCGGCGTCAAACTTGCGTTTGTACATCGGCACGTTGTTATAGGCGTGGTGCAGCGTCCATTTCAGACGCGCGGTCTGCAGCGCCTGCAGTTCGTCAAGGGAGGCCGTTTCAATCGGATCAAGCTTTGTTGTATTTATCATCGCAGGGTACTCACATTGTTTTTATGCTCAAACACGCTCAAGGATCATGGCAATGCCCTGACCCACACCGATGCACATCGTACACAGCGCGTAGCGCCCGCCGCGTCGGTGCAGTTCATTACTCGCGGCCAGCGCCAGTCTGGCGCCGCTCATCCCCAGCGGGTGACCAATCGCTATCGCGCCACCGTTCGGGTTGACGTGCGCGGCACCATCCGGCAATCCCAGCTGACGCAGCACGCCCAGCGCCTGCGCGGCGAAAGCTTCGTTAAGCTCGATCACGTCCATCTCGTTAATGCTGAGTCCGGCGCGCTCAAGCACCTTGCGCGTGGCCGGTACCGGGCCGAGTCCCATCAGACGTGGCTCCACGCCTGCCGTCGCCATCGCCACGATCCGCGTGCGCGGGACCAGCCCCTGCGTCAGCGCCATCTGCTCGCTGGCGACGATCAGCGCCGCTGCGCCGTCGTTGACGCCGGAGGCATTTCCCGCCGTGACCACCCCGTTCCTGCGGAACGGCGTTTTTAGCCCGGCAAGCTGCTCAAGCGTGGTGTCCGCGCGGGGATGTTCATCCTCGCTGAACTCGTTGACCGCCCCTTTTTTCCCCGGCACCTGCACCGACACAATCTCCTGCGCCAGAATGCCGTTCTGCTGCGCCTGCGCGGTACGCTGCTGGCTGCGCAGCGCGAACGCGTCCTGATCGGCACGGCTGATATTTAACAATTCCGCTACATTCTCTGCCGTTTCCGGCATGCTGTCAGTTCCGAATTGCTGATGCATGAGCGGATTCACAAATCGCCAGCCGATGGTGGTATCAAAGATCTCCGCCTGTCGCTGGAACGCGGCAGTGGCTTTGCCCATCACAAACGGCGCGCGGGACATGGATTCCACGCCGCCCGCAATCAGCAGGTCGCCGTCGCCCGCCTTAATGGCGCGTGCGGCAAAACCAATCGCGTCCAGCCCCGACCCGCACAGGCGGTTAATGGTGGTTCCGGACACCGTCTGCGGCAGCCCTGCCAGCAGCGACGACATACGCGCCACGTTGCGGTTATCTTCACCCGCCTGGTTCGCGCAGCCGAAGATCACGTCGTCAATCCGCTCCAGATCGAGCTGCGGATAGCGGGCCAGCAGCGCGCGCAGCGGCACGGCGCCGAGATCGTCAGTCCGAACGGCGGAAAGCGCCCCGCCGTAGCGCCCCACCGGGGTTCGAACGCCATCACAAATAAATGCGTCACGCATCAGGCCTCTCCTGTCACATTGCCGCCGATGCGGTGAGATTTTCCGCGAAAAAGGGCGACGGTTTTCTGTTGCTGGTTCTGAATTTCAATGTCGTACACGCCGGTCAGCCTGCCCTGATGCTTCACCCGCGCGGTGGCGGTGAGCATGTCCCCGGCAAAGCCCGGACGCAGAAAGTCAATCGAACAGCCGGAGGCCACCGCCGCCAGCCCCTGACTGTTGCAGGCGTAGGCAAAGGCGGTGTCTGCCAGCGAAAACAGCTGTCCGCCGTGGCAGGTTTGGTGGCCGTTGAGCATCTGCGGGGTGATGGTCATGGACACCACCGCGTAGCCGTCGTCCATATCGACAATGTCCATCCCCATCGCCTGCGCGCAGGCGTCCCGTTCGTACATGGCGCGGGCGTTGTGCCAGGCGTTATGACTCATAGCTACTCTCCAGAAGCGCGCGCTGGCGCAGCAGGGAACAGGGGCGATAGCGTTCTTCGCCGTAATGGCGCTGCAGGTTCTCCAGCAGCGTCAGCAGGCGCTGCCAGCCCAGACGCTCTCCCCAGGCGATCGGCCCGCTCGGGTAGTTGACGCCCAGGCGCATGGCGGTATCGATGTCCTTCTCACTGGCGACCCCTTTTTGCAGAGCATCCAGCGCCTCGTTGGCAATCATCGCCACCGTGCGCCAGACCAGCAGGCCGGGATAATCGGCAATCTGCACCACCCGCAGCCCCTGCTGCTGCAGGTAGCGGATGGCCTTTTGCTCGCCGTATGCGGGTTGCTGGCGGCTGCGGCGATGACCGCGACGTCGCGCTCGATACGGTCCACCACCACCACCGGGGCCGTTAAGCCGCAGCGCCAGGGCCTGCGCGGTTTCGCCCTGCGTTTCGATCAGGTACACATCATCAATTTCGGTGACACCGTCACGTCTTCTTTCCACGCGCATCGGGCTGTAGCTGTCGTTCACGGTATCAGCCCAGCGCACCCCGGGCCTGTCGCCCTGCCAGTCATAAACGCCCTTCCCGCTTTTTTTGCCCAGCCTGCCTGCCAGCACCAGCTCCTGCTGCACCAGCGAGGGCAGAAAACGACGCTCCTGCCAGAAGGCGTTAAATACCGAGCAGGTCACCGCGAAGTTAACGTCCTGACCAATCATGTCGGTCAGCTCCAGCGGGCCCATCGGGAAGCCGCCGCCTTCGCGCAGGGCGGCGTCAATCACCTCCGGCGCGGCCACCTGCTCCTCCAGCGCGCGCCAGGCCTCCGAATAGAACGGACGCGCGACGCGGTTGACGATGAACCCCGGCGTTGACTGGCAGCGCACGGGCTGCTTGCCCCAGTTCAGCGCCAGTTCGCACAGCGCGTCGGCCACTTCCGGGGAGGTCGCCAGCCCGCTGACCACCTCCACCAGCTTCATGACCGGCGCCGGGTTGAAGAAGTGCAGCCCGGCGACGCGCTCCGGATGGTGGATGTCCGCAGCAATCGCCGTGACGGAGATCGAAGAGGTATTGCTGGTCAGCACCGTCTGCGGGGGGCAGATTTCCGCCAGCTGCGAAAACAGCGCCTTTTTCACCTCCAGCCGTTCCGAGGCCGCTTCAATCACCAGATCGGCCGCGGAGAGCGCGTCGATATCAGTGACGGGAAGCAGCCGGGCGAGGATCTGGCTCCCTGCATCGGCGGAGAGTTTTCCGCGCGTCACCCGGGAGGCCAGACGCTGGCGGATCCCCTCGATAGCGCGGGATATCGCATCGCTGGAGATGTCGTAGAGCAGCACCTGATGCCCGTGGCTGGCCGCCACTTCTGCAATCCCCGCGCCCATCGTGCCGCTGCCAATCACGGCGACAGTCCGTATGTTGAGCATCTTATTTCCCCGTAAAGTTAGGCGCGCGCTTCGCGAGGAAAGCGCTGACGCCCTCGCGGTAGTCGTCGCTGCGACCGGCCAGACGCTGATAGTCGCGCTCCAGGTCAAGCTGCGCGTCGAGGGTGTTGGTTTCCGCAGCATTGATCGCCTGCTTGATCAGGCCCAGGCCGAAGGTCGGCTGCGAGGCAAAGTGCAGCGCCATCTGCTGCGCCGTGGCGGAGAGCTGGTCGTCGTCCACCACCTGCCAGATCATCCCCCACGCCTGCGCCTGCTCGGCGCTGAGTTTGTCCCCGAGCAGCGCCAGCCCCATGGCGCGGGCGCGTCCGGCCACGCGCGGCAGCAGCCAGGTGCCGCCGCAGTCCGGCACCAGGCCGAGCTTGCTGAAGGCCATCACGAAGTTGGCCGACCGGGCGGCAATCACCATGTCACAGCCGAGCGCCAGCGTAGCTCCCGCGCCAGCCGCCACCCCGTTAACCACGCAGATGACCGGCTTCGGCAGCTTTGCCAGGCGGCGCACCAGCGGGTTGTAGAAGGGTTTCGACAGACATCCCCAGATCCGGCGCCGGGCCGTTGGGGTCGACGTTACGGTCGTTCAGATCCTGACCGGCGCAGAACCCGCGTCCTGCCCCGGTGATCAGCAGGCAGCGGATGGCATCATCGCGTTCGGCCTGCTTCAGGCACTCGGCAAGCTGCTGGTGCATCACGTCGTTAAAGCTGTTCAGACGCTCCGGACGGTTCAGCGTAATGGTCATTACGCCCTGTTCTACGTGACTGAGAATAAATTCCACAATTAGCGTCCTTTAAAGTCGGGGGTGCGTTTTTGTAAGAAGGCGCGATACCTTCC